>Ga0099826_10001271_pt1 | contig 14830 bp, 10 predicted proteins | sample Mtrugardesep15_FD_76830 | JGI IMG/M metagenome (GOLD analysis project Ga0099826, IMG submission 76830) | Root nodule microbial communities of legume samples collected from California, USA - M. trunc garden sep15 | ecosystem: Host-associated > Plants > Roots > Nodule | place: USA: California... | reverse complement strand
TTTTAACTTGGGTTTTTTATTTTCAATTTTTTTCCGTTGTCTTTTGTAGAAAAAAATTGAAAATAAAAAACCCAAGTTAAAAGTGTTGCTTTTGTCACTCAAATTTTAAAAAATGTTTGTTAACCAACGTCCTTTTGAGTGATAAATTTAGTTTTTAGTCCTTGGCCACAAAAGTTTATTTATCTTTCCTACATAAATTGTAAAATTTTAGAAAGTATTTTTTGTCTTGAAATGAGGATGGTATGATGATATATTTGGTCTCTTTACACGTTTGTAAGAATTTGAAAACTATTGATTTACATTTGACAATATGTTACAGGTGTGTTCGTAAAATTATGTTTAGGCAACGGTGTAATTTTTGCATAAAAAAGGTTGTGTAATTATTTTTACATATGTATGACTTATATTTTAAGATCAAATTTCTTATAATGTATTCTTAAAGAATCCTCCTAGGGTACACGTTAGCACTTAGCATAACCATAAAAACATAGCTGGTCTCTTATGGCTTGGCTACCATGCTGTTCGAAAAAGTTTTCTCACTCTATCACTCGTGTATCATTGGCCTCCTTTGTTACCTTGTTGGTCCTCTCAATTCATTCACGCTAAACGTAAATGGCTCCCATCTTGTGGTGGCCACTTTAGAGATTATAGTGGTGTTTTTAGGTTTCTTCTGCAACCTTGGTCGACTCACTTCAACCATGGCCAGAGCTTTGGGGCCTTGTCTGAGACTTGCAAATTCAGGTCTCACATCTATTAGAGTTTTACTTTTCCCGTCCTATAGCCTTCTCCCGCGCCTTGTAAAAATTTTAAAAATACCCCTGGTCTAGATTATGTTTTTTGAACCGGATTGTTAAAGTTTCCGGAATATGCAATCTGGAAATATACGCTATGAAATTTTGTGTCTTTGATGTCAAGGGTCTTAGTTGACCGTTATACGACCCCCGCATAAGCTGCAATGCAAGTGCAGGGTTCGTATGAACGGTCAACAATGACCATGACACCACAGACACACCTAAAAGCTACCTAAAAAACTAAAAATAATTGAAGAAAATGTAAGAAAGGAGGTGAAGAAGAATGAAGAAAAATGTTGAAGATGCAAGCCTTTTTATAGCCTTAAATCAGTCGTAGGTCTTAATTACAATCAAATAAAATGTGTTCCACACTCAAAACCGTAAAAAAATGCATTCAAACTCCACTAACCGACCAAACCTTTGGTGAAACGTCACCGGCCAAAATGTTACTGAGGGTTTCCGGATTATATAATCCGGAAGGCATGAATTCCTTCCGGATTGTAAAATCCGAATTGCATCAAACCCTTTATTTGGGCAGTTAAAAATAAAAACAAAGGTACATAAGACAAATAAACAGTTAAAAAAACCATAATAACATAAAAGATTTGAAGATGAGCTTTTGAGCTCGATCTTGTCGGTCTGCCGACTGACATGTTACGATCGACATACCGACAAGATCGAGCTCATAAGGACCTCCTCTTCGGAGTTAGATCTGCAAGAGCAGGTTTGTGACTATATATTTTTGGCAGCATGCACAAGATCTCCACAATGCTGTCAAATATAGAGTTATCTATATGCGACAGCTTGAGAAGATCTTCAACACAATGACAAAAAAATTAATTGTTTCTTTGGTGTGTTTGTTTGTATTTTTGACGGCATGCTGAGGATCTTCATCACGCTGATGCGCTTAAATAGAGAGCTATTTATTTGCGTCCGTGTGAGAATGATCCTCAGCTTAATGACAAAATTTTGCATGGTTTTCTTTAGTGTGTTTTGATGTTATTGTAGCTGAAAACCGGAGAGCACTTATTTATAGAGGTCCTTGGATGTTGTGGACCACATGAACTCTTCGTGCAATGTGGATCACACAAAATAATCCTATGCTGAATATTTTTGGATTATATAATCCGGTAACACTTAAGTCATATGTGAATCCGGATTACATAATCCGGACCAGAATGTTATGAGTTTTTTTTTTGTGTTTTCCTTTGATGTCTAGGGTCTGTGTTGACCGTTAAACGGCCCTCGCATAAGCATAAGCTGCAATGCAATTGCAAGGTTCGTATGAACGGTCAACAATGACCGTGACACCACCGACACCCCTTGAAAAATAAAAAATTTTGAAGAAAAGAGGTGAAGTGAAGAATGAAAGTCTTTGTTGAAGATGGAAGCTTATTTATAGCCTAAAACAAGTCCTAGGTCGGTAGTACATTCAATGAAAACGTGTTAGTGGTTGTAACCGTCCAAACCTACATTAACGGCTCCAATATTAGTAAGACGCGTATAAATTCAAAAAATGTAATCCGGAACACCAAGGTGCATTCCAGATTATATTTTCTGGACTGCATCAGTGTCAATAAAACGCGTTTCACCACAGGTTTTGGTCGGTGGTCAAGTCAAAAAATGGGTTTTACCACGTTTTTTGACTGCATTTATGACCTCCCAACCGTTTTTGACCCACACTCCCTATAAATAGCCATCCAAAACCCTTCATTTCTCACACCATCCTCTCCTCCTCTTCTTCCTTCTACAACCATGGTTTTCCATCGTTGGCCTTTCATAGATAAGGGTCTCGTTGAAAACTCTCAAGGTTTGTATGAACGGTCAATGAGGATGGAACCGCGCTACAAAGAAGTGCGGTTCATCTGAGGGTCACGTGGGTCAGTGTGGTTCTTAGCTTCGCCTGTCTCGGCGTAAGTTTAAGCCCCCCTCCCCCCCCCCCTCTCTAAGGGCCATTGGTTTCTTCTTCCCACCCTCCTCTGGATTCCCGCCAATAGAGAAGCTACTGGTATGTCCTATCACATACCAGTGGTTAGGCTTAGGAGATTAGAATTAGACTCTTAGGAGATTAGAAATAGACTTAGGTTCTTATGTAATAAGTTTTAAAAGTTTCAACATTATTGTAATGTATTGTTCATATATTAATAAAATGAGTTGTTTTTATCCTTTTGCCTTTTTATTTTTGTTCTATATGTTTATTTACATTTATTTTATGAATTTCAAAGGTTAAAATTGTCAAAGTTCTGGTAACGGGTCATTTCAGAGTTTATAATCTGGAAAAATCTGCAAAATTCTAACAATTGAATCCGAAAAACAAAATCCAGACAAGAGGTATTTTTGAAAAAAAAATAAGGCGCACAGGGAAAGACATAGGGTGAAAAAAGTAAAACTCCATCTATTATTGCGGAGCCTAACTCTCTTATCATTGTTGGCATGGTTCTTTCTTGAAATGCTGCCATCATGCATCTAGTTTCTGAAGCCTTGTTCCTTTTGGATTGCGTAGAATGAAGTGTAAGGTCAAACACATTATCGCGAGGGGTTAACTAGTGCGCGAACAAATGACTTATTATTTTTTACAAGAGACTTTTCAAATGAAAATTTATTCGGACATTTGGTTGACAAATATCATGAATATTGTTGACAAATTTTAAAATTTAATTATAACTTTTTATATATTTTTTTTGACGGTCTATAACTTTTTTTATATAAAAAGAGTTATTCAATTTTTTTAATTAAATGAAATTAAAAGTAAAATGTTTGATTTTGATGTAAAATTTAAAAATGTAACATTTTAAAAAAACGGATGCAACCTTTTGAAATTATAGTTTTGCAATTTGTTACACATTTCTTTTGTTATATATTACTACACTTTTATGTTAATATTGTCTATGTGAGACTTGTTTGACACAATTTGAAAGATATGGTCAACCGAGTCAAGTAAAAGTAAAATTAAATAGGAAAATACTAAAAGGATTTATAATTTCATGTTCATTCATGTAAATTTATGCTAAAAACTCACCTTCAAAAACATACTAGAAGAAGATGAAAAAGGAAGAGGAATCAATGGTTGAGATGGAATAAGGGAGTGCACTCAAACAGTTAAGATGGAATAAGAGAGTGCAACTTAAGAGGACTAGATTGGACAATTTTTTTTACCTTGTTTGATTTGAGAAATTAGACAAAAACATGAATTTTTGTCTCTCACTAAACTATGGAACAACTTTTTGTCCAAAGTACATACTATCAAAAACACCAAAGTCCCCTTTTTATTTTCCAACATAAAAACATTATCTTTATATCTTTCTAGCATAGTTCAGTCTGTATTGTTTTGTCATATACTGTTGCAAATCAAACACGCTCTAAGAGTGATTTCTGAACATCTGCTTTCCTCAATTCATTGGGATGTATTAATCAAAGATAATATAGTAATGACTTAGATGCATTTTGACCAAGACAATGTCGTAAAGAAAGATACAAATTAGACAATACCTCAGAAACTATGGTTTAGCAAACTTGAGGTTGGAACATCAAAACATCGTTGTGGCATGCAAGGAGGCTTCGGCGACACACAAGGTCGTAGCCTCGACTAGAGGGCTACCATTCCAATACACCAAAAAGTCTCAAATTCATTGAAAATCAAGATTAAGAGTAGATTAATTAATACTCAGCTTCTTCAGCATTGAGAAGCTTTTCCCTAAGCTTGGTTGTTAATTCTTGTAAGCTATCGTTGTTGAATGTTGATCATGTGAAGTTTTAGTGCATCACTGCCATGGTAATTCTTGCCATTATATTCTTATGATTGCCAGCTAACCAAAAGCCTTTAACTTGCCTCAATATTGCAAACAATGTGAAAACTGAATGTGGAAAATGCAATTAAAAGCATATAGAAATAACCAATGTTGAAAGAGCATATAGAATTATACACATAAATGTACTCTGAAATTTAATTAAAGCATGCTGCTCATGTGCATTTCATTTTCCCTTTGCTAATTTTTATCATGTTCTGATCTTCATGCTAATTGCTAGATATAATGAACTCTTATTTGGAGTTTTATCATGTGCATTTCTGTTATTCCATCTGAACCGTTGACTTCTCTTCCTTTTTCATCTTCTTCTATTTTCTTCACCCTTAAATATAGCACTCATGGAGATTGAAAATGTTTTATCAATGAGTTTTTATTATGAACATGGAAATTATAAATCCTTTTTAGTGTTTTTTATTTTTTAATTTTACTTTTACTTAATTCGTTTGGCCTGTTTTATAAATCGTGGCAAAGACAAGTCTCATATCGATAAAATTAACATAAAAATATAGTTATATGTATCAAAAGAAATGTGTAACAAGTAAGCATGTAATGATTTAGGAATTAAATTGCAAAATTAAGTTCCGCGGTCGTTGCGTGATTTTTTTAAATAATACATTTTAAATTTTATATTAAAATTACACGTTTCACTTTTAATTTCTTTTAATTAAAAAAATTGAATAAGTCATTATGTATAAAATTAATTAATTTTTACAAATTTATATAAAAAAAATTACAAAACTCAATTACAATTTTTTTTTTAAATTCAAAACTTAGTTAGACAGTTGAAGTTTATTTTTAGTAAATCTCTCCTCCTTATATACTCTCAAAAGCTCCTAAAAAAGACCAACAATCTATGACAACAACGTCAAAAACTTGATGATAAATTTGACAAGTGCATCAAACCGGTTTACCAAACTTATAATTATCATCTAAGTAGAGATTGTTGTTTTCTACCATACAATTTACCAAACTTATAATTAAAAATTGCAAGATTGTTTGATTGCAATGAAAAGAGTATATGTTAGATTCGGAAACAATAATGAGTTAATGCTCTATTATTACAAAAGAGGGATACATCACATCTTTGCTCTAAACAATAAGACATTAAAAATATGAGTCACATCTCTTATATATCCAACAATAAACTTATTCATAGTCGTAGAGAGATTAACCCTTCAAAGTGACCCCAATCAAAAGAACAAAATTCATATTTCTTCATCAAATATTGAATTGAAATAAAATATAATTATCTTATCATATCCCGACCACTGAAATGACCCCTTACGAGAATGAATTCCACATATGATTTTGAGTTCGACAACTTTGTCACTATCTATCTTGTAATTAACAAGTCTTTCTCATATCAATAACTTATTTTAATAATTTTTTCATGAAAATATACTAAAGTCATTAATCACAAAAACTCAAGGTGACTCAAATATTTTCGGCACAACAAAAGTATCCTGCACAAAATGGTCATTTCCTGTTTCCTGTCTCGAGAAAGAGAATGAAAAATAAAAATGGAGGGAAATTATTAAACAAACCCTAGTAACCAGGTAAACTCAAATTCGTGGTCCATGTCTCCATGCAACTTCAACCAAATCAAATAGCAAAATAAAGAAACCGTTTTTGTCCTTATATTCCATGGCGAGGCTTCTTCGAAGTATTTTTTTCCTTAATCGCTCTTTCTTCCACCATCACCTTCCAACGGTAGTACATTGCATTTTTTTATTTTTTTATTTTTTTTATTTGGTTACTTATTGTATGAACAATGAGTGATTCATTGACCCTTTTGTTTGCAGCGCTTTTGTTCCAAAAATGGAGTTTTGGGCACATCTCAAGTTTTGACCTTTTCAACTAATAAAGGTTTTTTTAAACTTTTTTTCCCCTTTTTAGTTTTTTGCTTCACTTGTATGAACCCTAAAAGTTTAGAAACCCAATAATTGTATTGAAAATAATTTAAATAAGTCTCTTGTGTTGCTGAACTTTCTGTAATTTGAAATTATAATTATCATGAATAGGGTGTTGGCTTATATGTAACAACGACACCTCAAATTGAAGACATGTCCAGTGTCCTCTGTAGCACCGACACTTCTGATCGAAGATGTGTTTGCTGTATGACAAACATCTGTGTCCGACACCGATGCGACAGTGACACATGTGATTACATCCAATTCCGTCATTTTCTCAAATTACTATGGATGCCGACATGTCTGTGTCTGTGTCTGTGTCGGTGCTACATTATCGATGTTGAAGTGTCAGTGTCGTGTCTGATGTCCCTGTCTGTGCAGTCCTTGATAGCCGGTGTCTGGCACATGTCGATTGTCGGTGTTTGATACCAACACATGTAGTTACATTCAATCATTTCCATTTTCATAAATTGTTGCTAGTGTATGTGGCGTGTGAGGTATCCGCGTCTTGGTTTGTGATTCATAGGTTGAGTTAATGGTCTAATGACTCTAATGTAACATTGTGACATGAGTTAGCGATTCTAATTCATTTTGTTGTGTTTAATCTAGAATATGTGAACCAAACTAGAATAAAAAAATTTGGACTTTTTGATTTTGCTAGTTTTGTTTTGTGTATTATAGTCATGGTAGCACAAATATTGAATTAGGTGTTTTTTCTCTTTCCCTTTGTTGTGCTGATATTAAGTTAATAACATGTTTTCGTTTTCATGTGATATATGGGAAGGTAAGAAGCGCTCTAAATCAGATGGAAGTGACTCGGGTGAAGAGAACATGTCTAAGAAAGATTTGGCCTTACAACAAGCCATGGATCAGATCACGTCTACATTTGGAAAGGGATCGATTATGTGGCTTGGTCGTACTGTCTCACCTAAAAATGTACCTGTGGTGTCAACTGGTTCTTTTGCTCTTGATATAGCGCTAGGAATCTTTGGTCTTCCTAAGGTATATTTGCATCTTTTTCTTTTGTGGTACCTGAACCAGCATTGGACCTTTTTGTTTTTAAATATAAGTTGCTCTCACTGATGATTAAAGTTTTTATTTTTGGCTCATTTTATTAAGCTTCATTCCACACTTCTAATTTATCTAATTCATAAAAAACTGGTTATTACTGTTTTGGATGGCCATCACTTGTTAATCTTCTTGACTGAGTGTCTAGGTTTTGAATTTTGATAGTTTACTTTGCAAAATTTTGGTCTGATTATGAGACGATACTTGCATTTTTGTTTTCAATTATAATTTGATATATGCACTGAGCAAGAGTGAAGAGAAAACAAATCGTTTGTTTCATTATGCAACATATATGCATTAACTGTTATACGTAACTGTGATGTCTGTAGGGACGTGTTGTGGAAATATTCGGTCCAGAGGCTTCTGGGAAAACAACTCTTGCTTTGCATGTTATTGCAGAGGCACAAAAGCAAGGAGGTATTCATTATATGCTATTTTTTAAGTGATAATTGTAATGCTTATACTTCTGGTTGTATTAGATTTGGCATTAGCATTTCAACTCTTGCCTTGTCTTGTCTATGGTGTATACGACCATAATTGTAATGTAGTCATCATTGCTACGCAGCCAGTCACACTTGTTCTGCTAATGATTTGTGTTTGATGAGTTTACTAATGATGACAAATAGGCCTGTATATTTTTGTTAGTGTGGTTAACTTGTTAAAAATATCTATTAATCAGTAAGTTTGTATATGCAGGCTATTGTGCCTTTATTGATGCTGAACATGCACTTGATAAGTCACTTGCAGAATCTATTGGCGTAAATACCGAGAACTTGCTTCTCTCACAGCCAGATTGTGGTGAACAGGCACTTAGCCTTGTGGATACCTTAATTCGGAGTGGTTCCATTGATGTAATTGTTGTCGACAGCGTAAGTGTGAGACACTCCTTTTTTTTTCTTTTTTTCCTTCTTTTAATTAAAAATAACCCTTTTGTGTGTGTGTGTGTGTGTCTGTGTGTGGGTGATGAAATAATTATGTAGCAACCTTTGTGCCTTGAATGATGTGTTTAATAACTTCTCAGGGTCCGGAAATATGTGATGTTGATTCAGTTCTGGATGCAACACATTTTTATCTCCCTTTTTCCTTGATGGGGTCTTGATTATGTATTCATATCTTGTTTCTTTGAATTGAGTAAATGTATTTAACTGTTTGCCCTGTCTCCATTTATAGGTGGCTGCTCTTGTTCCTAAAGGCGAGCTTGATGGTGAGATGGGTGATGCTCACATGGCAATGCAAGCTAGGTTGATGAGCCAGGCTCTTCGGAAATTGTGCCACTCCTTGTCACTTTCGCAGTGTATATTGATTTTTATAAACCAGGTATCAGCCACAGTTGCTGATTGCACTGTCATAATATTTTTCCGTGGTTGAATTATGCATATCAAATTTTTTTTTTTCTTTCTGTAGCAATTAGGATGCATAGCAAACATAACTTAACACTAGCTTGTTTGTGCTGATACTAAAGTTCAGTTCCCTCTAGTGTTGTTGACTTGTTTCCTATTGAATGTCATTGCCTAGCTACATTTTGATCCCGTTTCTTTTTTATCTGTCTGACTCTGCATGTGTGCAAAGTTTAGTGAATGTGTAAAATTTGAATAGAAATCAAAAGCTTAAGCTAACAGGCCTGTAGACATTTAGTGCTTCTTCTAGCAGCAGAATGATTATATGGAAATTAAGGAACATGAATTTCATTGCTGGTAATTACCTAAATAAGATGAAATTTATTGATGCATTTTATAGCTTTCCTGATCATCTAAATTGATTTTATGTGATACTACTACTCTATTCTTGTCATTTGGTGTGGCGGTTTTCGTTTGCTGGTTTATGGATTTTGTTTGTAGTGTTGTGGAAGTTGAGCTTACCCTGCTAGGCCTACATGATTGTAATTGGTAGAGATAGTTGTTTGATCCTAGGGATGTTTTTGACAATCATTTTTTTATTTTTTTTATTTAGATAGTGTAAGAATATACATATTTTTTTTTTTTTTTTATATGATTAATTAATTTTAGATGAGTGCTAGCAACACACTCTCTAGCACACACATCCCAACGCACTCTTCTATTGGTCTAAATTCATATGGGTCCTACCAAATTAGTGGGTCCCATAGAAATTTGGTGGGTCCATATGAATTTCAACCAATAGAAGAAAGTGTGTTGGGGTGTGTGTTAGAGAGTGTGCTATTAGCATTATTATTTTTAATTTCATTCCACATTATCTGAGGGAGAAACTTGTCTTCTAATTATGGGAACTATTATCAACCCTTCTCAAGGTACGGTCAAAGATTTCTACTTTTGGTGGATTCGGTGGGCCTACTGAAGTTACTTGTGGTGGTAATGCTTTGAAATTCTATTCTTCTGTGAGGCTAAACATCAAAAGAGTAGGGTTTGTCAAGAAGGGTGAAGAGGTACAGTTCATCTTTCATCCCTCTTTTATTGCTTGTTCTGGTATTTCGATGCCTGTTCAAATATAATGGTTTATAAAGAGTTATGAATTGCTTACAATACCATTGCTATGGTTCTGTTGCATTGCATTCTTCGTTTGCGTCTTTTCTGGCCAACCCCTTCATACAACTCAACATTTTCCTTCACACTTTATTTTGTTCAAATTGTCCTAATTTTTGTCTAATGTGTGTTCTGTTTTGTTATACCAATCCCATCATCTTCTCTTCTTTCTTCAATAACTTCACTTCTGTGCTCTTATTGCTCGGCGATGATGCCTTAGATTGATGGTGATTGTGTGGTTCAACTTTTGATTATTTATTATGATTGTCTTTAAATTTCGGTAGATTTTTGTTTTTAACCATTTATGCATAATATAAAATATTTCTCCTGTATCTATTTTTCTTTGAATGGCAAATGTTAGTTTATTAGTTGTTTGAAGTTAGTTTTCTGTTGTGGGTGGGGGTTGAACCCACAACCTCCCTTATCTCTCCACTCCACTCCTTAACTCTCCTACCCCAACAACCCCAGCCACCTTATAACTCCCACCCCAACAACCTCAACCACCTTTTAACTCCCATTCATCTTGTATCCATGATTTTTGGTATAGCAGCCATTCTGGTGTCCGCTATTATGCTATAACATATTTGTTGTTAGTTGCTCTGTGCTACAATTTGGGATTCACACATAAGCTTTGTTGAAGTCATAGGGTTTCCAATAGGGAGGTTAAGAAAGAATTAAGGGTTTGAATTATGATTATGGTTGATTTGATGTAAGAAGACTAAACACTGACTCTTGTCTATACTAATACAAAGCACCAAAATCCCTCATTTTTTTGGGTACGAAATCCCTCTATTATTTATTTCTATGTATGTACTCCCTCCAGACTTAGTTATAAACAAAAAGGTGTCTATATGTGTTGAATTTAAATCAAATATAAACAAATGCCAACTAATCTATCCACATTTGATGTTATTATTCCAAAAATACCCTTAAATTAAGTCTTGAATGTTGAGTAAATGACCATTATATTTAGAGTAAGTTAGTAAATGTATTTCTATTTTACATGAAATTGATTTCCTTCCTTTTCTGGGCTCGCTGCAGTGCATGCGATTTCTTTCCCGTTAATACCCAATTTTAATGGTATAACTAATGCGCATTCATCGAGATTAAAGGACGTATATATGCAACATTATCTCAAGTAATCCCTTGAAAAATTGGCAAGTTTGTATCAATTTAAGGACTAGAGTGCAAGGAGGTAGGGAGGGATGGTGTGTCAGGTGGCACTTCTTTTCCTTAGTTGATGGGAACATAATTGCCATTAAATCAAGAGATACTGCTGAGAATAATGACCTGCTGGTTTGGAAGGAATTTATAGGCTCTTGGTTTAGCTTGATGAGCCAGATTATTGCCGATTATTCTAGTGGAGCTTCTATTTCATTTTCTAGTATAGCCGGATTCAATATCTAGCAAGAAAGTCTCAAAACTGCATTTACACCGCACCCTTCCCTGATACTTTGGGATTTCAGCGTGCAACTACTGCTGGTATTGGACACTCCTAGCCACAATTTTAATGCAAAGAATTATGAGCATATCATGATGTATCATTTCATTAAACTGCTGCCCATATTTGGAATGATGTATTAATTCGTATGAGAATTCTGGAACAGACCCATGCCACATCATTATAAATAGCCAACACCTGAATGATGTATCTCACAATCTAAAACCCTCTCTTCACGGTGCAACATACACTTCTTGCATTATATCACAAATTGCTTGCTTACCATCATGGCATTACCTGCAACTCCTGTTCACAGCGCTTGCCATACAAACACTAACCAAACAAAAACCAACCCTGATCTCTTATATTTCCGCTTGATTGGTAGGCTTCTCATTAACAAGCCTATTCACTTCAATACTTTCAAAGTCAGAATGGCTTCTCTCTGGCAACCTGAGCACAAGGTGGACATCTCCATGATGGACACCAATTGTTTCATGTTTAAATTTTTCCATCAAGGAAACATGGAGCGGATTTATCACAGTGGGTCATGGCTGTTCGATAATTTTCCTTTTGTATTGCGGAAGGTTAACTTTGGCAAGGATCCAACAACTAAGCCATTGGATAAGACTGAAATGTGGGTTCAGGCGCACAACTTACCTTTTGTTTTCATGACGGAATAGATGGGGATTTGGCTTGGAAACCATGTCGGTAGTCTTGTGAAATATGACTTCCAAAACAATTTTGGAACCTGGAGAAGTATATGAGGCGCCGGGTGGCTATGAAAGTGCAAGAACTGTTGAGGCATAGTTGGGAGTTTGAGAGGGTAGACGCTGTCACACTGATGTTGTCACTTTTGCATTCCGATATGAAAAACTCGGTTACTTCTGCTATGTGTGTGGCATCCTGGGGCACACAGATGGGTATTGTCCAAAGAGATATGAAGCAGGCTTTTTTGAAGGTTATAAGCAGTGGGGCTCCCCACCTTCACGGACGTTGCGTTATTGTTCCTCCTACTATCATGCAGCTATTGATTTTCATTTGTCCCGCTTTTCACACCTCTGAATTCAGTCTTTACAGCAACAGCATCGGCGTCTACCCTTTCAAACTCCCAACTAAGCTTCAACGGTTCCTGCACTTTCATAGCCACCTGGAGCCTCATATACTTTCTCCAGGTTCCAAAATTGTTTTGGAAGTCATATTTCACAAGACTACCAACATGGTTTCCCAACAAAATCTCCATCGATTCCATCATGAAACCGAAAGGTATGTTGTGCACCTGAACCCACATTTCAGTCTTATCCAACGGCATATTGGCTGGATCCTCGCCAAAGGTAACCTTCCGCAATACCAAAGGATAATTATCGAATAGCCATGGCCCGCTGTGATAAATCCGATCCATGTCACCTTGATGGAAAAATTGAAACATGAAACGGTTGGTGTCCTTCATGGAGATGTCCACCTTGTGCTCAGGTTGCAAGAGATAAGTCATTCTGTCTTTGAAAGCATTGAAGAGAATAGGCTTGTTAATGAGAAGCCTACCAATCAAGCAGCAATCTAGGAGATCAAGGTTGGTGTTTGTGTGGCCAGCGTTGTGAGTAGAAGTTGTGGGTGCTGCCATGATGGTAAGCAAGTAATTTGTCATATAATGCAAGAAGAGTATATTGCACCAATGAATATATAGTTTTAGGTTGTGACTCTTGTGAGATACATCATTCATGTGACTGGAAGGTCACAGGTTCAAGTCCTGGAAATAGCCTCTTGTGTAAAAACCCGGGTAAGGCTGCGTACAATACACCAAATGGTGGGACCCCTTCCCGTACCCTGCGTATGCGGGAGCTTTAGTGCACCGGGTTGCCCTTTTTTTTTAATGGGAAACAAACCTCTTACACTGCTACTATCAAGAGCGAGCTTCACCTCTGATGTGAAGTTCATTCGGAGACAAGCCAATGGTGTTGCTCATAGTTTAGCTAGAGTAGCCCCATGTTATGCTAGTTTTCAGCTTTTTCTTGCGCTAAGCTTATTTCCGTAAAAAAAATAAATGAAATAATTTTTTTAAAATGCACTTAACTCTCATCCTTTAAACATATGAAAGTGGTAGTTTTGGTTATGAATGAATCCAGAGGGAGTAGTAATAAAGAAATATGGATTTTTTTTTAAAACTCGGTATCCAGACCACGGATCGACTAATCCTGGGCGACCAATCCCACCGCAGAAATATGGAAATTAATCAGTCTAATCTTGAGAGATAGGTAGTCAAAGATATTCTATGATAGGAAACTAATCCTATGAGATATTTTAGGTACATCGAGATATTATAAAGCCTTAGTCAGATATTATACAGGAGTGTGTCTTGGATAATTTTTTTTATTACAAGTGACTGTCAAGCTTTTGAGATTAGTTGTCATTTTTTATAAATGGACTTGTCAAATTTTTGCATTGAGAACTATAACCTCAAATAAATTTTAGGCAAAATTACTCAAATTGTCCCTTAACTTAGTTTTAGGTAACATTTATGTCCTTTATCTTTTTGTTTTCCCATTTATATACTTTATCTTTTTAACATTATACTGTTACCTTCCGTTAACCATCTGTTAAAAAAAATACAAGTTATTAAATTACAAAAAATCAAATCTTTTATTTTGCTGATTACCTTTTAACCATTACCCCTTTTCCCTTTCCACTTGTTTCACGTAAACACACATCAGTTGAGCGAAGAACAACACCATGGTTTTGGGTCTCTTCCGATTTCGATTCTGAAGCCTCGCCAAGCTGATTCCGATCCGAAGCCTTGCGGTTCGGTGTTGATTTTGCACTAAATTTCGTACAGACTAAACTTTGCGGTTCTGAAGTTGATTTTGCACTGAATCCATATTTGCAGCCTATGACTCTTTTCAGAATCCATTTTTAGTTAATGTCTATTATGGTGTAATGTTGAAACCTTTGATTGTCCAATGATTGAAGTTTTATATATGACTCTTTTCAGAATCCATTTTTAGGCTTTGTTGAAAATCACAAGAACATACTAGTTCTCATTCTATCAGTTTTAAATGGCTTATAAAGCATCCCAGCTAATCTAATGTAAACTAAGTGCGGCTAGCACAATAGAAATCTGTCACCGACGTTCCCGGTTCCAACGTTCTCTTGACGGCACCAAGAAATTGGTGGAAAGAAGGTTTTGTGTACGTGTGTATGCAAACTGAAAATGGGAAAGATAATAGCCCTAAATCTGTTCTGCATAGATCAGATCAGGAAGTGTAATTTTGAAAGATTTTCACAAGCTCTCCATAATTACCTTGAAGAAGAAGAAGATAACAGA
>Ga0099826_10001270_pt1 | contig 14831 bp, 7 predicted proteins | sample Mtrugardesep15_FD_76830 | JGI IMG/M metagenome (GOLD analysis project Ga0099826, IMG submission 76830) | Root nodule microbial communities of legume samples collected from California, USA - M. trunc garden sep15 | ecosystem: Host-associated > Plants > Roots > Nodule | place: USA: California... | reverse complement strand
TATATGTATATATATGGTTTACTAAATAAGTATTGTTTGGATTTAAAAGATATGATTGTGTGTCACTGTAAATTAGTTATATACATAGACATCAAATAAAGTTTCATTATTTTGTCATATTACTTCATTCTTGTAACTATACTACATTTGTCACTAAATATAAATCATCTTTAAAAATATTATCACTAGATATACTCATTTCAAATTAGTAGATATATTTATTATTATTTTTCTCAAATAATTAAGCTTTAATTTACAATGTGTTAATTGCAGCACGTTCAATTTTTACTCATTATTTGAGCTTTTTTTTTTTTGTTTTTTTTTAAAAGGATTTGAGCCTCTACTCAGTCTAAAATGCAAGATAAATGAAAGATATATAACTTGAAGTTAATTACCAAGTTGATGGATATGCAGCTGGAAGTTTTCCTTTATCACATTGACTCGCAGTAAATCCATCCCTTGGAGTAGCAGGAGCTCCTTGTTGCTGCTTGTTTTTCCCAGCTGTTTCTACTTTCCTGAAGAATTGGTTAAGAGAAGAAAAAAAATGAAGTCTACATGGTTTATGGTGTTATTGGCACCTCAATCATTTTATTATTCCACATCATTATAAAGTCTTATATTGAGTAAATGTCGGAAAATTACTAAAATATGCATTTGTTAATTGTTATTAGGTAAATTCTATGGTACACCCAAAAATTTGAGTGTATTGGTACACCAAATTATTAAAGTAATAGTTAAATGTGTTATTTTTTGAAGAGAAAAATTGTTTTCTATCACCTATAATTATAATAATTAAATCTTATTTGCCACATAAGTAAATACCGAAAAACTAACTTTCACTTTACTTAAAAATTTACTTAAATGACTAATTTTAATTGATTTATGGATAAATTACTCATAATTCTTCAAAGATAACCTAGAAAAACTACTAAAATGAAAAAATTTATACCTTAAAATTTGTGCAATCTCATCAGTAGTGGCACTAGGGGGTCTTGAACTAGCTCCATCAATGAGTCCATTGGCTGAATGACCCAAGATCATTGAGCTCAGCTCTTCTGAAGTTGGGATGTTGAAAGGCAAAATTGTTGGCCCTATCAATGTAGCATTCTGCGGGTGCATGTTACTCATGCTTGTCTCTTGCAATATGGCACTCTGGGGTTGCAAGTTACTCATTGTTGGCCCTTGCATTATGGCACCCTGTGGTCGTACGTTACTCATCGCCAGCCCTTGCATGGCACCCTGTGATGCCAAGTCACTCATTGCCGGGCCTTGCAATGTGGCACCCTGTGCTTGCAAGTCACTCATCGCCGGGCTTTGCAGTATGGCAGCCTGCGGTTGCAAGTCACTTGTCGCAGGGCTTTGCAGTATGGCACTCTGTGCTTGCAAGTCACTCATCGCCGGCCCCTGCAATATCGCACTCTGTGGTTGCAATCTACTTATCGTTGGCCCATGCAATGAAGTACTCTGTGATTGCAAAGGATTCATTGTTGAACCATGCACTATAGCACTTTGTGGTTGCATATAGCTCATTGTTGGCCCATGCAGTGCAGCACTCGTTGCTGGACCATGCAATCCACCACTTTGTGATTGCAATGTACTCATTGTTGGTCCTTCTAATGCAACACTATGTGAATGCAAAGTACTCATACGTGCATTTATCATCTCTACGTTGTAAGTCGCCTGAGTTGGCCTAATTTGAGACCTATATTTTGAAATAAATTAATGAAGTGTTAGTAACTAGTACTAGCATGTAGCAATAATATAATTGTCACTGATTAATAATGCTGACAATCTCCAATTAATGCATGCATTGTGTATCCTATAATAGGAAAGTAACATAATTTGTAAATGTTGCTTACATTGGGAGCTGTTGTTGCACAGGGGCAGCAACATGTTGAATGTTACCACTAGGGACTGATGCTTGGAAGTATTGCTGAATGGTGTGGTCACCATGCAATGAGGGATACCTGCAACAAAAGGACCTCTTTAGCACCATGCATTAAGATGTACTAGCATTTTTCTCTATTCGTTAATCCATAAATAGGAAACTAATCGTTCTTCTAAAAAGTGTACCATAATCTAAAATGACACTTATGATGAGACCAAATTAACAAATAGAAATCTAAAGGAGTTAAGTCATTCATACGTTAAAATTGCATGAGATCCTGAGCTAACTGAATTGCTTACTCCACCAACCACGTATGGATGTTGCCCATAGCTAGAGCGCATTGCAGCCCTAAATCCATAAAATTTAATTATAACATTTACTCTCAATATATAACTTAGTTAGATAATCAACTAACATATAAGCAAGTAATATTATTAGTTTAATCATGAAAATTGAGCACGTACACAGAAGCAGCAACATCTGCAGGCATCACGGGTCTGTAAGAATTTTGTTGAACAGACGAATTTGGATGAACATTTATAGATGATTCCAAAGTTGGAAATGGTCCTTGCCTAAAAAATATCAACAAAAATTTATGCTTATTACTTCATATATTGATTTATTAAGTGGAAAAGAGAGAGAATAAAAAAAAAAAACTTGATACCCAGTAACATTTCCTTCAGAAAAAGTTGGCTGCATTGCAATTTGAGACTGTGATGAATCAGAACTAGCCAACATTGCAAGACCTTGAGTAGTTTGATGCACTGATGTAGTTAACAACTGGTTCTGGGGTGACCTGAATTCGTATATTTCATAATTAACTTAATAATGCATTCATCCTTAGATTTCTTAGATGAGAACAAAGGTAGTATTATTTTGAAAATTTATCCTTAGATGAGAGAACTCATTTATATTTTCATCGTAGCATGCGTTTTATTAGAACTTACATAAAAAGATATAACATAATTATAGATGGATGATCGTAAAAAAATAATTAATCTAGTTAAAAAATTTAAAAATAATATTCATATAAAAGAAGTAGAAGAGTCATACACCATGTTGGGGACACTTTGTGAACCCCAAAAGCTTGGTGCAGCTGCAGACAATTGACTGTGGTTGGGGTTGTGCTGCTCCATCCTAGAGTCCAAAAATTATTCAATTGAGCATCACTATAAATATAAAGAGAACTCAAAATCATACTTAATTGTTAAGTATTAATTGTTTCAAAAAAAAATTGTTAAGTATTAATTAGATATTTGTTGATAAAAACTCGGGCCTTTGGCCCTCTTTTGTAGTAAAAAAAAAACTCAAAGATCACCTTATATTCTGCCTAGCTTGAGATGAAAAGCGAGGATTTTCAAATGCGGACGTATAATTGTAGCTAAGTTGTCCGCTTGACTCAAGTATAGTACTAGGTTCATAGAAAGTTTGATGTAAAGGAGCTAAGTGTGACTCGTTCTGAGGTGACCTGAATATAAAAATAAAATAAAAAAGATATTGTCGTTTATTTGTATGTTAACTTGATTATTAGTTAATCAGATTGTTTGATATAGTTTGAGATTTAAACAAATGAGTTGAATATTGTTTATGATAGTTAAACAATGTTAAACTAGTTTTAACAAATCTTCAACTATATTTAACAAAGATTGTTATAAGAATTGGTGAATTAGTGAATCATACAACATGTAGTTGGGGGAGTATTGTGGGTTGTTAGGAGCAAAGTATTGGTTGTTGTTCTGGTCGTAGTACTCCGAACTATAGGGTAAAAATAGAGCATATGACAATAATTTTTTTAAAAATAGAGAAGATATTTAATTAAAAAAGATATTTGAATTGTCTTCCTTGAGAGTACCTATAATTTTGTGTAGTGTTCATGATAGGATTCTGATTAGGAGGGACTAATGCATATCCTTGATTTGTAAAATATTGGCCACTACTTTGCGTTGCTTCCAACTGCACACAAGTAAAGAAATTAATTGTCCTATTTAGTAACTATAAAACATTAGTGTTGGAGCATGGTTTTCTAGTATTGGACTTACATGATTAGGGGTAAATGATGATTGATAGGGCATTGGCATTTGATTGAACATGTTGCTCACGTAGGGCATCCCCGTACCTTCCAGCCTATAAAATATATGAATATTGCATATAGTCTATAAGATTAGCTAAAAGGAAATTTAAAGTAAAATAAAATAGTACATGTAGTATTGATAATGCCATTAAAAGGATAGGAAAACCTACTGAAAATTCTCATTATGGACTTGAGAAAATTGATCAAAACCCATTTCGGCATTTTGGTTTTGCATAAACGAACCTGTTCCATAGTAGTTTGGTCCCGTCTGAAATTATTAAAAAAAAAGTATGATTATGACATATAACAAATATTTAAGAGCATCTTCAATTGAGCTTTTTCAATAATAGTCATAAAATATTAAAAAAAAACATGTGTAACAAAACTCATATAATTAACAACTAACTATTATAACTAACTCTTACATCTAATTGTTAGATTCCCATTGATGATGGTGTAAGATAAGAGATATAGTGAGCTAAATTATACAAGTATAAATAGGCATGATTTATTATACTTTTGCATCAAAGTGTGAAGTAATAAGTGTATAAAAATAAAAAAAAAATAAAAAATGATTTTTGCATGCTGTTTTTGTCACACCTATGTGTCTGGTTAAAAAAAACCGAGAAATCGAATGTGGTTTTGTTCAACTACAAAATAAATCTTGTAAGTAGTAATGTAATTAAAACAACAAAAGTAAATCATCATTGAAGGCATGAACCATAAATTTAAGAAATCATAATGGCATAAATTTACTATAAATAATTTACCTGAAATGAGTGAGAGTGGTCTTGTTGTGTTTCAGTCAATTGTGGATATGAAAAGTTTGGAATTGAGTGTGGTACCAGATTAGAATCCAGACCAACTGCATTTGAGGAATTTGTCATCAGCTCAGTGCTTTGGAGCTGATTCTGATTTGCAGTTGATGGTCCCACCGACCCATAATGAACCTAAGAAGTTATTTAATTAACATAAACATATAAATCAAAATGAATAAACCAACCAATGCCCACATCTTGCACAAACAAAACAATTATTTATACAGAATAAAATTACACTTAGGAAAGTGCATTAGCGACTGCTTAATTAGTGCTTACAGTAGGTGTAGAACCAGTAGCCATCATAGGTGCTGACACATTATTTTGATCTTCAAGATTATAAAAAAATGACGATTGATGGTTTTGTTCCTGGCCCTGTTGTTCAAACCCAACAAAAAAAATCAAGGATTAAAATAACAAAACGGTTTATAGTAAAGCACAAGAGAAAAAAAATGACAAATCAACGAAAACGACAACATTGGGACTATGATGTTGGGATCCTTCCATCAAATGACTACACAAACTTCTCTAACTCAAACTCTAAGTAGATTTGCTTAAAAAATAATTCTTGTTACAAGGATATAAGAGAGTTAGGACACTTGAATCAAACTTAATATATTTAGACCTTTGATAACTCTTAGTCAAAATTGACTTTTAATAAAATAATATTTAAAGTTGAATTTAACTTTAAAATAGACAATTAAAAATGAATAACTTTTTTCTTCTAAAAAATGGTAATTAATGGAAAATAATGTGTGCTCTCCCGTAAGTTATAAATCAAAATTATAAATCAAAAGGGATAATAAAAGTCAAATGAATTTGGTCTAAAAATTAAACAAAAATCATTTGACTTTTAAATTATTTTCCTTATATTTATCGTGTAGTGTAGTATATACTCCAGTGCAGCGGTAATTTGAACAAATATGGTTTCGTGTTTTTTATCCCCAATATAATACATGTATGATTATCGGTTCAACTTCTTATTTTTTTGTTTTGAAAAGATCAAAATGAAATTATATTACCACACCAAACAATAGTACTCAAGCACAAGGTGTGCCTAAACGACCACTAAACATTACAAGAAGTCAGTCACACAAAAATACAAAGTTGTTATCGGTTCAACTATTGAGAAAATGTGAGATCTCTATAAAGTTGAGCAAAGTGAATTTGGATGAAGACAAATTTTAAAAAAAGTACATATAATAAATGTTAAGCGTCTATTTGGATTGACGTTTTTTCGTCCAAACACTTGTTTTTTCGCCTCCCCACTATAAAAAATCCCTAGGTTATATTTGTAGCTTTTATCTAAACGTGGTTTTTGCTATTTCCTAAACGTTCATCCAAACATATACTAGATCATCGAGACCTACAACGAGCGTGTGTGAAACCCATGTGCAATGATATACCATAACGGTTAAATTGACTTCTTTTTATTGACCAGTAATTATATTGGATTTTTTTAATTGACCAATGATAATTAAATTGACTTAATTATGAAAAGGTATACTTATTTTTAAAATCATTTAATAAACTTGACTTTTTTTTATAGGAACTTGACTTCAAAAAAGCATCACCTTATTGCGGCGGAAATCCATGTCAGACATCTCTTGCATGACTTTATTTTATAAAATGTCTCATATACGTTAAATATATTTAAGGCTTTTAAGGTCAAACGTTGAATCATGTCAAAAAGTTTCAAACCGTGTGCAATGCTTCCCCAGAAAAAACTGATCATCGTATTTTTTTCTTTCATAAAAAAAAACTAACAATAAAACTCACGATTAATATTAAGATGTGGAGCATTGTGTGATTGAACTTACATCTCAACTTATCAAATATTTTGTTAGTCATATTACGGGATTAAAAACTTGTAATCTTAGTCTCATATTTTGGTTATCTATTCTATATTTAATTTTTATAAAAATTGAATCCTGGATACTCCAATCTAAATCTTATGGTTTTGATCTTGTGAATGTATCAAATGAATATAGATCCGTTATTGAATATTATTTAAATCTGGTTAGTTCTTTCACAAAAAAAAAATCTAGATCAGTAAACGAGTGTTATTGGAGTAAAGTATGTTTGATCTCCAATTTTTATTTTATAAAATTAGTTTCTTTCAAATAAAAAAATAAGCGTTATAAAAAATTAGTGAAACCATCTCAATATACAATCGATAATCATTGGCATAATATACAATTTTCAAATATAAAGAAATACAATCTCAATCGAGTAGAATTACCTCAAAATTAAACATGTCTTGGCTAAATATGGGACGTGAAGAATCTGTCCCTGTAAATGATCCAAAGAGGAAAAAGTATTAGTAGCTGAAGCAAAATAACATCCATGTATTTATCTATATCAATCAAAGTTAGACCATCAAATAAAAAATAAATCAAATAGAGAAAATGATGAAATTGAGTTATACTATTATTTTGATGGTTATCCATATTCCCTGAAAACAAAACAAAACAAAAAATGGTTATGAATATGAAAATAAAATTGATGAAATATAGTGGAATGAACACTATATAATAATATCTGAAAATCAACCAAAATGGGGGAAGAAGAATTACGCAAAGTCAAAGGGAGAGACCGTGGGTATGGATGTCACACAAGATCTGATAAGAAAAGGACACAAGTCAATATATAGTGAATAGACCAGGAAATGTACCTTAACCTAATAACCCAAATCTATGAATATTTCCCAAGCTCCTCTTGCTTTTATAGATAATAAAATGGGAAAGTTTCCACAATGGCACGTGTTATATCATTGGTTTCTAATTAATACTAAAATATAATATTAGCACTTTTTTGTTTGTCTCGTAAGTTATTACAATTTATCCTCGTGTACTTAATTAAGTTGGTAGAGATATTTCATATTATATATAAAGATTTGGAGTTTGAATTTCAGACATCTCACTTATCCACATTTAAATATGTGAGCTTTAGCGACTAGACTATTTGACAATTTTTTTTATTACAATTTAGTCGAGAGTCATCACACAACTAACAAATGTCGAAATGGTTAGGTTGTACGTTGTGGTCTGGGTTCGAACTCATGATACCCCACTTATGTGCGTGTGTTAATTTTCAAATATTTATTTTTATTCCGTTTACAAAAAGAAAATAGTTTCCCGTAAATAATATTAGAAATGGGCCATATAAAGTATGAAGCCGAGATAATTCCACCAAATTAAAGAGCAAGTGTTAAAATGAGTGTTTTTAGCGCTCCTGTGTTAAAATAGATAGGGGCCAATTAGGATGCGAGTCAAAATATGGATGAGATTAGACAAATAAAATATACATTGGCTCAACCCGAATACATGTCTTGTCTCTGTGAATATAACTAAATTGGTAGACACGTTGTATATAATATGCACCGATCGAGTTTGAATCTCGGATGACCATGATGATTCTGAAACACCCTTTGCTTTTAAAGATAAATTGTACAAATCGCCAGAACGACACATGTAATTTCATTTATTTTTTTGTTACAAATTAAAAATAATATTAGAAATTTCTTCCACAAAAAAAAAGTTAGATTTTTTTTTGCAAAACACATATTTTGATCTTTTAAATTTGACAAAATATTCCGGGTCAGTCCTTTAAATTTTTTAAGTCTCAGATAGGTTCTTTTAAGATTTTATAAGATTTAAATAAGTCTTTTAAAATTTTTAAGTTTCAAATAGATTCTTTAAGTTGTTAATTTAATATATTCATTAGAAGTTTTTTAAGTTTTTATGTTTCAAATAAATCCTTAAAAGAGTAGAACCAATTTAAAACTTTAAAAACTTCTTACAATTTCTTTCTACTGTATATAACCTTATTCCGGGCACGTACACTAATAATTATACACACATCTCCTTTTATAAAGTTTAACATATGTCGGTTACTACCATTTTATGGATTTTCAAAAAATCAATCAATTTGTTTCTTCTAAAAAAGAGGAACGCCTGAATACAACCATAAAAGACAATATAAATTAATACAAGAATTAATTAATTTTTTGAAAAAAAATGAAAAAATTAATTTAGTCAAATGAAAACTGTCAAAACAAAAATTGTCAAATGAAAATCGTAAAATATTTTCTTGATTAGCTGATATTAATCATAAGGTATTTTCTAAGTTACATTTGAAGAGAATTGTGGATAATTTATCCAACAACCAATAAAAGTTATGGTTAAATATATTATTGATTTTTGTAAATATATCAACTTTTCATTTTAGTCTTCCTAAAAAAATTCTTTGACTTTAACTTTTCAAAAAGTTTTCAATCACAATTTTGGGAGGGGCGGATCCACTCATAGTCCATGTGTGGCCAAAGCCCCACATCAAACTTGCATATTTTTTTTTTTATTATAAACAAGGATAATAGTTTTTTGGTTCCTGGATGTGTAACGAGTAGTCACAATAGTATCTTAATGTATTAAAATTTTAAGATAGTCTCTGATTTTACACTATATTAGTCAAAATAGTCTTTGAAGTGACAATAAGTAAATATATTGAAAGACTAATATGACAATATTAACAAATTATTTGAATGTTAAAGACTATTTTGACTAACAAAGTGCACAATCAGGAACTATTTTAAAAACTTGGATACATTGAGGGATTATTATGCTTACTCCTTAAACATTTAGAGACCAAAATAATTATTACCCCTTATAAATAAAGGGTCTTGTTAACACGTGCCCTAAGAGCACTCTTTAAGGATTCTTAATAAAGAAATTATTCTTTAAAAAAGTTAAAAACTCCAATTTCCAATGCATTCATTTCATAAACTTTGACAAATATTCACTATTTAAAGTTATTAAACAATGCCTTAAGGGCACTTGTTAACATTTCCCATAAATAAAACACAATATATTAAGAATAAGAACAACAAGTAAACAACTTTATGTAAAACTTTTTATGTAAAACTTGTGGAAACAAACAAGTGTTACAAATTTGCTATGATTCATAAGCTTCGGAAGTTGGTTTTCCTTTTGTCGGTAGCAACCGCAAGTGTTTGTCAGATTTTAGCCCCACATGTACCAATTGTCTGAATACGCCCCTGACTTTTGGTCTATACTTTTAAGCCAACTCTTGTGTAGCTTTCATATTTTTGAATGAATATTTCAAGAAGCATTTAGAAAATTATAAAAAATCTCTTTAAAAAAATTAGAATTTTTTAACAAAACATAAATTAATTCAAAAAAAATTCAGGATTGTTTAAAAAATTATAAGAATCTCTTTCAAAAAAAAAATTAGATTTTTTTAAAAAACATGAATTAAATTTTAGTTTTTAAGAGTCAAAACAATAAAAAAAAACATCATATATAATTCATGTTTTGTTAAAAAATATATTTTCTTACTCTTATTTATATTTTTGTTGATGACAAAAGGGGAAGTAAGACATAATAATAATAATAATAATATAATAATAATAATAATAATAATAATAATAATAATAATAATAATATTTAGGCTCTGAGTCCAATAAGTTAATTAAAATTGACTTAGGATAACCTTCTTCTCATCTCTTAGTCTTTGGATTCAATGGGATATGCTTCTGAGTGACGTTTTATTATATTTTGCACTTAAAATGAATTTAATTAACCTGGATAGAACTTAGAAAGAGCTTACAAACCTCACCTTCTGGACTATCAGATTTAGGGGGAGCTTACTAACCTCAGACCCTAAAGTCAACTTGTTACTTAGATTCACAATAATTGTCTATCAATACTTGTGTTTGTCATCATCAAAAAAGGGGGAGATTGTTGAAATAAAATAAGTTTTGAACAATGCCTCTTAAGTTTGTATGATAACAAGGTATTAAAAGATCAATTGGATATGCTAATATTTGTTCAAGTATGCAGGACCATAGACGAAAATAATAATGTCTTAATCATGTATTGGTTCTAAGAGAACAAGTGTTGAGCAAATAATTGCTAAGAGAAGCTAAGTATCAAGTAAGAATCTGAAGGAGTCAGACTCTGAAAGCAAGCCAGAATCTGGAGAAGTCAGACTCTCAAGGCAACCCAAAAGCTGGATCACACTGACTCTGCAACTCAAACTATGGAAGTCAGACTCATAATAGCTTATGACTAATTAAGTGCATAAGCCTCTGCAATTTCAAGCTATGATGGTTCTGAAGTATAAAAGAGTCAATGGATGCATTATCAATCAATGACAGTGAAGGACAATTGTACGACCACCATCTCCAACATCCCATGTGCATTTGTAAGAAGCTACATATGTGTCTCTTTGGAAAAGAACGATTAATTTCTCATCAAGGAAAAGTTTCAAATTCATTCCTTCATAGGACATTAACAAAATCAAGCAATAAATCAATGATGCTTGATCAAGCTTCTTTAACGACTCTAATGATGTGTTGACACTCTTCAACATCTCTTTTCAACCTCTATATAAAGGATTGAAGACTTGAAGAAATACAAGACTCTATAGTATTTTCAAAGTTTCATTACTCTATCAAAATCTACACACATCAAACACTTAGAATTTCTTATTAACTTTCATATCTTAGAAATTCTTAAGTCTTAAAGTATGAACTGTGTTGTATTCTCTGAACACCACTGATTATATATAAAGTGTTTAATTCAAACAATATTCTTTGTAATCTTTGTTTGTTATAAGTCTCTTGCTAGTGTGCTTGAGCCTCTGAAGTCTCTTGATTTTGTGCTTGAGCAATTGCAATCTTGAGTGATTATAATGAAAAATCTCTTGTAAGTGACAAGGGGACTGGACTACTTCTGGATTATGGAAGGAACATGATAATTGCTCTCTCTCTCTCTCTCTCTCTCTCTCTCTCTCATATATCCGCTGCATTTAACTCTGAACATTGATTCAGATTCTGAACTCTATCAGAAGATGAATCTTCGACTTAGTTAAAAAGAAGAAAAAACTAACACAATTCAACCTTCCATCTTGTGTTTTTCTCACCTTCCGGTGATTCTCATGCTGCTACTTCGTTGGTTGTGACACATTCTTTAGGGAAAAGCTATGATTTCATTAAAGGTTGTACATCATGAGTTGAATCGGCATTCAATTCATCTATTTGTTGGGACAGAACTTCCTCGGATGACGATGATTTGGAATCAAGAAGTGGAAAGATAATGGTCTGAACATCACTAATGGATGAGAACGGGGACAATCTTTTGGTTGAGGTATCTGAATAAGAGAAATCAAGGGTTTATGAAGCAACTGCAGATAATACCGCCATTGGAGAGTTTTGTCTTGACCAAAATCTAACGACATAAGCTAATTAGACCTCAATGGTTGTTCCAAGTTGGAGATTTCATTCTTTGAGATTTTAACTAGTTTACATGGGTAAGGATGAATCAACTTCTGTTTTGGTCTTGGAGGTGGAATCTCAATTATTTGATTGTTTCCACGAGCCCTAATAGGTACTTGTCCTCCTCCCCTGTTCAAATTGTTTTTGTTGTTGTTGTTGTTAGCGTGGTTATTCACCTGAGTTGTTAATATCACAAATGTTGCAGTCAAAATACTGATGGTCATTGTATGATTCGAGGTTATGCTGACAAACTCTTCCCTCGTCACCGTTTGATCTCCCAAGGATGATCACGTTAGGAAAAGAATAGGAGAAAACTGCTATGATACCAACTGACGCAGTCAAAAGCGTAGGCTATCATGCGTTAAACCTAGATAGAAAAAGAAATAAGTTTGCAAGCGACGAAGCTTGTGAAAATAGGGTTCTGGAATCCACTAGAAATTGAGAAAACTCTTTAAAATATTATTGAATGAATACAAGGTTGCCTCTTGGGCTACAACTGTTAAAATTAAATAGGGAAATAATAAAACTCTAATGGTCCAGAAATCCAAAAAATAAAACAAAACAAACAAATAATAAAATTAGGCTTAAATAATAAAATACTAATGAAACCCTCCTACATCAGTATTAAACATGCATGAGAAGCTCTTTATCAGAATAAGAACTTGGGGTCAAGTTCTTCAGAGGTGGAGGAGACTGATGTAAGATTCTAAGAGGGTTTCCAAAGTATTTTTATTTTAACCAATTTTAATCATTTTTGTTTTATTTTCTATTTTGGATTTCGTTCCTTCGTAATTGAAACACACGATGTAAGGATCATGAATTTTGTATGGATTATGTAAGATTTATGAAATTTAAATGGATTATGTATGAATGTTTAAAGTTTTTTTGTAATTAAAAAAAGTTATTCTTTTCTATAAAAAAAATAATAATTTCAAAATCCATGGGTACCCTTAGACACCTAAATACCAACAGATTACCCGTATAGTGGATACCCACACGGGTACGGGGCAGGCACATGTATTATATTTAGAGTTTTTCTATTCACACCCCATATATTTTGGTTACACCTAAACTTACATAAAAGTTTACAATAATACCAAAATTGCTCTTTTATGAAATAAAAAACATTAAAACCATAATTTCATTCATTGTCACTCTAAAATTTCACCCTCTTCACCTACAAACAATCATGGATTTTTAATCAATCTCTATAAAAGTTTTCTATTCTTATTCAATGTTGTCATAGTTTCATTTTTTTTCTTGTTATTCAACTTTGATATGTTATGCAGTGTACAACGACGATTATTTGATGGTGGCATTAACATTAATTTACATTGTTGATGTTAAGTTTACATAACATACTTAACTGAGTTTACATGTACATATTTAAAATAAAATTATGTAGAATAATTAAACAAGGTTGAAGAGGTTAAAGCAAATTAACTTTAGTATATACACTTAAACTCAGTTTACATGACCTACTTAAACTAAATTTACATGACATGTTTAAACTAAGTTTAAGTATGTGCACTCAAACTCAGTTTACATGACCTAGTTAAACTAAGTTTACAAGACCTACTTAAACCGAGTTTAAGTATATACACTTAAACTCAGTTTACATGACCTACTTAAACTGAGTTTTAGAAGCAGAAAGAAAGAAAAGGCGTTAGTTTTCTAGGTGAATGGGTGAATTTGAAAATTAAATTTTATTTAAGGGTAATTTTGATATTTTGAGGTTTAACTAAAAATTCTTATATTTATTCAACAAGATGGAGATGAGTATCATATTATCTATACCCATAAATACTCATTGACATTCCTATACTAAGTTATTTGATCCCAACAAAATCCATCACACCAACATCAACATGTTCCATATCTTGGTTGGGAATCAATTGTGTGTCGAGAAACAAAAGTTTTTGTAATGTGGTGCAATTTATGGGTTTCGTTTCTCATGAAAAGCATGTAAAATAATGTCCTTTGATTTAGTTCTTGCATGTGGACAGTTTGTTTTTTGGTAACAAGGTTATATGGATCACGTGACATGGTTGAATTATTGGTATGGTCGTCGATTAAGTTTAAAGTTAAAGAGTTTTTTATGACTATTATCATTGAAACATTCAACTTATTAGATACTAGCGTTTAGGAGGGCACGCTTTTCTATTGCGATAATGTATAAAAGTCATAAACAATGTTTTTTTGGGTGAAATTACCATCTTAAAAAACATCGTTTGATTTTTGTTTGTCATTTAGCTTTTGTATAAATATGAATAAAAAGATCCTACAATTCTTCAACTAATATACAAATTTGTTTAATCCATCGATTGATCCAAAGTTAAACAAAAAAAAGGAGTGGATGTGATAATCTTGTAGTAATTCACATGACAAAGCAAAATAATTGATCCACTTTGGTATTACTTAAAAGTTATTTAATTGATGAAGTTCTTAGTAAACAATTACAATAGTGGTTTTGAAAAATCTCAATGAACATGAAAGTGGGTGTCGTAGTTTTTGTTATGGTAACCATCTTCCCCCTCATTCTCAAATGTTGTTGAAAGAAATGTAAGGCCCACCGTGTGTGTGATTATTAGTGGGTAAGATTTTTTTTTTTTAATAACTGTCATTAATTAAGGTCATTTTGGGATTTACTAAAAACTTTGGTATTACTTAAAAGTTATTTAATTGATGAAGTTCTTATTAAACAATTACAATAGTGGTTTTGAAAAATCTCAATGAACATGAAAGTGGGTGTCGTAG
>Ga0099826_10001269_pt1 | contig 14833 bp, 6 predicted proteins | sample Mtrugardesep15_FD_76830 | JGI IMG/M metagenome (GOLD analysis project Ga0099826, IMG submission 76830) | Root nodule microbial communities of legume samples collected from California, USA - M. trunc garden sep15 | ecosystem: Host-associated > Plants > Roots > Nodule | place: USA: California... | reverse complement strand
CCATTTTCCCAATCTCACCAAAGAACAAGACACTCAATGATTTTCACTCACCCAAGGTGTTTACAATGTTTCCCAACCCAAGAGAACCTCACTACAAAGACACTCAACCTAAAGTTCCCTCCTTTGCAGTCCCAAGTTTCTCTCTCTTCAGCCTCTCTCTCTTTTTCTTCAAAAATGAGCTGAAACACTTAAATAGTACACACAAACACCGTCAAAATCGTGTCACATTTTGCCAAATCGTGACACGGTTGGTGCGTACGACCCAAGGTACAACCAACCTTATCCTCAAAATGTGCCCAGCAAGCTGAAAATCGTGTCACGTTTTCCCAAAATCGTGTCACGACATGCTCACTGCCAAGGAAAATCGTGACACGCTTGCCAAATCGTGTCACGTTTTCCCTTTTTCTCAAATCACAATTTTAAGGCACTTTTCAACAAGTACAAAATAATACACTGGTCAGCTATGATAACACAGAAACAATAAAACATCATGTTTGTCAGCTATGATAACACATTGATGTTTATAATAACTGATGCACACAGTATAACATACCAATGCACGCCTCTCAGGTATAAATCCTGGAAACCCATTTTCTATATCAGCTCTTGCTCCTCGAAATACAAAACTCATGGCTCTAAACTTGAATTAAAACTTCATAGGTTGACTATAAATCAAGCCAGAATCAACAACTAAAACCTTCCAATATTCTGAAATATCAAATACGATGGTAGTCAGTAAACAAGAAATCAACACTAAATACATACATGAGGATGAAATTCAACAGGAATCACAGAGTGGATAAAATCGAAGAGAAAAAAATCCAAAAATGCCAAATAATTATATATCAAGAGAGACAGTATCCAACATACCACATACTAAACCTATCAGAATTATTATCCCTTAAAATTGTGTCAAGTCTAAAATAACGTCATTTATCTGAAATCATTATCATCAAAATAAAATAAAAACACGCATCATTTGAGCAGAATGGTTAAGAAAACATTGGTCCTAATATCCTGAACACGTTGCTGTTATTCTGCTCAGCTTGATGAAAATTCACGGTTACTAACTTTTGACACAGTAGTGAACAAAATAAATAAAAATCTTCCCCTGATTTTAGACTTGAGTAATAGAACAAAATTCATGTATTCTAATTTTTAACAACTTCAATACCGCCATAAACTAACATAATAATAAAACACTTCACTTTCATTTAGTGGTCCATAAACCATTTTTCCTTACAAACACACCAAATGACCAAACCGCTTCAGGACGATTACACAATTTGCAAGTTTCAAGAAATTAATATCGATCATAAACTCCCTACGCCCATTCATTATGTAAGTATCTTACTCACAACATTTACCAACCCCGTGGATCCTCTGTTAGATCAAACAAAAACCCTAACTCAATCTTGCATCACATTCAATCTTGCAAAACAAAGATTAACGCATTCTAATATTTAACAACAAAATCAAACCCTAAGCTTCCATTTAGTGGTTCTTAAACCATTTACCTTACAAATGCAGCAAAAATCAAAACCTAGGTGCTAAACCACTTCAAGCATAAAAAAACATTACACAATTTACAAGATTCAAGAAAATAACATATAATCAATCGTATCACAACATTAACCAAACGCAGATTGTTCATAATAAATTCAATCAAAAACCCTAATTAACTCTTAAAATGCGTTCAATCGAATAACAAGAATAAATAAACGAATAAAGGAAAATGTGAAAACATTAGCGGAACATTTGAAATTGAAAATGGAATTGGTGGCGTGTGAGAGAAAGCATTGGGAATGGAGACTTACGGAAATTGACGAGGAACAAAAGCTGAATCTGATCGGAAACGGTGGTTCGAGGTGGAAGAAATGAACGCTGAAAAGGATTCGATCTTCTTCGCTCTGGATTCGATTCGAGGTTGAAGATCACGAGAATCGGTGAAGTTTTCGCTTCTTTTATTGTTCAACAGCCACGTATATTTCGTATGTCTTTTGGTTCTGTAAAATGCATGGCTATCAAAATCGTTCGCATAATATTAAATTAAATTAGTCGTAGACACTAACTTTTAAATATTTGTTAAAAATCTTTAAAAAAATAAAAGGAACAAACTAACTTTTACAAATTATTACTACTCCTCAACAAAAACTTTTACAAATTTTGATGCCAATAAGTATTTTTTTGACGAAAAAATAATCAATATTTTTTGTTTATATTAATATTTAAATTATACTAGATACTCTATATTGTAATTATTTCAAATAATTTTATCTTTAAATAATACATAACTTAGTATATTTCATAAAAAAATAGTAATAATTAAGATTAGATTAGATAACTCACCCTACAAGCTAATAGGATGGTCAAATTGAGTGATTGTGCATCCGTATAGCATGCATGCATAAGACATAAATGAGATATTTGCTTGATCAGATGCCTAAACAATATTCATTTAAGCGCACACATAAATGAAAAAAAAAGTGTGAAAGAGAAAAGAAATGAAATATGTGTTTGGTGTGAAAGAGAAAATAAATGAAATATGTATTTAATAATTATGTGTTATACGAGTATATGCTTAAATAACTTATATTTGAAAGTGTGATTATATAAATATTTACAAGTTGCTTTTGCAACAATCATACTTTGATTTGCATAAAGGTTGGGAATCGAGGTGAAAGAATGTTGGGAAAAGGTTTGTTTCTTTGAATCAGCGTGTGCAACGAGGGGTGGTAGGGGAGATGAGTGAATCTTTAAGATTAGAAGGTGGTGCATTGAACAAGCGACTGATTAACCGATTTAAATGGTTAATGAGCTCCATCAAAATGATGAATCGTTTGGAAGAATTAGAGTTCAATTTTGCTTAACTTTAGATTAACTAAAGTAATGTACCAAAGCAACTAATTGTCTCCTTTAAGAACGATCACTTTCAAACCCTCTTTACATTTATGGAGGGAGAAACTTTAGTCTTTGTTAAACTATTCATTAAATTGGTAGTTTTGGCTTGAATAACATAATTTCAAGTTTGATTCTTTCATATAAATAAAAAAGACAATTTTAATTTTAATTTATTATTTATGATTGTATTCGTTATTTGTTTACTTTTAGTTTAAACTCATTGATAGAGCACACTAGGAGACAATCTAATGTAACGACTCTCTACTTAACTAGAGAGTCTACATATTCGATAAATGTTCATGATTCTGAAGTTATTCCTCTAAAAAAATAATTTTGTATTTATCCGTAATTATATTGAATAAGTTACTACCAAAGATATAACATAAATTTGTATCCATAAAAAAAAAATATTGAATATACACAATTTTTCAACACAATATTTTTATATTTGCTCTCTTATGTTCTAATATCACTTATTAACATAAAAAAAACATTTTCCTTCCTCAAAATAAATATCTTGTTAGAAACACTAAAAATTGAAAATGAAATTTAACATGTTAATTTTTTCTTTACCAAGAAAGTCCATATAAAAATCCCTTTCGATGACAGCTTGATACAATTATTGTGGTTACACCAATTCTTAAAATTATTATCACTAGAATTTACCAATACTATGACACCCTCAACTTGAGTAAACTGTACAATTCCCCATCATAGAATAAGAACCTCTAGATAAACATCATCATCATCATTAACATTAGGACAAAAGAAATTTGAAATTGTCTTTAACACTAACTAACAAGAAATCAATAAAACAACAAAACTAGTACAACTGGTATGAAGTATTTACCTAACCTATCTGCCACACACACAGATCCATGACCTACCCATAAAATTAATCTCCACAATTGTAGGCCACATGTGTTTGAACATTGTCCCAAAGAATCCAAAAAAGGCCAATGACTTAACTTAACAAACACAAAAAACCTACATACCTAGTCGTTGACTTGCTAGTTCACATTTTGTATCAGCAAATCCAACTCTAGAGTTGACCAAATCAAACTCCATCCACACATTCATTTGATGATAATGTCCAATAATATATGCCTCAATTCCCAACAAATCTGAATTTCCAAACGTGAAACAATATACCAAATCATTACTATGATTATTATTATTATTTCCTTTTAATGCCACGTTAGCAACTTTATATAATAGTCTCTCCCCTGAAACACTCATCTCCGCCCCTTCAAACACAAGTGTCACCGCCGGTAACGGCGGAAGACCCGAACCCGACCCGATACGGTAACATAAATCCATTGCACCTTGGAAGACAAAATTCGTGTCTTCCAAAAGGGTCAACACTCCTTTTGTTTGTTCTACAAATTCTTGTCTCAAAGCAGTGTAAACCGGTCCTAAAAGAAACGTGAACTGTGTACCCGAATCCACCATTGTCTGACCCGCACCGGTATGATCAGGTGCGAAAATTGTTTTGGGTAATTGGAGCATCTTCTTCCCGACCCGTATCCCCTCGAGTCGTACTGTGTATGCTACTCGATCAAAATATGGTAATGGGGTTGTGATTTTTACCATTGGTGTGTATTTCAATGGTCCGACCCAATTGATATTCGCGTCGCCGAAGAGTAACACGCCGGTGGAGTCTTTGCCGGAGATGCAATACGAGAATTTGGGTAATCCCATTTGGGTCACAAATGAGAGAGACCCACGGTTCATACCCATTAACCCGGTTGTTTTGGAGTCTTCATTTGAATTTGAGCTGAACCCGGAATCCATGCACCCGAATATGGTTCCGGGTTGTGCTGACCCGCCGGCGAAGAAAGTCTCAGTGGCGAGGTTTCCTTCAATGTAGGTGGAGTCAGCGTAGGTGATTGTAGCGTGGCAGAGTTTTTTCGGGTCGCATGAAACGGGTACTGGGAAGTCTCGGGTTCGGGTTATGCAAATGGGTGAGGTGCATGGAGTGGGGGTGTAAGAAGAAGAAAGGAGGGGGTTGAAAATGGAGTTTAAATTTGGAAGCTTTTTGCAATGAAGCCATGAGAGTTCACTCCCTGTGTCGAGGACCATGGTAACATTCTGTGGGGGTGAGCCTACTGTTAGTGAAACTGTTAAGGTTACATTGTGTTGAAAAGATAGCTTTGAAGAAGGTTTTGGTAGTGAAATTGTGCCATGTGGTAATGTTTGAACTTTTAAAGGCAATATGAAAGGTTTTTGTGGTGGAGATGAGAGAGAAGAAGTAGTAGTACTTGTTTGGATTTGAAGGAACATCATGAAAATGATAAGGATAATTGTTATAGGAGGAACAAGTTGGAGAACATGGGGAGAGGAAGGTGTGTTCATTGGAGTTGATTTGATTTGGTTAGTGTTGGAGGTTTAAAATTCCAATGGAAAATAAAAAGGGAGAGAGAAGGGGGGATTGTGTTTTTTTGTGTTGGATTGTCCCAATGAGACAGTCACAGCATGGTGGTGAAGTGTAGTATATGTCTCTAGATTCTTATATATAGCTGGTTTGAACTTTAATCATTTCATGACATGGAGATGGAGGGAAAGTGTGCTACTTTGTTTTCTAATACCTAGCCGACTTCAAAATAGGTGGGAGTGGAATTTATAGAACTTTTTACATTATGCATGTTATGATTGAGCAATGTTAACCTACTTAGGTTGATCCGGTGATATTGACTTGGGACTTCTCCTCAATGTTAATTCATTCATTTTATTATTTCATATAGGAGTATGAAAATAGAGCACTGCCTTCAAGTATTAATATTCTTGAGCACAAAGTGCATTTGTATGTATGGTCTAACCAACTCATATTAGCACTGATGCACAATAGTTGATTCTCTTAATGATATGATTAGTATGAAAGGTGGGCTAAAGAAAAAGAAGGAAGACAAAGTTTGATGCTACCAACGCATCCCTTAAGGAAAAAGGTCTCTGTCTAGATGGTACAACCAAAGACATAAAGTGCTAAGTTTTACTACTTAATAAATGTGGGAAAAGGCACTATAGGTTTTAAGATAATAATCTAGCTTCTTTATTATCATTTTACTCTTCAACATTAATTAAAAATTAGTGCATGGTAATATGTGACAGCCCTAGCAATATTGGATACATGCTTTGAAGTTTAGTCAATTCATTAAAATATGAAATTTTCCAACTTTATTTGGACACTGCTAGAATACAGTGCTCTTTTGCATTATTTGCGTTTTAACTTTTAAGTAAGAATTTGATCTAAAATTCTATCTTTTTTTATCACACATCTCATAGGGTGACTCAATGATATATGCATGCCAAAGAGTAATTTGAACCTCTCATTCTCAAGCTCTTTGGTCAAGCTAAGTAATAGCAATTAGCAACTAGTAACAGCTAAAGTAGAAATATAGAATATCTTTCAATCCAAACTTTATGCAGTCTTTCATCCCAATGCTATAGCAGAATCAGCTCTTTTGCATATACTATATGGTTTGTCCCTATGGTGATAAAATATTAAATTGACCGTGTCCATCTAAAACATATTATAAGTTGAATTTGTATTTACTAGTCTTATATGGTAGGAGGTGAGTCTTGACTTAACTGCCCTGAATCTGATTAGTTATGAATTTTAATTACAATGACAGCTTTCAAAAGTAGAATTGCGACCATTCAACCTTTCCAATAGTTATTTTCTCGTACGTTTTTAGTGCCCTTAATTATAGAAGTCACGGTTGTGGAGAGAGTAAAGTGGAATATGGGTCTTGTTACATTCTTTTCTTTCACATGAAAGTTTCGCATTTAAAAAGTGTTCTTTGATTTAAGAAACTTTAGTATAGGCTAATGAGTAATGATTACACAGTCACCACTAATGTAGTTTGTAATTTTATTAATGATAGGTCATATCATATCTCCTTTACACATTTTAATTTATTTTCTAACTATATTTTTAGACCAAGTTTTTCTCCGTATGAATCAATCAATCAATGTAATCTTGATATAATGGTGAGTATCTCAGAATCATAACGATCTACAGTGATTTTGTAGAAACTACAAAATGTAATTTTTAAAAATCACGGTTGATCGTCATGATTCTTCCATACCTACCATGATACCAAAGATAAATTTAGTAAAATCTCGAAACATTTGTTTATTATGATCGAGACCCTTACACGAAAAACCACATAATTATATTGGTGCTCCTACCCAGCGTGGCACATTTCCTTCCTCATATGTTATTAAATTCACCATCTCTTTTTTTTTTAAGGAAAATTCACCATCTCTTAAAACATTACTTTCAACTTCGTTGCAGCTAACACAGTTTGATAGCCAACTGGTACATAGATCGATTTATTGCATGACCATTTAGCCTTTTTATCATTCACCTCAAGCTACTTCTCAATAAATGAGGCTTTGAATGTACTTAGCATCTAAGAAGTGGAGCAAATTAAGAAAGAAAGAAAGAAAAATAGACACTGATTACATAGAGAAAAGATGTATAATATTGACTTTCTCTTGTTTTCCTTGGTTTCTTGTGGTGAAGCTATGATCTTACGAAGTTTTTTCATTGGTTCCACTCAAAGTTATGGTCAGAGCCAAACTTTTTTTGACACTACTCATGAATGGTCTTTAATTTCTTTTTTGTCTGTTATAATAAGATTGGGGACCATTGAATTCTAATCAATCAAACTTCAATTAGAACAAGAGCCGGATTTGCTCTTTCTTTTGAAAATAGCATATAATGACACACCGCTCACATACAGTTGTCGTAAAAGAATCTAAGTAAGAAGATTTTCAGTTTATCTATTTTGTTTCTTGGCAATGTTGGGCCAAGGATTTGGTACTACTAATAGTCTATAATCTATGACTTTTCTTTTATCCTTTCATGTTCCAATTAAAAATGACAATGCATAACTAATAGTCTAATATATGACTTCTCTTTTTAATTATTGGCCGGTTAAATTTGTTGACATAATCTATTCTTATATTGTTTTCATATGTGTAAACCGTTTTACATAACTTTAAAGATTAATCTCTCGAATCGAATAAAATTATCGTATTGTGTTTGTGTTTTCATAGAAAATAATCATATATAATAAATTCATGAGATGTACTAATTCATTAAATAAAAATTACCATATATTATATGTCAAGCCACTTTTATAACTAAACCTTAAAATTAATAATACGAAATGGTAAAATAATACCTTTTTTTATAGTACATGTCTCTTAATTTCATTTCTTTTACATGTCAGCTGGCCATCAACGGGACACATAAGGAATCACTCTCTTTAATAATCATTAGCTCTTATACAAAGTTATGTTAAGAGCAGGTTAAATATTATATCTTTATCTAAAATCTTACTAATATTTAAGATATTAGATTATGTCAAAAAAAATAATAGTAGATTTATGAATCATTTGACAAATATGTTACTTAACCTTCACTTTTTCAAACAACATGGATCTTCAAATTTACACTTGCTACCTAATACTTTTAACATAGATTCGAACATGGTTCGCAATATTGTTGATAATAACTTGTTTGATGGAGTAATAAACGTGTATTCATCGGGCACTACCTATGATGTCCGGATACTCTAAAATGGTGTCGTACCCGTGTCGGATACGTATCGGATACCGATACTCCGCGGATACTCCGGATACCGTATCCCAGAAGTATCAGAATTAATTATTTTAATCTAAAACGTATATTTATCGAATACTTATAAGATACTCGACTGATACACACATATACTTATAAGGTACTTCACAGAGACGTATCCAAAAAAAAATGAAGTGTATAAAAATGAGATTGTGTTGTGAAAATTTAAGATACAAATCACTATAATTATTTTTCGATTAACAAATTAAATATTATGATTTTGGTGGATGAAAGTAACGGGAGAGGGGAGATTTAATCAATCAACATTAAACAAACTTTGTTTTGAGTTCTTTTATTGATACATTTGTTGATATCTTAACATATGAATGAAAATAGAATATGAATTATACAAAAACTTTACATTTTTTATTTTGATCATTATGTATTTTATTTTTTTGTAAATTGTGACTTTTATGATTATATAGTATGAGTAATCCATGTTTTTTTTTAAGTATTTTACACGCATATAAATTTTAATATAAATATTTTATTAACGTAACTTAGCCGTATCGTATCTTAAATTTAAAAAAAATTGCGTATCCGCATACCCGTATCGTATCGTACCTGTATCGCACTATGTATCGGGGCTTCATAGGGCACTCCTCAATTGGCTGCTGCATAGCAAACAGAATATAAAGTTTGCTTAGAAAGAAGTAGTAAAAAACGGGTTCGGTGTGATTTCTCAATCATGGTAAGTTGTATGAAGAGAATGTGTGACGCAACTCGGTTCTTAGCTACCAACGTGGTTTAATCAATGGATCATACCCTAAACCGCTAAGTGATGGAGTAATATTTTTAGGTAAATTGATGAAGTATTCTTCTCTTTGTAAAGATGTTTGTCCAAAAGTGGCATGCTTATATCATAACAGTTGCTACCTTCTATTCTTTCCCACAGTTATTATGCTCCATGATTGCTCTAATCATCATGCTATATGAATAAGAGGAAGTTTCATGTTAGTTCCGGACTTTGGAGTGTATTTCTCATCAAGACTAAGGATTGATTATTTTTGTTGTTAATTTCGATGAGTTAGTTTAACTTTTTTTAAAACAAAAAGAATAAGAAGAAGTTAATTTGACCGAAGTAATCTTAATGTTTTTGGTCATTTTATTTTGTGGATATCTTTTTTCTCTTAGCAATGTTTTGTAGCTAACATCATCCATATGTGTGTACTCCCTTTGTTATCAACATAAACACAAATAATAAAGATATTGACAAAATTACAACAAAGGTCTTTTATCTTATTTATTTATAACATTTAGGTCTTTTATCTTCTTTTTTTCTCCCAATTAAATCCTTTATCTTTTAAAAACATGTACACATAAGTCCTTTTTTACATTTTTTATTACAAACATGATGAGTTGGTATGCCACATAGGATAATCTGATTTTTAAAAAAATATTATTTATTTAAAAATAAGAAAACCCAGAATATGTAAACACATTTGTCATCTTTATCATCATCTTCAACCTTAAACCTAAAAAAAAAAGTAATAATCCTTATACAACTTCACCATTTTCAACCTTATACAACCTTAAATACACTTTCAAATAGCATGATTTCAGTACTGTGTTCACTGTCTTCTTCTAATATGCAAAATTCATTCCATTTTCACCATTGTTGGTGTCTCTGTTTTGTCATCATTATCCTTGGAACACTCCACTTTCTCTCTGATTTTAATTATAATTATTATTTTCAGAATTTTATTTCATACAAGTTAATCATTTTCATGATTACTGTGTCTGCAATTTTTGGTTTACAAAAGAAATAAATTTACGAAGAATTTTATTTGCATAATGGCTAATTACAAAGAATGAGTCATGGTGGTAGTAGCGATGAGAGAACTGACAATATGATTAGGGTCAATTTTGTCAAAATCTTGAAGGTACCATTTGGCAAGGCTTTTTCAAGTCTAAAAGCTACTTTAAAACAAAGTTAAAATAAAGGTCTTTAAGAAAGAAGTTAAAGTTGTTTGGTTTCTTTATTTTTTTTAGTTTTAAAGTTATTTTTAAGTTAAAAGTTGTTTGGCAGAATATTGTACAAAACTTTAAATTGACTATTTTTTTGGTGGTATCCGGGGTTCGAACCCCTAACCATGCATATATTTATGCATTGTCTCTATCAATTGAGTTAAGCTCATGAGGACAAAACTATGAATTTATTATGAATTAACATAATAAATAAAAAATGTTTAAAATATTTTTTGAAGGGAAAAAAAGTTTAAAATATAAAAGATATGTTTTTTTATATAAATACTACTCTCTCCGTCTCGCAATAGATGACTCATTTGAAAATGTGTAATTTTGACCTAACATATTTTCACCATATTTTTCCTACTAAAATACAAAGATAAATAATATCATATAAGCTGTCGTTAGATTCATCTCGATGAGTATTTTCAAAATATCAAATTTTCATAATTTTTCTAATATATTATTCAAGATATTTAAGCTCAAAATTATGCATTGGTATATGTAATAGGGTCAACTTTGTCATATATTATGGGACAGAGGGAGTACTATATTTACTCAATGAAGTTTATTTTGTGTAACATGAATACAATTCGTATCATCATATAAGAAGGCTCAAATAATAACACAAATAATATCAAAATAGTTGATTTTTTCTTTTCCAATTATACTCTATAACAAATTTCGTTATAAGAATACAATATTTTTTGTGTCATTCAAAAAGAGAAGAATTTATATTATATAATATTATATTTTTTACATTGTTGGTGTCATTGAAAAAGATATGTTTAATTTTTTTGAATAATAAAAAAATATGCATAGTTTGTTACAATATAAAGGTGCATCTATACTTGTACTTTTAATTGAAATCAAAATTATATAAAAATAATTATCTGCACTATGCAACACTAAAAATAAATTATATGCATTAGCGTAACAAAAAAACTCACAGGCATACATAAAAGATTACTTTAAATGCTAATGTGTGTGTGTATTTGCGAAGTTGAAGAAAGGAAATAAAAATATTTCTGAGGTTGTGATGATTAAACCATATTGAAATTAAATATATAAGTGATAAGAAGATAATAAAATTCCTTCAAAAAAAATATAACAAAATTAAATGGACCCTCCTTAAAAAAAAATTAAATGGATCGGTTCAAAAAAAAATGGAAAAAAAAAAGTAAATTGAAATATAATATTAAAAAAATAAAGGAGAGGTGGTTGTGAAATAAATTGCCGAGAAGTAGTTTTTTGATGCAGCCCTCAACAACTTTTGATCAAAGCTCATTCCATTCAATTTTATGCATTCAAAAAAAAGTAATTTTTTTAGAAGGTACTTTATTGATATTGTGTTTGGCCTAGCTTCTCCTTAAAAACGTAGAGAAGCTGGAAAAAAGTCGGGTCAAACGGTACCTAAGTATCACATTTTTTAGGGTTTATATTGAGAATTTGGGGATTTTAATTTTTGAGTTTAAAAGATAGATATTAACATAACAATGAGATTCATGCTATTTAAATGTGTATTTAGGTAGACATTTTCCTTTGATTTAGGAAGAAGATGAAGAAAATATGAAGATGTTGAATATGTTTATACATTTTAAGGGTTTCATTATGTTTTAAAAAAAAATAGTTTTCAATATTAAGATTATCTTAGCGGGAAAGGACTTATGTATGCATGTTTTAAAAGATAAAGGACTTAAATGAGAAGAAAAAAAGATAAAAGACTCAAGTGTTACAAATAAGTAAGATAAAGGACCTCTGGAGTAATTTTGCCTAAAGATATATGTTCGGTTATACTGTGACAATTTTTGTGATAATATTTTTTTTCTCTTCTTCTTTAGACAAAAACAATAAATAGAATGAGGGAGGGATAGTACAAATACAAGAGAGTACGAGAGAGTTGTTCTAAAATAATTGTACACATAAAGAAATCGGTACTTACTCTCATGCGAAAGTGCACGCATAAAGGGTCTTAATAAAAAAAAATATTCAACTTTTGTTGTTGGTTCTCTTAAGAAATGTATATATGTAGAAGCGCATAAAAAATTTTCACATAGGTATATCAAAGTTAAACATTTGCTTATTCAAAAAAAAAAAAAGTTAATCTCAACCAACTTTAATGTTAAAAACTTGTGATTTTTTTTACTTTTTTCTGTAAATGTGTTTTAGGCTTGCAAAGGAGTGCAAAATTTATATTGCAAAAAATTAATAGATGTTCCATTTAGAGAAATGAGTTGCAAGTAAGATTAACGAGAGCTTCAAAATATTCAAACAACATTTTAGCAAATGTGATATTGTCAAAAGGAGAAACAAATGACCAAATTACACTGATAGATAAAATTGAAGATATTTTATTTCAATCTTTTTGAGAAGGAGTTAAACCTCTCCCAAATATCATATGTGATTCACCATCTTGCTAGTAAAACTGGTGATCTCTGGTTTTCTCTCCACGTATTCGATGATTAAAAAGTTGCGATTGAGAAACTGCATCTTCAGTATAAAGAATTAGGGCGGTCACCACCCATAGATATTGAATTATACTTGGCCCTTTTTTGAACAATTATATTTGGCCCTTATATGCAACTAAGTAGCTTCAACCCTAAATATATACGTTTCACTTATATTTTTTATAAAAGAAAAAAATGTGTGGTGTGCATACACATTATTCACCCTAATCACCTTTAAACAACCAACTTAATATTCCTTCTTCTTTTCTTCAAAAATTTGCTACTACTTAATATATATTAACATGCATGTAACATATGTCTTCCTGAGTTTAACTCAATTGATAGAGATATTGCATGTAGTATATGTAGAGATTGGAGGTGAATATCTAGCCACAATGCTACTAGACCAAAAAATGAATAATTATTTTATAATATAAAAAATAAGAATGATCTTAACTAGACACTTTTTATACCACATAAAAAAAACACTCTCTTACATACTATTTTTAACACACATTCTTTTATTAGTTGAAATTTACGAGTCACGCTAAATTTATACGAATCCAATATAATTTAGTCAAATGGAAGAGTTAAAGTTTTTCACACAAATTTTTATAAGACGCCATATATTTATATGGTTTTCGAAAGAAAAAAAAATCCCTTCCCTCGTGTGTTCGTTCTCTCATCTCAAACATCCATACTCAATGATATACAATGTCAAATACGATGTAGGAAATTGTGTGTCAAAATAAAATAATAATTTAACGAAATTCATTTGAATTACAAACGATGAAAAAGTGTGTATTGAAAAGGCGTGTTAGAGTGTGTGCTGCCATTGCTCTTCAAAAAACAAAATTAAGTTGGATAAAAAATAAGTAACAAAAATATATTGTAAAAGTGTTTCCATCTATTCATGTTGTGTTGTTATTTTTCCTATTAGAATAGAAAATACTCTACAATTTTTGTCACCCTCGCTAAATTTTTCTGGCTCCGTCCCTGATCAGAGCCAATCTTTTGATCAGCCACTCAATGAGTATAGGAACAATATGAGCCTCTTGTTTGATTCTGAGATGCTTGGTGGATTTATAGTGTTGTAAAGTTTACAAGAAACGTGTACGATGTGCATTGCATCCCAAAGTTGGTGGTGCAGGTGTTGTTGAAATGCATGACTCCCAGAGTCATTTGGAATACATGAAGAATAAGAAGGATATGTATTCTTTGGTGGTTCGTTCATCTAGTTCAATGTGTTGTATGTGATCAAATTACATGAATCCAAGAGTCATTTAAATCATGAGAATGAGAAAAACTCGATTATGTGTGATTATTTTAATATTTTTAAAATTATTTTTAATTGAAATTAATGATATATAATTGTGTTTTATCTTTTTTTAATTAACAAATAGGGATGAGAGTTCCTTTAAAAAACCTAGGGATGATGATAGACTGTACCAACCTACATGGGCTTACGGTCTAGCCTATGACATGCCATACCAAATATTTTTATTTTTTTAAATAGAGAAGATCTAGACCTTTTTAAAAACCTATGTAGCTTAAAAGGTTAGGTCGCATGCCATTAAAAAAAGCCTCTTAGACTTATTTGCCCGACCTACATAAGCAAATATGAATAAATTTATTTATTATTATATTATATTATATTATATTTTGTACTTTAAATTAAATTATGAATTTGTTAACCTTATCACTAATTTAAGCTTATTAGTATATATTAATTTTTAGAATATTAAATGTATATATTAACCGTAATTGAAATATATATATATATATATAATATATCATCAAGTTAAGGTAACCAATATATATATATATATATATATATATATATATATATATATATATATATATATAT
>Ga0099826_10001268_pt1 | contig 14833 bp, 8 predicted proteins | sample Mtrugardesep15_FD_76830 | JGI IMG/M metagenome (GOLD analysis project Ga0099826, IMG submission 76830) | Root nodule microbial communities of legume samples collected from California, USA - M. trunc garden sep15 | ecosystem: Host-associated > Plants > Roots > Nodule | place: USA: California... | reverse complement strand
TGTTGGTTTTGTGATGTTTGAAATGTTAACAATAGAGTTCGTGTTATTTACATTATTGAAACCCTAGTCTGTTTCTCATTTGCCTATTTTGTTATCTCGATCTCTATTGTTAACATTTCAAACATCACAAAACCAACACCTTACATAGACATCGTATAAAAATACACTCAAACCAATTGTCAATGAAACGAAGAGAGAAAGAGAAATTGATAAAACTAACGTAATTGAATGATAACCGTATTTTCATACGATGTTCCACAACTTTTTAATTATCGAAATAACTTTCCTCAAGTTGGTAAGTATGTGATGACATAGAATATTCTCCTTATTGTAAGGGCGCTCATGTCTATATTAGCAAGACTGGAAATAAAAGTTGTTATATTTAGATGGATTAAAAACCTATTTAACCTATTAACAAAAAACATATTTAACCATTTTTTAATTCATATAAAAAACAAAAATTAATTAACCCGTCATAAGCATGTTCTTCAAAGAGAAAACCATAATCAACCATTATTTATGAGTTTTGATGTCATTCAGTCGCTCACCTAAAGATCTAAGGAGAATCACATAATAGAGGGGGAGTCAAACTTTTACAAGGGAGAGGCTCCTTCCAGGATTTTGAAAATCACTCTAAATCATTGTATTATGTCATATCCACCGTGATATCAAACATAAGCTTAAAAAGACATAGGAAGGTGAGGTAGTTTTGACCTGATTATTTGACTTTCCCATTTTTTATTTTTCTATTGAGCTTTTATATTAATGTATTTTAAAATCAATTAAAATTTTGAATAAATTTCTTCATGTGTGTATGTATACTTTTGAACGGATGTTGTAGCCTCTTAATAGTTATTGTGTTCTCTTTTTCTCCTTTTTTTTTTCTTCTAAAGCGTATGAACCAAATCCAATCCTTAATAAGGATTTTGCCTTCGGTATCAATTAGGGTCCACCTTTTGAATGTGTGCATTTGCCTCGGGTATCAAATGGGGTCACTGTTTTGCTCCCAAGCTATGCCCAAAGGAAGCCCCATTTGGTACCCTACCAATTCCACTTATATAATTTAACATATTCGTTTAACAAAACCCCACCACAATTGCATGATTTGTTCAATACATGGTGCTTCTTCTTATTTCAAAGGATAGGGTGAAGATTTTCTGCATTTGTTTTTATTGTATGAGATCAAAGTAGTTTGATAAGATTTTTCAATGAACTTGGTCTAAAGAAATTCAATGAATATAAATCATTAAAGCACAAAACTATACCTCTGGTATTTTGCTGAACATTTGAGACAAATCAATTTGCTTCGAAATGCTGACTAAGAAAGTCTGAGCTTTCACAGGACAAAATGCTGTGAAATACGGTAAAACTAAATAAAACAAAAGTTTCAATGCATTCTCGGTCCCTTATTTATTTTAAGAATTTAAACTTTTTTAAAAAATTTGGTCACTCATCTCATTTTTATGACGTGACTTACTCGTTTATGATGTGACAAGATTCATTTTGTGAGCGACTCGGGTCGATAAGTTGTGATACAATGAGTATATGATGTACCTTATATAATAATCCTAAGGTAACTAATCATAGTTAACTGCTCTATTTATAAATAAAATAAAATCATAGCTAACTAGTAAAAAAATTCTTTTTTTATGTTAGCTTTCGGTTATTGGAGGAAGTGGGCTCTCATAATCTAAAGTTCGACTAAAAGTTAAGTAAAATCTGATAAAAAATTATTCACTTAGAAATCAAACTCAAACTTTCATAAACAACTCGATATTTGGTGGATCATTAACCAACTAGTAAACAATATTGAACTAATTCTAATTAATATCTAAACTCTATCTAACACATGATAAATGGTCCGGTCTTAAAAAAAAACATGGGAATATTACATCTTCAAATTAACTATTTAGAGTTAAATAGATATATCTTTTAAAACATAAATAGATATTAAATTGATCTTTTGATTATCTACCAAAAAAAAGAGATTGATCTTTCAAATACAATTTTTTTTAGACAAATCAATTTGCTTCGAAATACCATAGACATCAATTAATCGTATTTTTCAGAGCGATTAATCGTGTTATTTTTATGTTATTGGTACCCAAAATTATATTAAAATTCATTTTTGAATACTTAATATTTTAATGCTTTTTTTAAAGGAGTAAAAAATATTTTCATGTTAAAATCTTGAAAGACTCCAATTTAATAAATCAACATAACAAAGATGTTTATTTGATGTGATCACTACTTCTAATTATTACTCCATAGACATTCTTTATGTTAAGAAAAATTGCACTCATCGAGTGTTCACTACTAATGTCAATTAAATAGGAACACTACAATAAAGAAATAGGACGGAAAACTAACAAGGAAAAGATAATATTTGTCCTATGGTTATTGATAGAATAATGACAAATTCTTGAACAAGAAAAAAAAGAAAAAAGAACAATGCCAAATGTTTGCTCAAAAAAGAATAATGACAAATTTCAAGACTACCTTTAAAAAAAAAAAATCAAACACAATTCATTATAGTTATACGTATCTATCCCCAAAATATTGCAATCTTTTGGCCATCACTGTCAAGGGGTCTTGTTTAATTAGTCAATACTCCAACAATATGGGAATTCCTGAGCTCCAGGGTAACCTAAATTGATTTAATTGGGTATATTGACACACAAATTTCACAGCAAAATTCAACAATTTATATGGCTAACATGGTTTATATAACGTGTTAATCATATATACCGTGTTAATCACCTTTAACAGATGATTAATGAATATATTTTTTTAAGAGATTAAAATGAGATATATTAATATTAACATACTAACTTTTCAACAAACTAGAGAAGAAAGCCGAATAATTACAACAAGGGTTCAACAAACCATCAATAGCCAACGCCCAAGCATAGAAAAGGGAATTGGCACAAAGTATGAAACTAATACGGAAAACCAACAAATTTAGCTTTAAACCGCTAAAAGAAAAGAAGCTTAATATTATTTAAAAGCTGAGTAGGAACATTTTCTTTGCCTTTAAAAATTCTATCATTTTTTTTCCTTTTAAATAACCCAAGAACTTGCAAACCAAATCAATAACATGCAGAGAACACTTTGATTTGGCATAACCTGATAAGCTACCAAACTGTAAAAAAAAAATAAAAAAATAATCCACAATACTCGACGGATCCGTTGAATGAACTCCAAACCAATTTCGAACAAGTTGTCGAATAAAACCAAAGAAATTGCAACCCAAGAATAAGTGATGAGATGTTTCCACTAACCCGTTGAATAAGTGATTAATGAATAAAATTGTAACGCATTAATCATCAATCGAACACAATTAATCATAATATTTTACTTCATTAATGACTACTTTAAATAAAAAGTAAAATCGAATTGAGCTATTAATGGTTTGTCTGGAATCAAGCCAATGCACCAATTCTGTTGTGTTTTCGAACCAAAACTACATTTTACATAACACTATACCTTTTCAAACCAAAACACATTTTCATATTTTTTAGATAAGCCAAAATACATTTTCATTTATCCACCACGAGCTGTGCACATGATATGTTTGGTTGACTCTTGGTTCTCGGAAGAGCCTTCAACAAAAGGGTGTTTTGAAAATATATTTATATATATTTCAAAAAAATATATATTTCCTTCCACATAAATTAAATGAAGTAGAAAATCAGATAGATGGACACGTTATTGTTTGTCTTTCTGCTAATATACATAAGTATTATTTTAAAATATTTTTGTAAAATTCATTATGGAACGTGGTTATTGTAATATTGTTTCCAAAACACTATTTACACTCAAACTTTATCGTAGTACTCTTTCTCTGTAGTTTTCGTTTCTTATGGCTAAAGTTAAATTGTTGGACGATATATCAACATGAGTATACAAATCATTAGTCTATCTAAAAAGATTATTACTACTGCCAAATTTATTAAATTTTGTTTTGTCACGTGAATTTATCAATATAGACATATATACTCTCTATCATTTTTTTATAAAAATAAACAATATTCATTCATTCAAATTGATAGAGTATATCGATGCAATAAAAATTCAAATTCGCTAAAAACAAAAAGGATGAATATGTGAACAAACTCACAACATCTATGTTAATAGCATAAAACGGCAAAGTACTTATACCTACAAATATAACTAATATGACCAGGGGCGGACCTGGCCTCACAAAACCAGTGTGGCACAATTTTTTTCAGGTTGTCTTATATATTATTTCTCAAAATATTATTAATAAAACTATTGTATAGATAGTGGTACGTATGTTCAACACTTGCTTTTTGCATTTTTTATGGTATTATTAGTTAAAATAAAAGTTAATAAGCTAAAATGGGCATTGCAAGAATTGAACCTAGGTTCCATTGGTGAAAAGGGCGCGCCTTTTCCACTACGTAACATCAAACACACTCATTAAATTACAAAATTTGACTTATATAATATATTTAGCTAAAAAAATAAAAAAAAAAATATAATTGGGCCTGGACTGGTGTGGCACTTGCCACAGTGGGCCTAGTCCAGGTCCGCCCCTAAATATGACTATATCCATGTCTCCGGAATACTCATGTCTTCATATCTGTAACGTTGACGACGCCAAAGTGATTGTCATTGATCGGATCTGCACTTGCCCAAAGCTAATCTTTCAACATGAATCAAATAAACACCGCACTAAGACGGGAAATAAAAAACACACCGCACAAAGACGGGAAATCAAAACAAACAGAGTCGTTCAGAGACGACGAAATCACAAAAACAAACGAAAGAAAACATAAAATATGTGAAATCACTTATTCAATTAGGATGGAAGGAAAAACAATTCGGAGGGGTATTTTTTGACCCAAAAATCATCCCTCTGAAAAGAAGAAGAAGAAAATGGTGACGGCTAGGGTTTGAGAAGGAGAGAAGAGAGAGAAAGAAAAGTCTATATTTTATATTAATTCAATTAATGATGTATATGATCTTAATTATAAACCACATACATAATTTAATGAATAAATCTAAAATATTGATTTTTGTTTATAATAGTAACCGAATGATGTACTTAGGGATAAAGTTTTTTTTACACATACTCCCTCGGTCTTAAATATAAGTGCCTATTTAATATTACATCCGTTCTAAAATTATTGAGTTATTTGCTCATTTCACACGTATTAAGAAAATTGAATAAGTGAAAAATGGTTTTAAGTGCCCTTATCAAGTATGGGTGCATTCACCATGACCATAAAGACAAAGTGGAAGATATTGAATTGCGAATGATAAAATTAGTATTAACTATAATATATAATTGAAAGAGAAAAAAAATCAATATTGCATCGAAAAGTGAAATAAGTTAATTATGTTAGAATAATATTTTCTTACAAAATGGTCACTTATTATGGGACGAGACGAGTAAAAAAATTATCGGGTTATGCTAACAGGTGCCCTAAGCCCTTATGGCACTTGTTAAGGATGAGAATGGATTTCCTGCGGTAGAAATCTCTACAGTTTTCTGCAATGTCAACATCAATACCATTAAACACTTTATCTCTCCCGATTTCTGCATTTAATTTTGTATAATTTTTTTTTAATAGCCATGATTTCACCGGACTCTGCAGTCACCGCTGAGAATTCAATCCCGTTAAAGATTAAAAAAAGTAAATAGTTGTTAAATTTCATGTATAAAAAGTTGTTTTTTAATCTTTTGCTACTTTAAACTTCTTATCAAATGTCTTTAAAGACACTTGTTAGCGTTTCCAAATTTTCTCTAAATTTAAGTCCATTAAAATTAGTACTAGATATACTCCCTCCGGTCCTTTTTAGAATAAACAAAAGTATCAATTTTTTTGTGCTTTTTATAAGAAACTTTGACCAATTTTCAAATATATTAGATGTTAAATTTCATTTGTGCCCTTATTTATTATGAAAGAGAATATTAAAAGCAAGATTGTTGGTATAATCAAGATAATTAATATAGGGGTATCAATGGAATAAATTTAAATTTATAAGAGTATCAAATGCAAATAACTATTTTCAAAGTGTTTTCTTAGTCTATGTGATTTATGTGTTTTGTTTATTATATAAAGGACCAGAGTATTTTATTACACATAAGCACCGACATGAGTCTCTTTTAAATTAACCAATGTTTTAAGTTTAAATTTCAGTTTGGACATGCATCTAGGTCTCACAAGAGTCGAGAGATTAATTTCTGCAATTGACCACAATGAATATCCAATTCGCACCTAAAAAGATACATTTATTAATCTCTCTAAAAAAAATATACATTTATTACTCTGTTTTTTAAATGGCAAAGACTAAGTTATGCTTTAAGACACATGTTAAAGAACTTAATATAGTTTTTTTTTTTAAAGTCATGTATTCAACATGTTAAAAGTAAAATTATTGTTTCATTCAATGTAAAATTTTCACTTTTAGATTTTTTAGTATGTGTCTTGAGAGTGATTTCGTTAAAAAAAAAAAAACCTTGAGAGTAATCTATACTATATATAAAGAAAACTACCCATTTCAGCATTTTTGGGTTGAATTTTTTTTTCTTCCAAAAATACTCTTAACTTTCAATACAAAAAAACACATATAACAAATAGACAAGAATAAATTTAAATATTAAAACAAACGTAACAAATACGATATGGATATATGTATATCTTTTTTTTTCTTTATCATTTAAAAAGTATAATAAACTAAATGAGTATATTTATACTTACTTTTTCATTATTCCAATTATACTGTTAAACAATTTTTTCTGTAATAAAGATTGTTGTTCGTGTCGTTAAAAAAAAGCAACAAACATTTATATTTTTACTTTTAATCAAAATCAAAATTTCATAAAAAAAATACCGTTCGTAATGTTCAAACGTCTTTTTGCTAGTGCACATAATTTTAATTATTAGTGGATACAATCGAAAAAAAATAATTAAAATCATATTAAAAATTGAAAGTGTCATTATTTTTGGAACAACTTTTTTGACACATGTGACATAATGGATCAATTTTGGTAGTTTGATTAAAGTGGTAGTAATACATAATTTAGGATCAGTTTTGGTATATATCGATGACCGATGCAGTGTTGTTTATATCTATGGAAGGTCGACTGCCACTACAAGTGCTTAATTGAAGGAACTACCTCATGTCTTGAAGTGGAGCTTTGGAATGTTATGGTATGTGGTTGCCTTCCTTTCTTTCCCTTCTCTCATCTTCCTCAAAACTTTTATCCTCTAACTTACAAAAGACTTTGTTTAGATTTTTATCGAGACACCCCACTTATTCGTTTTAAAGATGATTATAATCAATAGACTATATGAAAAAGAAGAAGAAAAATAGTGAAGGAAAAGGATAGGTGGAGAAAGATAATATAATGAGAGGATTTTAAAAGCATTAATATTGTAAATAAGTCAATAGTGTCAAATATGACTTAATTACAAAGGTAAATTATACCAAACTACCATAATAAAACATTATGTTCAACTTAACATCAAAATACAAAAATTAACGCACAAAATCATAAGAACAAAAAAAAGGTAACTATTCAGTAAACGTTTCAGTCTTTGAGGGTAGAAAAGGAATTGAGTTTTGAAAAAAATGGGTCCAAAAAAAGGGCCAATTTTTTATTTTTTTGATGTAAACTCGGTAAACTCGGTCGAGTTTACACGAGTCTATCGAGTGTTAACTCGGTCAAACTCGTCAAACATTCCAATTTTACCAGAAATCGAGTTTACCTTCGAGTTAACACGATTTTGGTACCTAAAAACGTAAACTCAGTAAACTCGAAGAGTTAACACTCGATTTGCGGAACATTGATCCCAACATTCATTTGTTGAGTTTTCCATTATCCCATATTAATCAGTCTATTCATGCCTCTAAAAAAATCTCAAACATGGTATGAAATTTGTTTCCTTCCTCACATATTTCCTTCCCATCCTAAATCTCATATAAAGTTGAATGCTTTAATTGCAAATAAAGACGACACGTGAGAGGGTTTTGAGGAAAGTGAACAGGGTCCCTTCCAAAATATGTTAAGAGGTGTCGACATTCATTTTGACCATGTCTTAAATAAGATTGTCTCCAATCTAAAGAAAATCTACGAAAAACCAAAATAATAAGAATCATGAATCAACAAAAATAAAGAACCTAAATTACATTTAAATTTTCTAGTTGTTCAAATTTTATTAAAATTAAATCTTCTAAAACAACACCAATCCAAAGACTTAAACAAGAGAGCATGTTAACAATTAGTACTTATTAGAAATGTTTGTGTAGGAGTTGAACCCACAATTCTTTTTTTCTTTTTTTTAAGTTCTCCCGCTATTCATTTTCTGAGTTTCCTAAATTGAGTGACACTTAAAGTGAACTTTAAGAAAGACATTTTTCCTATAAGTGAGAGAGCAGACGGTAGGTTAAGAAAAAAAATCATTTATACTAAGAAAAAATAATTATTGTTATAAGTAAAAAAAAAAAAATGGAGATCTAAAGTCATTACTTCATTTGCATATGCATGCATACACTTATTGAAAGATTTTACTGCTATTAAAAAATTAGCAAGGTAGGGTTATCTTCTCTTTCTCTTCTTTTTGCTGGATAACTTTTCCTTCAAAACCCTACCCTTTTAAGTCCCAAATTAATAAAGGCATTGGGAAAAAGTTTTCAACATCACATATGAGCAGAGTATGTATATGAACAAAATAAGAGCGCATAACAAATACTAGTGGAGAAGTAGGATGTGTTCAATGAATTTATTTGGCACGTTCACATGCTAGTTGCTATAACAGACAAAAAGGCTTTAAAATCCAGACAAGTACTTATGTATTAACTACATATTATACATGCAAGTATTACAAATTCAATTAGGTTTTAACCCTTAAAGCTAGAGGTTAAAAGAATTTGTAAAATGATGAAAAATATACTAAACTGAGATAGAGTTTTTTTTGTATTAATTGAGATAAAGAATTTAAATTTTAAAAGAAGATACGTAAAAAAAGATAATATATGATATGTGTCGCCGTAAAAAAAGAATTCCCTAGTCTATCACTCTTAAAAATTGTATTCTAGTACAAGGTATATAAGGAGTTCAGATTAGGGAAAAGAGGATAAAGCTTAATGTACAAAAAGTTTTATCATGATTCCCCCTCCCCTCTAATTTAATCTACATTTATGTTTTGAAATGTTATTTTTAATTAATTTTCAATTTGTTGTAAATTAAGTTTTATCTTTTTTCCTCAAATTTGAATTCCTTATATACGCCGAACTAGAATAGTTTTTAAGAGTGATAGACTAATCTTTTTAAACCTAACTACCTTCTCTTAAACAGTGACACGTATAATATACAACCTTTTTTTTTATGTATCTTCTTTTAAAATTTAATATATACTAGTATAATACATCAAGGCAATAAAAACTCTTGTCGTCATTTTTTCCTCTCTAATTTTACCTTTATGTTCACTATTTTATTTACAATTTAAAATAATAGGTTTTTTTAGAGGAAAATAATAGATGGATTTAAAATTAAAATAAGAGATGTCTAAAATAATTTTGTCTAAAAATTCCATAAAGCATCATGGCAAGTAGCTATAATTCATGGAACACTTATATTTGGACACAAAATCCGACACCATAAGAAATATATCCAGAAATAAATTAAAATTTCTTCTTCTTTTCTTTTTCTTTTTTTTTTGTAAAAAAAAAGTGGTTGTGTCATATGTTGATGTCTAAAAAAAAAATACAGTAATTCACCAATGGTAAAAAAATTCATGCACAAAATCACACGGGAAGATATTCTTCTAAAAGAGTGATATATTGGCCAACATAGCCCACTAATGAATAATGATTGACGTTTGGGACCAAAATTGGGGACTAATATTACTTTCAATTGCCGTCAAGGAGAGGTGATGCCTAGATGCTCTTAACCCTAGCTAAAGCCTTCATATAACCTTCAAAGCCAGCTAGTTATTGCATTTTCATGCATGTGAATCGTTTTTGTTGTTGTACTCTATATGCTTTCCTTTTTGGTCCACATCAAGTAGTGGTTTGGAGGACTAAGCACTTATCCTATTTCATATACTATCAATGTCCTCCTAGATATTGAAGAATATTAACCAAAGGTAAATGCAAAATGTCAATATTTTAATGATGATTAGAGGTCCTAGGACAAACCACGTAGTGTCAAGAATGTATATATGGATTACTATTAAGCTGCTATACTAGTCATTAGTTAAGGTTATTCCTTAATATAGGTGAGTTTTAGCATGGGTCAATTATAAAATTTCCCTATGTTAGGCTCATCTATCTTTACTGGTTAGAATATGTAATTTCCTGGTTTAGTGGTACTTAACCGGTTATGTACAGGCATTTTTTTTTTTTTTACACAACTGTCAACAAATAAAAAATGGAACAAATTCCTCTTTTAAAAGGAAAATAAAACGTCAGTTTTCAAACTAAATAATTCTTTGACAACAATATATATTTATTTATTTTTGACAAAATAATATATATTTATATTAACTGTGAAAAAAATATTTCTTTTTTAAATGATATATTACATTTTTGTTTTTTTTTTTAAAGAATATTACATTTTTGTTTTTCATAGTTCTTTTCGCTAAGACATAAAATCCACATAAGTTAGTTATACGATAGTGTTTTTTAGTATATATATGTAAACAACCAAAAAGTGATTTTAAAAATAGAGTTAAATAAATTTTTCGTCCTTAAAAATATAGCGAATTTTGATTTTAATTTATAAAAAATAAAGCGGAATATTTTTATCTCGCAAAAAAAAATTGTGTTTAGACCAATTTATGTTCATATTAATGTTAAGATTATCACTCTTTTATGTTTAAGATGTATCTATGTTATATCTATCTATTATATTCAACTTTTATATGTCCATATTATGCTCAAGAAATGTCAAAAGCATGTCGAAGTTATATTTATTAAGGACATAAAAACAAAACAATTATTTTTTAAGAATAAAACATTCTGTTTATTTTTTTTAGAGTAAAATCAAAATTTATTATATTTTTAGAGACGAAAAACTTATTTAACCAGTAATAACATTTATGAAAGATGCAATAAACAATATTTTTTTTGTTAGCTCTTCTGTTCTTAGAGAAAGAGTAAGTCTGATAGAGAATTGTTGATATATCCATAAATCAATTTTAGATTCTCTAATAATTTAATCACTTGAGTCAAATTGCTGGATTTTTTTTCCAACTCAAAATAATAAATAAAAAAATTCCTAACAATGTTAGTAATAGAAAAGTAAGAACACATTTCAATAACCCAAAAATTCATTTGTAAAAGTGCGATATTTCAATTTTAAAATTTTAAATCCATGTAAATTGTGCGTTAAAACAACTACATATAAATTAAGGTCACTTCTTTCAAAAAATATATAAATTAAGGTCACTTAATATTTAAACCTTACAAGTTACCGATCAACAAGACAAAGCAACCCTAGCCATCCCTATTAATTTATATTAAATCAATAGTTGAGTTTAGATGAGCCCAAGTTGAAGAAATTTTTCAATTTCCCCATGTTAAACGTCGCCCTTAAAATATTAAGAGTAGTACTATACTAGCAAAGGTTATTCAAGAGAGAGAAGAGTGAAGAGACTTTTTTTTTGAAAGAATATATTGGCAAAACTTGTATGAATGTCGTTATAATTTTTTCTTTATCATCTAGTTGTACTTAGATGAGTTGTGAAGAGATATTGCAATTACTTAGTTTTTTTTTAAGAATCTAAATTAACCCACCTAAATTAATACTAGAGGAAATCGAATCTAGGAGCTTGAAAAAAAAATACATTTTTAAGTTCCAAACCAATGTCATTAGGCCAACCCAAATGGATTGCAAATGCTTAGTTTTTAGAAATGTTAGGGGGCGCTCTCAACAAAAAAAATGTTAGGGGGAATTTGAGTCTAATATATATAACACTATCTCTCAATTCTAAAATTTGTATGTTTCTCTCTCAAATCATTTGATTACTCTATTTAAATTCATCGCTAATTATCTCCAATTTAGTGATAAAATTATATGCGACTTTTATATTTTTCTTTTCTAAGTTTCAAATTGTAATTTTATTTTTCTGTACTGGATTGGCAATTATTACTTCTTTGACATAGAATTAATTAGACTAAGACATGGTTATATAATAAAATAAAGGCTTAATACATCATTTGGTCCCTTAACTTAATTCTTTTTTTAAAATTGGTCCCTTAACTATTAAATGTTTCAATTTGGTCTCTTATATTTGTTTTCCTCAATCAATTTGTCCTATTTCATTAATTTTAATCTGCTTGAAAACAAGACCATTAGATAAATGAGGTCCATAAGATCTAATGGTGCATCACCAACACCGAATTATTTTAATTTTATTCATCTTTTTCATCATCTTCATATTCATCTAACCTTCATCAACCTTCATCATCTTCAACAAAAAACACCTAAGTTTTTTTCTTTCAAAAAATTTAGGGTTAAATATGTTTTTGGTCCCTATAAATATACCAACTTTTCGTTTTAGTCCCTCTAAAATTTTCCTTCAAATTTTAGTACCTATAAAATTTTCAATCACTACTTTTGGTCCCTATTTTTAAGTTAATTTTAGTTTTTTTTTTAATGAAATTGTGCAGATATGTGTAAAATATTGTAAAAATTAGATTTTTTTAACAAAACATAAATTAAATATGAATTTTTAACCCTAAAAAATATAAAAATTCATATTAAATTCATGTTTCGTTAAAAAAATCTAATTTTTTTGGAGAGATTCTTATAATATTGTGAATTTTTTTGCAAAATTTTATTCAAAAATATGAATTCTACATATGAGTTTGCTTTAAAAGAGGGACCAAAAGTGAAGATGGAAAATTTTATAGGGACTAAAAGTTGAAAGAAAATTTTAGAGGGACTAAAACGAAAAGTTGATATATTTATAGGGACCAAAAACATATTTAACCCTAAAATTAATGAATTAGGACCAATTGATTGAGAAAAACAAATATAAAGGACCAAATTAAAGCGTTTAATAGTTAAGAGACCAATTTTAAAAAAAGAATTAAGTTAAGGGACCAACTGATATATTAAGCCTAAAATAAAAGAAAATTGCTTCTAGACACCTATCAACTGCTCACATGCACTTCAAAACACTCAAAATATCCTCAATGACAATTAGTTTTTGTTCAGAGATTTATTTATTTTTGGTAGAGGTTCAGAGAATTTTTTAAATCGGTTAAAAGGTGATTTAACTATCATTTAAAGTGAAAGGTAGTTAATTACTTCTCAACGAACGATAATAGTATAAAAAATAGTAAATAATTATCATCATCGTTGAGCAGTAATTAACAATCATCGTTCGTTGAGCAGTAATTAACTACCTTTCGTTTTTAGTGGTAGTTAATTATCTTTCATTATTTACTATTTGTGAGAAATTGTTAGGTACTTAAATAGCAATCTTCAAAATAAAAGATTGTTTGCTATTTCTTAGGAGTTAGATTGCCTCAGCGAAATTGTCAAATGGCCCAAAACTAGTGATGTTTAATTCTTTAACTTAACATTGGTTTCATTTTTACCAAGAACTTAACTTCTTCTTTTTTATAAACCAAGAACTTAACCTTGGTTATCACACATTTTGCTTGTCAATATAATGTTTGACCGTGAATCTACAAGAAATTCTTTATCCACTCCTTTCTAGAACGTGTATGTCATTTCTAAATTTCGATGTTATATTAACTACTCATTTTCTCTTTAAATATAAGATTCTTTTGGTATATTTGTCTATCTTTTTCATATACACCTATGTTTAACTAGGAGATATAATATTAACATAGTGGTTAATTAAGGTAGAGAAGTTAAGGAGCTGAGTGGTAATAAGGTGACAACAGTGGATAGTTAACTTGAATTAGGTTTACTCTATCAAATGTTAGGCATTTGAACTTTTTATTAATTATTGGGTTTTTTTTATCTCCATTTCCCCCAACCAAACACTATATAGATTATGGAAAATTGACCAATTTTGTTTTACAATAACTTTTTACCAATTGATCAAACAGAAATTAAAGGTGAATATATATATATATATATATACATATATATATATATATATATTTGATGTTATTGAAAAACTTAATAGTAAAGGTCAACTACTAGCCTTGGATAATAAAGCTAAACAGCAGTTGACCTTCAATATTAGCCTAAACTCAACCCAATTTCTTTATACACCCCCGGAAATAAAAAAACGACCCATCAAATTATTATTGGATTAGTAGTCAAATGTGAAAGCAATGCTGCCATCATGTAAGGCTATCAACGCATTAGAGTTGCATGTTTCCATTGCTATGATTTCATTTGAGATATTAATTATAATTAGTTTACTATTGTTTAAGGTGGTTATAAGTTAGTTATGATTAATTAGAAGTTAGTTATATTAGGTATCTTAGATCACTATATAAGGTGAATTTTTTGCTTATTAACTTCTTCGTTCTTACTATCAATTCCAAAATCTATTTTTCTTTTTATTGGGCTATATTCTCAACACAATGCAACCCCATTTGAGGTTGTGTTGGCGGCCAATTCTCTATAATATCAAATATTGCAACTGATATTTAAAACTCACGCAAAAAAGTCGAAGAAGTCGAACAATTAACTTTTTCGGTGAAGTCGTTTAATTCAGCCAATCAGATTTCAAGCCATGACACATCATATGTTGGGATAAATTATAATATAGATCATTTGTTTCATATGTTCCACCATATATAAGTTTATTTTAAGATCTTAACGGTTAGATTTGTTTGGTCTCTATGTTATTGTGGTACACCCTCT
>Ga0099826_10001267_pt1 | contig 14843 bp, 15 predicted proteins | sample Mtrugardesep15_FD_76830 | JGI IMG/M metagenome (GOLD analysis project Ga0099826, IMG submission 76830) | Root nodule microbial communities of legume samples collected from California, USA - M. trunc garden sep15 | ecosystem: Host-associated > Plants > Roots > Nodule | place: USA: California... | reverse complement strand
TCTATTCAACTATTTCTCTAACACAAAAAGGACCTATATGAAACAAACTCGAAACTTAAAGGACTTATCTGAAACCTTAAAAACTTAAAGGACCTATCTGAAACAAACTTAAAGGACCTATCTGAAACCTTAGAAACTCTGAAACATACATGAAACTTAAAGGATCCGGAGAGGTATTTGACCTAAAGAATAATAAAAGGGAGAAAATATTAGGTTTCCAATTTCCCCTTCTTCTTCAATCGACCTTCATCCTCTCCATTCCAAATCTAAATTTCCTTAAAAAATTCAATTTGGTCTCGTTCAATATTAAGCCAGTGCCGAATCCGGATCTGAAATTGATGACATAGATATCATCATCAACACCAGCGTCGGCAACAACAACAACAACATCGGCACCAGTGTCACCAACAACAGCAACAGCAGCATCGACACTTTGAAGGTCTCAAAGATTAAGAAACATCATTTAAAAGATACAGCAACAAGAGCACCAACTCTCTCTCTCTCTCTCTAACCTTTAGAAATTGAAGGATGGACATAAGACGTTCTCAAATTCAGGTTAAGAAGGAAAGAGCAGTATACAAGAATCATAGGGGATACCGTTTTTGGAGGAAGAGGCTGAGAATTAATGGTTTTTAATTTGAATAAGATTCGGATTTGTATTTGAACAGAAGTTGTTGATGTTTTGGATCCGAAAATTCTAACCCTTTTTTTTTTGAATCGGCTCTAACCCTTCTTCTTTCTTCATCCTTCTCTTCTATTCCCTTCTTGTTTGATTGGATCCGAAATTGTGTGTTTTTGAATGAAGTTTCTGGAAAAGAAGATGAAGGAGGAGGAGGATGGAATAGGTAGAGAAGTGAGAAAAGTGAAGAGAGAAGAGAAGAAGAAGGGTGTTATGGAAAAGAGAAGAGAGCAAGTAATAGAAAAATCATTTTTTTTAATGTTTTTAATTAATTAAATTAAGTTTTCAATAAATAAATTTAAATGGAATTAAAAAAATTGGAAAAGAAATATAAAAATAAAGCCAAGTCAAATGCATAGTCAGCGCGCCACCTAAGCTAATTTGTACAGTCATATGTGTTTTGGGGTGAAAACCAAAGAATCTTCAAATGACAAGGGGGAATCTCCAATTTTTTTTTCAGGGGGTATACCAAAAGTCCTCCAAATGGCAGGGGCTAAAAGTCATTTAACCCTAAAAACAATAGTTCTTGAATTTGCAGGGATTGAATCTAAACTAAAACAAACAAAAAAAACTTATTTTTAATTTAGTTGACATAGACTCAAGTAATTTCCTAAAATTAAGGTGGTGTGTCAAGAATGGTCGGGATAACTCAGCCGGTAGAGCACAGGATTGAAAATCCTCGTGTCACCAATTCAAATCTGGTTCCCGACGATTCATTTCTACGAGTATCTATTTCCAAATTTATTAAAATTTGGGAATAGAAACATATTTTTTAGTGGTCTTGATCATCATACATAATTTATGTAGGCGTAAGGAGATATACTCTTTCTAGCTAAAGAATGAATAGATGTATATTTTAGGTATAGAAAGTTAGTCTGAAGATGAATGATTCTAAGAAAAACATTGTAATTGGAGGCATTAAAAACATATTTAAACTCTTTAAATTATAAAACAAAAATTAAAATCTGCATATTTTTTAAATCGTATGATCTTGATTGAACAATCACCAATGTTCCCCACCTGCGTGAATGCGGAGTAATTCTTGAAAACGGGAAATTCGAATTCGACCTAGACTTGTCCGGTGGTTAGAAATAAATAGTAACAGAAGTTGCTTTTTGTTTTAAGGGATCAGTTGAGATCTCTCCATTATAGTTGCTCAAAGTACTCTTCCTCATTCCCTTAGGAAGAACAACACCTATTTCATTCAATAGTGGTTTGATATTTGAAAAATATACATATAAAATAAAGAAGAAAAGAATATACAATGAGTGAATGTAGCATAGTAGCTAGCCACACAAGTATCATATCATATATTATCCATACAGAGAAAGCATGTAGTTTTACAAATATATGAAAACCATAAATGAGTTCTCTTTAAAAGCAAAAGATAAAATAAACACAAGTTTGGAAGTGTTTCCTCATTAATTGTACAAATGATAAACTTAGCTTAAATGGTGATGATTAAGCTTTTCATAATCTTGGTATGGCACGAGGATTAACATGAGGGGTGTCCCAATCAGCAACAATGTGATCACGAGTGATTTCCTTGAGCGAGCGGCATCCACTTAAAGCCATTGTTAACTCAAACTCATCACGTAACATTTGAAGGACCTTTCTTACACCAACTTCTCCTTCAGCAGCCAAGGAGTAAACCACAGGGCGTCCAATCTAGACATAGCATAATTTGTTCGTTAATCATTGTTTATATATTGTTAAGATAACAGCAGCATTAATGGTGGTTATAACGATAAATTATTTCGTTTTTTGTTCGTCTTAATCCTCCGTAATATTATAGAAGACAAGTGTTGTAATAAAAGTTTGGTCGGGAGGTAAATTAAGTTGATCAATAATTACTCCTGATTATTTCAGCCAGAGGTCGAAGTAGGGTACTACTCGTATATTTCAACAACTAGGGTACTATAGTCACTCAAGAATTATGAATTCAGATGCACAATCAACACTTCGGAACTATTTGATCAAAATCAAATGAATTTGATAAGTTTGATTTTAAGGTTGATTTGGAGAGCTTAAAATCAGAGTCACAACGGCTCCAAACCGTTAACTACATGAAAGCATCGACATTGTGACCAGGGCCGGCCTTGGGGAGGTGCAAACAGCTCTATTGAGCTGGGCCTCCAAAATTGTGGGGCCCAAAATATATTTTTTTTTATATAAATAATGCATTAAAAAAGTTAATATATATGAATAGCATTAAATAGTTTACAGCATGGAAGGCATTGCGTTAGTGGTAACGTTGGGCTGTTGAGCTTGAGGACTGCGTTTCAACTCCCCAGAGAGCTCATTTTTTGTTTTTTATTATTTAATATTTTTCCCAGCATAATGGCCTCTTTTGAGCCTATTTTTATTTTATATCTTTTTATGGATTTGAGGTTTATATATCCTAAATACTCTCTTCTTCTTTCAATTCAGTTCAACTCCTTTACATATTTGCAAATAAAAATACAATATAACTTTTTTTTTCTTGTTTTTTTTAGAGCATTTGTAATTTTTGGCACATACTTATTGTATAAAATAGTAAAACTCTAACAACAAACATTATAATTATTTCTCAAAAAACAAACATTATAATTATTCTCTCAAAAAATAAAAAACATTATAATTTATTTTGTTTTTTTAAAAAAAAATAATTGTGTTTTTATTTTAACTAAAGACCTATTTTTGTTTGAGAGCCGAGCCTCCATTTTTTTAGGGACGGCCCTGATTGTGACCATAGACGATCCGAATTAAGAAATTACTACTAATGAGACAATAAGCATGTAATATATTGGGAAATGTTATGAGTATACTCACAAATATGCCAGAGGCACCAAGTGCCAAAGCCTTGAAGACATCGGTTCCACGGCGTACACCTCCATCCAAAAATACAGGAACACGACCTTGAGCAGCTTTCACAACCTAAGTAATTTCAACAGCACAATTATGATACAAACAATCTTATTATGTAGAATGATTTATACAATTAATTCAGTTATATAATAACTTGACATTCTTAAAGTACCTCTTCTAAGGCACTTATGGTTGCTGGAACATAATCAAGTTGTCTTGCTCCATGGTTGGACACAATAATTCCAGCTGCACCACTTTGCACTGCTAGCCTTGCTGCAAAATTTACATCAAGCCATTAATAAAATAGTCGGAAAAAATTCATCTATAGTTCACTAAATTATGTGAATTAGTTGTAATCACTTCTTTTATATGAAATAATGTATGTGAGACCCTAATACTAGCGTATTGAAAAAAGTGTTAAATATAACAGTGTATCGAAAAAAATGTGTTAGAAAGTGTATTAATAGAATTCTCAAACAGGTTTTGTTTTGCTTACTATCCTCAGCAGTGAGTACACCCTTCACTAGAATTGGAAGGCTAGTGATAGTCTGAAGCCACTTCACATCCTGCACAAAATTAACAAAAACAACACTAAATCATTGGAACCTTGAAAATTTCAAAAGTAGTGTTTTCTTTTGTTTTTCTAATGTCAGCATGCATGCTACTTATCAATCAAAAACAACGAATTGAGTGAACAAATTGGTCACATGGATTTTACTTGTAACTAGTTTTAGAGGAAATATGAAATTGCTTTGTTTGAATATGTGACATACCTTCCAGCTCAGAGTACGATCAATTTGACCAGCAACATATGAAGCAAGTCCAGAGTCATTAGCCTAAATGGACCAAGGTAACAATTATATTAATTATAGAGGTAAGACCATTAAACTATGTTACTGATTTTGTAATAATTGATCTCACTTACTTCGTCCATCTTTCCAAGGTCCAGTCCTTCAAAATTCTTCAATGTCAAAAATGGTGGCAGAACAAATCTGTAAAAGAAAATTTATAATTAATCTTTATTACATTAAAGCTGAAACTCAAAATCTACGCATATTGGTTTTTGAAAATGGTCTGCGACAATAATATAAACCTGCAACATCAAAATTTTTAGGTCTTCACAATTGCAACGTGACTTTTAGACGATATATAGTTTGTTAGTCTAACAGAGTTAGTTAGGTTAGTTATCCTTGTTATGTTTTTCCTTTTCATATGAACTCGTATGTATAAATAGAGTCTATTGTGTTCCTTATTGATCAAGTTATCAATAAATGCGATATTTCAGTTATATTATAGTGATTGCAAATATGATTCTTTGCAATATTAAGAATCACAACACAGTCGCAACGAGTTACCTGTTCTTGATATCAGCTTCTCTGCGTCCAAGTCTTGGAGTATCAACAGTAAGGGCAATAGCTTTGAATCCAGCTTTTTCAGCTCTTCTCACAAGCTGAGCAACAACATTCCTGTCTTTGTACACCTAAATAAAGAACATATAACAATATAAGAGAAACTAACTATTTCACGTAGAATTCAAGTGAAGGAGAAATGGAACTGAGAGAATAATGTTTTTGTTGCTCACATATAACTGGAAAAAGCGGATTCCAGGTCCAGTGGAAGCAACTTCTTCGACACTTGAAGTCGCCCATGATGACAATGTCTGAAAGAATCAACAAGTTAATTGAAGTAACTGATTTGAATATACAGTTAAATAAGTGTTAATCGTATACGAGCTTATGTGTTTTCTGATTTTAGAATTAATTGAAGAAGTAATGAGGATAAACTCTACATATGCTAAAAACACTTTACCGACATGTAATAAGCTATTTTCATTTTTTCCAAATATTGTGCTATGCAAAAATTGTTTCCGCATGCATCCAATCAAATTACACTATCATGTCACTTAGTTTTGTTCGTTTCTAAAATATCTCTGCAAATATCTACATGGGAAGATTTGATTGAACGCATGTGTAAAAATGTTTTATATGACAGTGTATACAAATCAAATGTTTATTACAAAAATAGGAAGAGAAGTACCATGATTGTTCCAGCAGCTGATGCAGCTCTTGCTGTTGCATATTCTCCTGCACAAGAAAAAAAATGTACATGTCACTAAACACAAAAGGCGATTTGAAATATAATATATAATACAAGAACATCGACAATTTAAACCTCATGTTGCTATCCTATTGTAGAGTTTTCTTAATAAAAATCCATTGAGTTTGTTTTTATCCATTTATCAAAACTAGCAGATGATATTTTTTTAAGAATTACTAATGTTTATTCACACTTACTTTCAGTGTAATAGCTTATCAGTGGAAGTTACACAACTAGAAACCAAGTTATCATAGTTGTTGATGTCACTAGCGCCTTGTTTGGATAAACAGTTTGAGTAAGTGCGTAAAGCATAAACATTTATCGTATCAGTGTTCGTGTGTATGTTATTTCTATAACAAAAGATAAAATAAAGTCAAATTACTTTCATTTAAGCTCTAAGCTGTTTTCATAAGCTACATTTTGAAGCTTATGGAAATAAGCTAAAAACAACATATAAACATATCATAAGTTGTTTTGATAAGCACAGATAAACTTAATGATCTCCGTCTCAATTATTGTTTTGTACATAAATCAAGTAGATAAGTTGTTTCTAAATAGTCTCACAAATGCTTATAGTAATCATTTTCATAGCATGTAAGTATCCAGAAGGGTAATATAAGCTTAAACTCTCCACAATTCATGTCATGCATGATTTTTTTCCCTTCTAACAAAATTAACAGAATATTGTACAAAACAACTTCATTTTCCATTTCAGAAATCCAAGTGAATTTAAAGAAAAAGCAATTATACCCTCGGGATGAGCCATTTTCTGAAAAGCAGTTGGAGCAATCATGATTGGCATGGAAATTTTGAAGCCAAGGACAGTAGTTGACAGGTCTATCTTGCTCACATCGATAAGAATTCGCGGCCTAAACCTGTAATGTTTGTCAACCATATTTTTCAGCACATTAACATTTGCTTTTGTTCTTAGAGTCGTAGGTGTACAAAACATCAAAGGAACATAATAAAGTAACATAATTTGGTAACTTAGGAACTGTCAAAATAAGTTATATGAAATCTTACAAAATTCTGGAAAAGGCATTTCTGTTTTCTTGAAGAGACCACTGGTCCTCAGCACCAGATGCATAGTAGTCAAACGCCATCTTTGGCAATTTCTGCTTCGCAATTTCCTCATACTCGCTGATATTGGTTATCTCTCCCATTTTCAAAGGTGTTTGTTGATACCGGCCTTAAGCAATCCTGCAAGTTATCAACGTTCACATAAAAAACCGTGTTTTTAGCTATGACGTATTTACACAGACAATACTGACACGTGGACATCAACACAAATATTTTGAAAATAAAACTAGTTGTAAGTAATCGCAGGTGTTTTTGTTGTATCAGTATATGACACCGATATTTGTAAGAGTTTGAACACGCCTACAATATGAAGTGTCGATCATATGTTTTTAGCTATCAACTGTTTCATCATAATCAGCTACTAATTTTGTAATATTAGGATAATTTTGAAGATGGTTTCAGTCTGGAAAATTTTCAAAAAATAAATGGAATTTGAAAATATCTAAAATTTCTAGATTTAGGACACTAAAAAGAGAACCAAACACTTTGGATGTAGCCATATTGAATTTCGATTTGAAAGTGTAATACTTAAGTGAAAAACTACTAGTTTATGAAATACAAAAAAGTTGCATCATGTCTCAGAATTATAATGAAAATCTACGAAAAACAAACCAAGTCTATCAGCCTTACCCCTCTCGTTCCCGGGAAAAAAGAGTATGATAATCCAAAGTTCGGCTTAAAGATAAGTAAAAAACCAAAACAGTCATATAACTTCACCACCAAAGTCTCAAAATATAAACCTTCTACTAGAAAAACATGTACATATTTATATACATAAAGAAAAAGAAAACAGAATAAAAGTGAAGAAGATTAGTACTATGAGTTATCTAACCAGAAAACATGATTAAGCAAATAAAAATAAACATGTAATGCACACATAACACAAACTCTACTCTTCAATCTTAATTTCTTATATAGTGTGTCACAAAGAAGCATGATTATATAGGCCATGTAAAAGTATAAAACTGAACATAGAAACAAAGTAGTACACATAAATTATTGAAAAGAAAAAAAAGACCTTGGTTTCCAAAACTAAGCAAGAGTGTGCATGCAGAGGAACCAGTGGAGAGGAGCTCCCTAATGAGAAATTATAGAAATGAAGTGAAAAATAGCAATAGTTTGATAAATATGTGATTAGAATATAGACAAAATAAGTATGGGGCCTAAATTTTTTGTTGTAACGTGAATGAAGAAGAATTTTTTTCACAAGTGGATGAGCTTTTGGAGGTGAGTATTATTTTGAACCAAATCTCATCAACAAAGTGAGGTGGTTTTTAGCCACAAACAATTTGTGTGTTTCACATCATTCTTTTCTTCATTATCATCTTCATCTCTAAATATGAAAAGAAAATAACTAATCAATAAAAAATGTGGAAATTGAAAGAATAGTGCATGTATCAATTTGTCATTGCCCATGAATGATGATGAAGTGATAATAATACAAGTGGGTTTGCCAACGGACATATGCTAATAGATAATGTAAAAAATGAAATAAAAATTGAAATATATTTCATTTGCCATCTTACTTAGAGAATGACTTAGCAAAATTTACTCTAGAATTTAATCCATATACACCGAAAGTATAAAAGAATTTTACACAATCAACTATTATTATTTGATTTTGTATCTTGTTGCGGTGTTCGTTTTTAAGTTGCAGGCTATTGTTTATGCATGAAATGTCTACTTTGAATTTCTTTTATGTAGAAAAAAATGAAAAAATGTGTCCATATGTTGTACCACTCTTTCGAGATAATGTTTTAGTACATATAATCATGTAATTGCTAAATGTTACTGATTGCAATTCAACCACATATGTGGAATTTGTTCGATGTTACATCTCCCACTGACTTTCTGGTTAATTTCTTATCTTCTTTCATTTTCCATCTTTCAAATATTAAATATGTCTTACCTCAATATTATTTTTTGCTTATAGAAATCTAAGAACCCGATACTTTTACAAACAGTTTATTTAAAATTACGTACTTTACATTTTGGCTTGTTCAAAAAAAAAATTACTAATGGTTGTGTTAAATAATAAGCATCCAAAAGTTACAAAAAAAAATGTTATTTACTGCTTCTTTTTTTTATGCAATGTTCTATACCACTTGAATCCAACGGGATTGGTATGCGGTATTTTGACCTAAATAAATAGCATACTTCATTTTATGTATAACTTAATTGATAAAATTTGTGGCAAAAGAATGGTTAAACATATTTTAATCTATAACTTATTGTTTTAATGCCCAGTTTGGATCGGCCAGTCAAACCGAAGACTGGACTGAACCCATGGTTGATCCGGTCAATATATTATATCAATGTGCCATTAAACCGGTATATTTCCAGTTATGCTTGTATTTGTATTAAGGATTGCTTAAATTAAAAATTTATCCGAAGGTTTTGTTTGCGAGTTTGGAGGGAAGAAAGGGAGGGGTTTGGAAAAAAAAAAGAAGTAAATGAAAGAAATAGATATTAAGGGGGAAGACTTTGAGGGATTAATTAGTATTGCAGGGGTTAAAACTTGAGGGATTTAAAGCCTTCTCAAGTTCACGTGTTTTTATACTCAAAATTTAAATCTTATTTTTGAGTAAAAGAAGATTTCTAGTTAAACATACTTTGAGCGTAGGAAAAGTTTGAAATCAAGTGTATCAAAGAAGCTATGAGAGCTGTGGGATTTAGCATGGAAAAGGAGAGTTGTTTCCCACCATGCGAATTTTTTTTTTGTCCATTAGATTAAAGAGGAGTGTTGATTTTACCTTGGTTTGTTTACTTTATATTTTTTCTCTCTTTCATATTGTCCTGAACCCATGAATCCCAATTTTCTCACTCATCAATTCTCGTTTCTTTAACAAAGTCAGTCCAGGTATATTGATTTTTGGTCTTTCTTGCAATAATCTTCCTATGAATTCTTGGTCTTCACCAATTTGCTGAAATTACAAATTTTCTAGTGTTCTTCCAATGAATCATTCATCTTCAAAATTTTCAAATGAGTTTCTTACAAAATCTCAAGTTTTCAGGATTTTTCATTTATCAATATTAGAACCATAAACTAATTTTTCTTTCGTTTTATTCAATACAACCACAAAGTTCTAATATTAGAACAAAAAATTAGAACTCATAAAGAAGAAAACCAAAAAGATCCTAGGAAGCATGGTAAAATAAAATATATAAAAAACCAATTAAAATTTCTATATATGATGATTGATGAAAACAGATCTCTCTATCGTTGCTCTTAAGGAACTTTCAAGCCATTACAAACTCTTGCTAAGTTGAATTGCATGTATAGTAAGAAAAAGGTAATGGTGATTTTTCAGACCTGGATAAAGGATAAAGAGCAAGAGCAACAATCGCAACTATTGACGATTGTGAGTTGAGCAAGACAAGCAAAAATGAACTTTCTTGGGCTTTGCTGGGAAAAAAAATCACTTTTTTTTAACAAAAAGTTCATTCTTTGAGCACCAGAGAAATGGATACGAGCTTAAAGGGTTTCTCTACCATGAATAGTAAGGTGCTTGGTAGAATGTTCTCAAATGAGTTAAGTGAGATTGCTGCAAGTGGTGGGTGAGAGAGGCATGAAGGAGAGTGGAAAAAATCTTGTATTGAGTGTCCATGATAAAATTATGTTCTTTAGTTGATCTAATGGACAAAAAAAACTTTCCTATGGTGGAAAACAACTCCCCTTTCCCATGCTAAATCTCACCTATGAGAGTTGTCGAAGATAACTACTATCCTCGTTCAAATGGTTAAAATGTTGTAACCTCCAAAATTGTCACTCAAAGATTGCTCAAGAATGTTAAAGAGCAACATTTATCCATCCGAAAACGCTAAAAATTCAAATTCAAAAGAGATGTTACACAAGAAAAGTTATAATAGATAAGTTATTTACAAAGTTATCAGAGAAGTTTCTCTTGAAAGTTAGAAGACACTTGACTATATAAAGTAATCTCGAAATCTATGCAAATGAGATCATTTTCGTTCGACAAAACTAGGCCTACTAAAAACATATTTGTCACTCTCAAAGGATTATACCCTTATAATGGGAAATGTTTAAAGAACAATATATGAATTTCACCCCTAGATTAATATAACTTTTCCATATCGCACACTTGTGCATTGTACGTATCTTTTCCTTTTTTACCTAACTAAAAATTTTGCACGTTTCTTCGATTGACAACTTAAAGCTTGTTACACGTAAATATATTAACTAAAACCCCATTTTAAGGATTTAACTGTATCCTAGATTGCTCATGGAGTTCATTTGTTGTGGAGAAACTATTTCGAATCAAAAAAATTGGCAAGTCTAATGGAAAATTAGTTTGAGATAGTCGTGTCAAGTTTCTAGTTTCAGAAATGTGTAACCATAAATGTACAACATGGCTCCTTCCCAAAGAACAAATACTAACGACAATAACAATCTAAATGAGGATGAAAAAGAGTCAAGTTTGCCTCCTATTGTTGATCCAGTTCCTCAAGGGAAATTAACTTCCAATCTTATTATTAGTCGAGTTGAGATTGATTTTATGGCAAATCCTTCATCCAATAGGGTAAATGGTACCTTAAATCCATATGGATTACCACCATGATATGGTCCACCCACATTGGGACATAATCTACAAAGATCCTTTAAGAATAGTGATGCAAGAATCCGAATAGATCATATTGGAACAAGTCATGATGTTTATATGCATGGGTATATCATATGATTCCTTCAATTACTAGAACCATGTTTCAAGCCCTCAGAAAGCAAATAAAAATGATAGTAATCATGAAATGATGAATATGATCACCAGTCAAATGGTCATTGTTTTCAATTCCACGATTGAAAACACTACTACCTCTTATCAAGCATTGACCCCATGTAGTCTCTGACGATGGTTGTGCGAGGAGACCTCGTCTCCGCACCACCGTCCTCCTCCCTCTCGTGGTGCTCCGTTCGTGTTCGCGTTTTTGTAGCTCCTTGTCCTGTTTGGTTGCGTCTCAGATCTGCTTTAGATCTAGTCACTACCTTGCATTTCCTCAGCTGTATCTGTTCCACATATCTTCTCTGGTTATCATACCTAAAGTTTTATCATATTTTAATTTTGGTCACTGGTAGAAAGAAGTGTTTGTTGGAGGAGCTAGCTTGTATGATGCTGCTCACAACTTCTCCAAAGACTTCTTCTTTTTCTGATCTATTTTCTTTGAATTTTGTTGTGTGCTACAAATTGAAGGGTGTGATAAAGCTTCCACCATATGTTACTGACACATCTAACATGCTAGAAGCACTTTAATTGGGGTGGCACAACAACATTTTCTTGTTCTGGCATTGTGTCTAATGTGAATCATTTGAGCTGGCTGCAGTGGTGGTGGATCTACAGCAGATCCGTTTTAGAGGTGGTGTGGTTATGTCGGTGGTGAGGTTGAGGTGGTGTTGGGTGGTGACGTGGTGGTGGTGATGTGTTGTGCCAATTTGTGACCGTTTTCAATGGCCGAAGGTGTGTCGGCTGTTGGTGGGTGGTTTGGTTGGTGTGCAGGTGGTAACGGGGTGGTCGGTAGTGGTGATGGACGTGTGGTGTGAAGGGGGAAGTGTGGTGCCGATATGTGTGATCTGTTTCCGGTGACTGCAGGTGAAGCGACATCCTTTCATTCACGATTAATCCTCATTCAACGAACTCCCGGATCGTGGTGGTTGTGCTGTTCGTGCCGGTGGTCGTGGTGCTTCAGATTTTGCTTGTTTGGTGGCAAACCCCCCTGAGGTCACTGTGTATTCGTTATTTTTACTATTTCGATGTTGTTTTCTGTTTGTGTGGTGGTGGTGATGCGTGGCGATGGTATTGTTTCGGTTGAGGTGGTCGTGGTGGCTTTGTGTTGGGTATTGTGGGGATGTCTTGGTGAGGTTTGGATGGATGGTCGTGGTTTTTTTGGACTCGGTTTTGGTGTCAAAATGGTTTGCGGGCGAAAGCTTTATAAGGGGGTGGTTGGTGCTGTTTAGGTGAGGAGGCAGGAGTTTGTGGGAGGGTGATTTCTTTTAGAGGGGTGCCCTTCTGATTTAACCTTAAAGTCTGGTGGGCCAATCACTTTTGATTCGAGATCGGGAGTCAGTTCTTTGGCTCAAGTTAGGTTTTGGGTTTTTTATGGTTTCTTTCGGTGGATCGGAGGTCGAGAGGTGGTGGAAACTAATTGATCTTTCAGAAAGATGATTTGCGGATGTTGCTTAGCTTTGGTGTTCAGGACTCGGAGTTTTATTTTGAGAGGTGTTTTTTCAAAGGGGGTGAGTAGTGACGATGTGTGGTTGGATATCGTTTTTACAATGGTCGTTTTCTCGGTGTTTTCTCAGTTTCACCGATCTTTGTTCGTCTTGAGCAGAGATCTGGATGTCTTTATTACCAAATGTGAATCTGCAAACCCTCAAGGATATAAAGTTCCCAAATTTTCTAACGAATCTGGAGAATCCACAATAGAGCATGTTACCAGGCAATGAATGTGGAGAAATTGCAAATGATGAATTTCTTAAGATGCTTTTATGTAGCTACATATGCTTTTATGTGGTTCATCATTCTATGGTCAAATTCAATCCTAAATTTTTGGTAGATAGAAACCATTAGATGATTCTTTAGAGAAATGAAAGTGAATGTCATTGATTTGGAAAATATTCAAAGAAAAAATGATGAATCATTAAATGATTACGTAAGTATATTTAGATTGATGAAGGTCAGATGCATGACAATGATTCCTAAACATGAATTAGTTCAAATGGATGTAGCATGCCTTAATTATACAATTGGAAAGAAAATAGCTAGCCAATTATTTCAAGATATGTTTCAATTGGTTGAAACTTCTAGGAAAATTGAAAAACTGAATCTTGTAAAAGAAAAGTTTAAAAACATGAGTGTTATCCTCGAAAAGACAAAGGTTATCATATAGCGATGGTTGACATTGTAGATGATGTATCGAATGAGACAAGCTATAAAGATGTAAACCTTAGAGTTAAAACTTGGGCCACCTTATATTTGTCCCAGTTTTAAACCTCCTAAGTCGGGAGATTTTTCGAATGCCACTAGAAAAACACATGTTTTCGATATAAGCAAAGTTGATCAAATTTTTTATATTCTTTTGAAAGGCCAGCAAATATTTTTAAGTCATGGCCATAAAACGCGTCCTCCTAAACAAATTTGGGAAGAATATATTGTAAAGTTCATATTAGTTTTGGACATCACATTGTTCGTGTTTGTTTTTGGGATACAATACAGAAAACAATCGAAGGACATGTAGTCTTCAAAGGCAACTCAAAACTATCTATGAAAATTGACAAATATACTTTCCAAGTATCGGCTAACTACGTAGAGCCTGATATTTGTATTGTGGAAGTTACCTCAAAAGAAGCCAAAGATCCCAAAAAAGATGCTAATGAAAAGGTACATCCTGATTTTAACGTCTTTATGATGTATCATGTCTCTGTAAATGAAGAAGTTATCGACTCGTCAATTAAGAGGTTTGATGAAGAAACTTTAAGTAAAATTAAGTTGACATTTTAGGAACCGAATCAGGAGAATGGCGAGGAATAGAGGATTGAAGGAAGATGTGAACAGAGAGGAAGTGGGATTGAGTTAGAGGCGGAAAAGAGAGGCAAAATCGAGTTAGAGGACAGAAGGAAGATATGAACAAAGAGGAAGGAAATCGAGTCGGCTAGAGGAAGTCACATTTTTTTAGAGTTACAAAGTAGATCGACGAAAGAGGAGGGAAGAGTATTTGAGAAGATGATTTTGAGGGTATTTTCGTACATTTTCCCTTGCATGAAACACTCAGGGCATTTTCGTGAGTCTCCCCTCTCTTTTTGTGAGTCAGCAACAATCTTTCCTATTGAACTATGACACCTCAACAAATATGTGACGAGACAACATTTAAATGGGCTCAGAGACCGTAACTTAAGTGATTGGTGTATTGGATTAGGATTTTGAAGGACAATTTTTGCTTAAAAAAGTCTCGAGGATTTTAAAAGACTTTGTAGGATTTTAAAAGACTATCAGGATTTACAATTTGGATTTCAATGGATTTACGTCATAAGATTTTAAAGGATTTCAAATGATTTTATGGATTTATAAGATTTCAAAAGATTTTATGAATTTTAAGGATTCATTGAAAAGAAATGATTACAACACACTCT
>Ga0099826_10001266_pt1 | contig 14844 bp, 15 predicted proteins | sample Mtrugardesep15_FD_76830 | JGI IMG/M metagenome (GOLD analysis project Ga0099826, IMG submission 76830) | Root nodule microbial communities of legume samples collected from California, USA - M. trunc garden sep15 | ecosystem: Host-associated > Plants > Roots > Nodule | place: USA: California... | reverse complement strand
TAAAAGTACAATAAATTGACTTTTCACTTTATCTCTTTAATGAGGGTAATTTTGTAAAATTGTACTATAAAACAGACACATTAACTACACCAACAACATTTCTTAAGAAATGTGAAAAAAGCAGTAGGTGGTTATATTAAGGGACGGAGGGAGTATAAACTTAAAAAAGTTTAACCTCTATTTTTTGGAGGTGAGATAGGTGGCATCACTCTAAACACTCGCAAAATCTACAATATCCCCAGCAGTTTTCATTTCAGCAGAAGTGTCGTGTCGTGTGTGAAAGTGCAACAAAATCACCACCATGGCTACATGCTTCCGAGTACCCATATCCATGCCAACTTCCATGCCCGCTTCACCTTCTCGTTTCACTCCAAGAAGATTGAAAACTCTCAGAACCGTTAACTCAACAGCCAAATCTAGGATTCCTCTCAACCCTAACGACCCATTTCTCTCCAAACTCGCTTCTGTCGCTGCTTCTGATCCCGAAATACTTGCTAACCCTTCTTATTCATCCGATAATCTTCCTTTTTTGGATATTTTCGAATCCCCTCAACTCATGGCCACTCCCGCTCAAGTAAGTATTTCCAATTTCTTATCAATTAATCACCATTTTCAATTTTTCATTTCATTTTCTACAAATTGAAGATAATTAGTTATGATTAAAGTTAGATTAGACGGTTTTAATGATGATTATTACGAATTGAATAATATCTTTGGTTAAATATTATACGTTCATTGCATTAATTTTAATTATTATTATCTTCTGTCGTTGAAATAGCTTGAAAGTTCTGCTTCATACGGCCGTCAACGACGCCCCAGAAGGCCACCGCCTGACCTGCCATCGATTCTGCTCAATGGTCGAATTGTTTACATCGGCATGCCTGTAAGTGTTCAATTATGCATTAATTTATGTTTTCTAGTATTTTGTACAAATTATGGTCTATGAAGCGTAGACACTTGACACGACAACATGTCAACCCTGGTAATAGTTTGAGAAAATGACACAATTGAACGTAATTACATGTTTCGGTGTCGGACAACGGACATACCTTCCAAGTGTTGGTGCATAATGTCTGCGACTGTATTGCTTGTATTATTACTAATACTATGATAGTCTCGAGTTTCAAACTTATATGTATTATGCCTCTTAATGCTCTAAATTGATTAATACGTTTTTTTGGTAATTGCAATTTGTACAAACTGTTATGACTGTTTCTAGTTTCTACCTATCAGTTGGTGCCTGCTGTCACGGAGCTTGTTATTGCAGAGCTTATGTTCCTGCACTGGATGGATCATAAAGAACCAATAAGTATTTACATCAATTCCACCGGGACTACGCGGGCGGATTCAGAATCGGTAATTGGCTGACACCTTGCTTGTTATATTGAAATGTTTGATGTTCTATCCGCACTTGGACACGTGCTTTGTATGGTTCAACTCATGCATTTATTGTTTTTGACTTTAGGTGGCGATGGAGACAGAAGGTTTTGCCATTTATGATGCAATGATGCTGATGAAAACTCAGGTTTGTTTCTTCTCACTGACAATGCACTTAAAATAATTTTTAAAGAATTGTGATGGATAATAGGTTAATTATTTGTGTACTCAGGATTATGTGTAATCATGCATCCTTTTTAAGCGATTTGTTCATCTCTTTAAATAGCATTTGAAAATATCCTGTCCCACGTATTTGGCTTTTGCGTCCTGAGCAGATAAACACAGTTGCTATTGGAGTTGCTGCAGGTCAAGCCTGTCTATTACTTTCAGCAGGGACTAAAGGTAGACGCTTTATGATGCCACATGCAAAAGGTACAGCGTGGACCCAATTGTTTCCATGTTTTTGTTTATAGTCCTTTAATTCCTCACAGATACTTTTTGATACTTTTCTATTGGTTACTGTTTCAGCCATTATTCAGCCGCCTCGTGTTCCAGCGTCTGGGTTGAGACCTGCAAGTGATGTTCTTATTCATGCCAGGGAGGTTAGTCAAATTTATTTCGCTACACCGTGTTTTTATATTGGGAATGATGAAGTTTGTTATGTTTTTGTTTGATTTTTTTTCCTTGTCATGTTGTCGATGTCTGGCAATTGGCATGTCCATGTAGAACTTCCGTCTGCCACACTATTTTAAAATATAATATCTTAATGTATTTCCTTACTATATTTGAGCACATTTTTAATTTATTTCATATTATCCAAACCTAGTGTCCATAATCATTAATTTATTTCATATTTATCCAAACCAAGTCTCCATAATCAGCTGGTAAATTTGAATGTGAGCATCTTTCTAGTTCAAGACTTGTGATTTATATGCACTCAAATGTTCCAGTTACAAATATCCCCCATATATTTGGAATGGATAGTTCTTTCTCACTTCCATGTGTAGTTTTTTTTCTCTAATTTGACTCTAAGGCTATGTTTGGTAATGTCAATAATCTAGCTTATAGAGTATTGGAATAGCTTATAAGCTTGTTAGATCAAATGAGACATGTTTGGTAAACAAGCTTCTCACACCAGCTTATAGCTTTTTTTGAGATGCTATTTCAAGTAGTGTTCGAGTTTATAGCTTATAGCTTCTCACATTTTCTCACATTTTTATCTTAATTATATTATTTCTTTAACCTTTTGGCAATAAATAATAACTACCCACTAACTCAATTAAAAAGTGCACGTTTGCTCCAGCCATTGTATTCTTCTAGTATTCTGTTGCCACTTATTTGTTTTTAAATATCACGAATAGAAAAAAGCCATGATGCAATGTTTGGTGAAGTCCAACTTAGTATTTCAGCTAAATTATTGGATTGAAATTTGAAACCCCATCTATGCACAATCGGTAATCATCATTGTTTATTTCTTAAGTCAATAAACATTACATGTAGTTGGATCTAGACAATAGAAAGTTAGAAGCATCAACGGCAATATATATAGCCTCACTCTAATGTTAATATGTTTTGCGAGTGAATTTTACAAAAAAGTTGCACTGACAACTAATTGCCCAAAAAAAATTACACAAATATAAAACCACTACAGGTTTAGAAATGAGTGACTTCGATGTGTACTGCACAATTTGTCCTTGAAGGCTTAAACCATTACAAGAAAGAAGTGACGAAGAAAAGGAGGGGATGAGAACAAAATTCAAATCATATTTTTTTCTTGTTTGTTTTATTAAACTAGACTCTAACCCGTCCCATGCATGGGTTTTGTAGAATTTTGTATATAAGTATTAAATTGTCTATATTTTTACTTGCAGATTCATTCAGTGTTATGTTATGAAATGACTGCAAAAAGCAACAACTAAATCTATAAAATAAAAAGGAAAAGAATTGGTATGTGGTGGTAATCGAAAGGAAAAAAATGAAAAGGAACTTTTATGTGGTAATTGAAAGAAGAAAAACAAAATAATGAAAAGGAACAGACATAAAAAAAACCTCTAATAATGAAAAAAAACTGCTATCAGAAAAGGAACTGCTAAGATATTAGTGGATTAGAAAAAAGGCTTTAGTACCGTATATCTATTTTGGAAGCAATAATATTTCAACAAAAATAGGGGTGGCGTAGTGGTGAAAGTTATGAAGTGTTGTCATAAGTTAGTTGGTTCGATTCCCTGCAAACCCTTTTTTTCATAAAAAATTAATTAGTCCTACCCAAAAAGGCGGGATTAGGATTAGGGCAAACTTATTAACATTTTTTATAATAAAGATAAAGATAAAGGATGTTTTTTTATACATTTAAAATTAAATTATGTACTTTTATATTTATAAGAGCTAAATTTACCCAGCACTTTAACGTCAATTGACTAGGTCTTCAACCATAAGCTATCAATTATCAGTTATAAGCTAGCTTTTAAGCCATCAGCTAGCTTATGACTTAGTTTAACCAAACTGAGCCTAAATGCGAACCTGAACATCTTTCATAAACCTCTACTGTACATCTATCTATTTATCTTCACTCATGTTCTTTTATTTAAACCTAAATGTCAAACTATGTCTCTAAATCTTTGCCTGTGCTCCAAAATTTTCAGGTGAAGGTACGCAAGGACACTCTAATTAAACTATTGGCGAAACATACAGGAAATGTGAGTATCTTGCATTAGGTATTGAATATCATAATTATTCAATGAACACGAGGGAAAATCTAATATTTTGTTATTTGCTTCTTTTAAAACTACCAGTCCGAGGAAAAAGTTTCCAATGTGATGAAGCGAAAATATTACATGAACACATCATTGGCTAAGGAATTTGGGGTCATTGACAAAGTAAGTGCTTATTTACATCGGGTTAAGAGTCTGTTTGTTTCATGAATGATAATAGCAACACTTACTCTCTTATTGGTTGAAATACATATAGTTTCCACCGCTTTATGTGGAACCCATTTTCAGTGGTGGGACCCAAATGTATTTCACCCAATAAGAGAGCGAGTGTTGGAAACAGTGTGTTAAAATAAATGTTGCTAGCATTACTCTTTTTTAACTTTTTATTCAGTTATTTTAAAAGATTCAATTTTCAAATTTGTAGGGTAAATTACTTAGACACTATTAAAATCACGTTTTTAATAATTAAAACAAATAGGCTCTTAGTAGATTATCTTCTTCAGTTTATGCTCTCATGCTTTGCTGACCAAACCAATGTTGGAACACTGTTCTCAGGTTGTTCGGCGCGGCAAGGAGGAGATTATGGCAGACATTCCTTCTGTGGAAAATAGATTTTAGTTTCTCTTTTGGATACACATCATGCTAATGTAAGTCAATTATCTTCCTCTCTAAATATGTTACTGCGAAATGTGGAATGTATTTATTTCACTTGTTTTCGATGAATGATGCTGCCTGCCTCTGTTTTGATGGATGGAGTGTAAAGCGGCTTGCTGCATGAAATTTGATTGCATGAAGCCATGAACTAGATGATGTGTCCCTCATAAAAGCTCCTATGCTCCCCTGGGAATAAATTCTGGAGATTGCAGTATATACTGCAGTGTTTGGAAAATTAGAAAACCAATTCTGAATAATTTAAACCTATATAAATTTGAACCAATTTCAAAATATTATAGTTATTGTCTTATTATTATTTTTGGATAACTTTTGCCTAAAACATGTTTTTGAAGTACTTTTAAATGTACTTTTGGTTTCTATTATTGAATATTTGTTTGAATTGTAGATAAAGTGTAAAATAGGGATAGGGGGAGACATTAATAGGCAACATTTGGTTCATACAGGAACTGGTTTGTTTAAAGCCTACTCATGTGTTGAACTTCTTAAACCTTCCCGCTTTAAATAATCTGGCAAGTTTAAGATAACCCATTTTGGCACATCTAGTCAATAGACCTTTTCTTGGAACACCCTAGTCACGGCTTGATATCCTTGTCTACTTGGTTAACAGACTTCCTATAGCTTTTAATTTTGTCGTACATGCAATTGTTTTCTTACTTTTTTTTTTCTTTCTAAAGAATGTCGAGTACAGTAGTTTCTAATCTGAAGTTTTGTGTTGCTGCATTGCAGGTTACAGACGTTCTGAGCCCTAATACCAGTGTTGGAGGTTTCTGTTTATCTTTTACTTTTTAAACATTTTTAAAAAATTTCAAGGGCTCATAGGAATTTTCTGCAGCTATTCACTGAAAATTGAAAACTGTAGTTATTATGAAAGTTGTAGTGCATAGAAGGCATGGATGATTGAACAAAAAAACGTGTCCATTCCTCTATCTTGTCAAATAATGTTTGGTTTGTTTATGATCATATTCTTGTTGTGTTGCCCGTTATATTCTTTTTCTTGGCAGGAGAGTTCTGTGTGTTTATGATCATATTCTTTCTCATTTTCAGCTTTTCTTTATCTGTATTGAAAATTTTACTAGCTTCCTCCCATGGTAACTTTCTTGACCTATAATCTAAGCATATGCATACGGACGTATTTTCTTCTCCTTTTTCATTCAAAAGTTTTCAGATGCTCAATTATCCAATTAATGCGAGGCAAGCAGTTCAATTAACTACAAAACTTTTAATCCAATTAAGGGAGATAAGATGCTTTAAACTGACTTCTCTTATCTTGCTAGTTCACTAAACAGTCAATTAAGGCACGATATGGTTGATTATTCTATATCTGTTATTTAACCCCAAGCAAATCATGTGTCTGGAATATCACTTATCAACCATATTTTTTAGGAACTCCGGCAATGATAGACATTGTTCTTTTGAACAAGCAACGACATTATCTTATGAAAGGGGAATTTTATGCTGTTTTTTTTGTGCTTACAATTAGAGCACGACATGATAGGTGAATGTTCAACCAAAACAAGTGAAGATGGTTATTCATGCCTCTAAGTTCAATTTCATATATTCCTCTCCTCTTTGTATTTATTTCGTCGCATATCATGTCATAGTATTAGCTTCTTTTGTAAGTTTTTCTTACCATTGAGAGCACAACCTGATAGGTGAATTTTCAACAAAAACAAATGAAGATGGTTATTCATGCCTCAAAGTTCATTTCATATATATATGGAAAATATTTACCTATATTGAAGGAAATATTTACCTTAAAATTTGTGTATTTTACTTTTTGAGTTTTATTTTTAAATTATTAGTAAAAGGGAAAAGGGGATGTTCATTGTCGTTGGTATAAACTAATTTTTTTTTGGGTGGTGTGATTTTTTTTTTGTGGTAGGTGTAAACTAATTTTATACTAACATTCAAGGAGAATAACGTATTTTATTGTTATTTTTAACAAATGGCAATATATAAGTTTCTTATTCGACGTCGGTGTAAAACTATAAAAACTTGTTTTGTCAAGTGACTAAAATTAATCCTTTTTTTTTTAGAAAATATAATTGTTTTTTAAGGTTAATTGTTTAAATTCACCCTGTAAAATACGCGATGTCTAAAAAATGACCGTGTAAAATAAAAAATAGATATTCTAACTCATGTAATTTGAGATTGATTGAATTTTTTCATAATTTTTTTCTAGTCATCTTTAGAATGTTAAAACACGACGTTGCACAAAAAAAATCAAATTTTCTGACCAAGGATGAATTTATTATGAATTTTTATTCACCATAATTATGAATTTCTTATAGAATTCGGAATTAATTTGTATGTCGTTTAAAAACTCCAAAATTTAATGATGAAGTTTCTTATGATACTCTAACCAATTTGTTCCGTGAGTATACGCTTACTCGGAACAAAATTGCAATTTCGCATGTTTTGGTTGAAAAAAGAAATCGAATTTTTTTTGAAATGCTACGAAATTTTGCAGATACTTTTTATGTATTTCTATATATGTATCTGCAAACAATCAGCTCAAAATTTGAATTTTATGTTGAGATTTTTATTATTTTGTTTTTTGAGTTTTTGATACTTTAAAAATTCATAATTAATTTATCCTTAGTTGAAAATTTCTAATTGTTTTTGTGTAAAGTCATGCTTTAACGTCCTAAACATGTTAAAAAAAAAAAATTTATAAAAATATTCCACCTCTTAGAATATGTGTTTTTTATTTTACTGAGTTATTTTTTCGACTTCGTATATATTATAGGATGAATTTCAATAGTTAATCATGTTTTTTTTAATAAAAAAGATTTGTAGAAAAGAAAAGAAGAAGAATCATTGAACAGAGGATGTCAACCCCTACTACCTGTAAATAATCCATTTTTTTAGATGACATTCATTCATGTCATGTAAAGTGCTGAGGTGGGTTGATCTCAATGAGATACCCTTCAGTATTCGGATTAGCACTATTCCTCTCATTTTCGGTTACATCATCTTTTCCACGAACACCATCATCTTCCTCCATCTCAATCGCAAAAGCCACTCCCTCCGACTTGTTATCTCTTTTGGGTCCCACACCTCACTCCAAACTCGTCAATCCCGTCGTAGCACGCCAACTCAAATCATGTCTCAAATTCCTTGTTCCCTTTTCTCCAACGGTTACCGATTCTCTTCCTCGTCATCGGAAATTGAGCCGGACCGAACTCACCGGTTCGAACCGGAGAAATGATAACGATATGATTTGGTGGCCGCCTGAGCCCGTTTTGGAACTTGCTCGCCTAGCTGTTGATTCTGGTGGTGACCCTGCCGCCATTCACCGCGCTCTTGACCCCACCATCATCCCAGTTAGTTACAATTTTAACTTTTGAGGATTTATTCTGCTCATTATGACTGACAGTTAGAAATTACAATGTGGCAGGTACCTGATGTCGAAGGATCAATCGAAGACCGATGCCAGCTCACCAGAACTCCCTATGGAAGACGGTTTATTTCTGAGGTTTGTTCTCAACAGTCGATATTGAATCCCAAGGGTGAAAGAGAGAGTACTGATAATGATGCTGAATTGTTCTTTTTGTGATTGCAGGAATTGAACATGTATATGCAATTTTTGTTTGAACTAATTGTTGATCGAGGTCCTTCTATTGGGTTTGATGTTGCCTTGAACCGATATGATTTATTCCATGGCCATCTCTTTCTATCCATAGACTCCGGAAGACTTGGTATCTTGTATGTTGTTGATACTTGATGATACTTTATTGAAATGTATATCTTTGTTGAGTTAAGAATGCAACTGTTCTACATTTGGCAGATTTCATGCAAGGGAATATCCGGCATATGATAAAAAAGTGTTCCCGTACAATATGGGTTTTTGTCAGAGAGGTAAATTGCTATATACCACCACATCTTTAGATGTTCTGTGTGAGAAATGGATCCTCTGCCTTGAGTGGAGGAAATTTATGGTGACTAGAGTAAGTTTCATTAGAAAGGTGAGAGAAGATAAGAGTGAGTCATTTAAGAGAGATAAAGTTCTGTCTGAGAAATCGTATCTCACTTGTTTGTGAGTGGACATGAGACGGGGAGTGATGGAGGCCTAGTTTTTTATAACTAGAAAGAGGAGGAGTGGATTCCTCAATGATGAATGCAACTCACAAATCTGAGGGCCAGCAACCCCCCTGTCACAAGGATTCGATTTTCATCGCGTCCTATCTTCCCTTCCTGTTATTTATGTATGAAATGATCTAACTCTAACTATGTCAGTCATAACTAATCCTAACCAATATCATAAGCATGCTAGAACTAGTGCGACCCTCCAAAAAGCTAGGTGTCAAGAGGGAATAATCAAGTCACTTAAGTATTGCACCTAGCTAGCATCCCATACCTCATAATATCCAAGTTCCAATCACAAACCCCGTGCCATAAGCCCTGATTCTCTTAAAAAAAGAGTACCCGTGTTACCTCTTCTAACTATCTCAGTCAAAACCAATCCTAACTAATTAATTATTAACCAACAAACTTTAAATCCCTCAACTAACATATAAGAGTCCCTGATATGAGAGAGAACATAACTTTCTGTTTTTAATGTTTAGATGTTCTTGTAAATGTCAAAAACATAAATGTTTGATTCTCTTTTCTTTTGAGTCTCAACTTTTAAAGTGGTGTTTGGTTTTATGAATCCTTTCAGGGTCCAATGTGACATATGATGATTCAATGAACTTGCGAAATATTCTCTGGCTGGCTCCTTTGCCCGACAATTCCACCAAATCTTGGGTGGCACCAGGTACCCTCAGTAAAGTTATCATAATTGCATAAAGTTTTGCTTTTCATATGATACATAAACATACTCTTGAGTTTCACAATAAATTTTATGAATAATAATTGGATCAACCTATTCATCATGCAAAGAGTTAATAATATGTGCAAGAATTTTTTTAGTATTATGATTTCCTTTTGAAAATTTTAAAGTGATACCTCAGATATGAGAGCCTCAACTATGGTGGTAAGCAATGTTTTCTGATGTTGATTTTTCCTTTCAGTTTTGGATTAGATATTGTGACATTTGATAACTTGGAATATATATATAATGTAACTTTCTGTTAAACTCATTGAGTAGTTGGCTTATGGAGCCTAATTTTTCAGTTTTTACTGTAAACGAAGAATGTGATTCTTTGTAGAGCTCTATTACCATATTGTATCATCTTTAATTTCCTACTTTTGTAGTTGTGGTTACCTGCAAAGTGTCCTCTTAAGGCTAATCACATATAACAAACTAGATTTAAGACCCCTTAATTTTTGCATGGATGATTTGACCGATCTACGATGATTAATGCTATCATGAAGGAGAAGAGCATTGATGTTGGGGACATCATTGAAGAGAGTATCCAGTTCATTCTCTAATTCATTGGCTCCCATCATGTTGACTCTTTAGACTCGCTTTTCGCTTTTATTTTTCTCTTTTACATCTTTGATTTTTGCTAGGCTTGTACTCCCTCCGTCCCAAATTATATAAGTCGCTTTAGAAAAAAAATTGTCACAAATTATAAGCCGCTTAACAATACCAATGAAAACATTAATGTTACTTTTACTATTGTAATCTTAACTATTTATTGTTCTATCTTCTTTCAATTCTTTAATTTATCTTTCCCACAACATTTTAAGGACAATTTTGTAAAACAGCTCGTAATATCTTTTTTCCATACAAAATTAATTACATTTCTTAATACATGTGAAATGCCCAAAACGTCATATAATTTGGGACGGACGAAGTATGAATTAAGCTTAGCTACGGAGTTGTCAAAACGGGCTACCCGGCCCTGAACGGACCGTCCCTAGCGGGCCTTAGGTGGGGAGAGATGAAGAGGGTATTTTTCACTCTGGGATATCAGGGATCTGGCTATTGCCATTGGACTGAGAAGTCTCTTCTGTGACTCTTTTATTTTCCTATCAGGGGTCTACTTTCTTGCTTATTAGATGAAGGGGTATTCTTTATGTCATGTTATCTGTAGTGCTAGATTGCTATATATTGATAGTCATTGAGATCTGTGCTCTCATTAATTTATTTTTCTGTTTAAGTGCACTCAAACTGTAAGCTGAGTTACGAACTTAAAAATATAAATTGCATGCAGGGGCTCTGGTAGTGCTGGATGCTAAACCTGATGGAATCATATACAGAGATCTAATACCAGATTATGTAAAAATGGCGAGGACTATATATGAAGGTTTGGTTTCGTTTTTGAATGACTGAAACTCGTCTTTTTAGCTTCAAATTTGTTTCAGAAAGGATGACTTTATTGTGTGTGTCGTCAATGTTTTCTTCCTTGTAGATGATTTAGGGGAGGTTGCTGTTGATGTAAACATCTTGAACGTGGGTTCTCAAAGTCAAAATTATCAAATATTCATATGCTGATGCTATGCTTGACACCCAGCTTATATAAATGAAGATTGTCCAAAGGCTACACTGATAATGGAAAGCTCAATTACCAGAAAGATCACACAGTGGATTTCCTCCAATTTGAGAGGCCAATTGATTGCTGTGTAGCCTGTTTCCAATATTACTTTGTATGCCTGTGCAGTGTATTCAAATTGACCCTTCAACTTTATGCAATATAATTTGTTAAAAAAAGGGTTAATAGTGTTTTTCACCCCTGTAAAATTTTCGGTTTGATTTGCACCCTTGTAAAAAAAAAATTCCGGAATACCCCCCTCCTCCATTCAACTCGCCAAATTCGCCCATGTGGTGCTGACTTGGTTTTTTTTTTTTAAATTATTTTTTCGTTAGCCACATCACAAAATTAATTTTAAAAAATTCGATAAATTCTAAAAAATAATTTAATCTCATTTATATTAATTTTAAAATTTCCAAAATTATATTTTGAAAATAAAAAAAATTGTAAAAATTAGAAAAAAACTTCTAGAAATTTTTTTAATACCAATTTTTTTTGTAAAAAAATATGATTATATTTTCTGATTTTCAATATTTTAATTTCAAAAAATATTTTATAAAAATATTGGAAAAAAATTTCGAAAAAAAAAAATCTGAATTTTTGAAAATGATGTTTTTTTACAGAAATAATCTGACCTTTGTTTTTATCTTGAAAATTAAATTTCAGAATATATTAAAATCTTTTTAATTTTGAAAAAAATCTGATTGTATTTATTGATTTTTTAAATTTCAAAAAAAAATGTTATGCTTTTTTCTCTGATTTTTTTAAAATTTTATAAAATTTTGGTTATAAAAAAAAATCGTAAATGAATTTATATTATTTTTTGGATTTTTGAAAAAATATTTACAATTTTTTATTTTCAATTAATATAGATGAATATATATATTGATTATTTTATTTTAAAAAAGAAAATCAAATTTTAACGATTTTTAATTTTCGAAAATTAATTTTCAGATTTGTTAAAATTAATATAAATTCATTTTTATTTTTTTAATTATTTTTATAAAAAAATTATACAGTTAGCGTGCCACATAAGCATATGTGCACAGTCAGCGTGCCACATCAGCAAATATGCAGTTCAAACCGAAAATTTTACAGGGGTGGAAAACATTATTAACCCTTAAAAAAATAACTTTATGCAGTTCAATGTCACTGTACCAATGCAAGGACTGGTCTGAACTAGGGGTGGTAGGAATAGATTGAGCTGAGGGATACTTGTAAGGTCCAAGTCTGGATGTTGCTCAATATGCCCTCAAATTGCTCGACCGATTGGGTCGTAACTCCCAATCAGCTTTTTTTGTGTGTAAACTTCGATCAGGTCGTAACATTTGATCGACTTTTTCCATAAAACTTTAGCAATTTTACGGGCTTAATGAATAACCATCTCAAGTCTGACCTTGTCAACTTTATTTTTAAATATGTAATTACTCTTCATAGATGAAAGTTTATATTTTAATATGACTAAAGGAAAATGTATTTCAAATTTCTTTCAATGAAACAAAGTGTAATTTACTCTCTAATTTTTTTCTTCTTCAATTTCAGTCTAATAAAATTACAAGACTTCGGATCACTAGCTTGAAAGTTAAAGTGTGTTCGTTTTCATTTTTCGAAGTAGCAAAATTTTTACTAAAATTCATTTCGACTTGTTTAATTTCTCTATAATATAATTGAATTTGTCTCCATAATCAATTTTGTTAGCAGCTGAAAATTGTAGCTTCTCATTCTATAAATGATATTGACGCTCAAGTTTATAGGTTAATCCACTTTTTACATAATTGTGACTAAAGATAAATCACTTACCCTTCAACTCAAATTTATTTTAACACTTAAATTTATTGTTTAATTCACTTTTGCATAAATGCATTCAAATACAAATAACTTAATCTTCAACTTTTTGTTGAGTATTGCTGGTAACATTGGTGAAGAGTGTAATTCATGGAATGTTGGTTCACTCTATATCTATCTATTCTTGGCCCAAAAAGTTGCTTTAAGAGATAGAGTCTTGAATTAGAAATTTCATCTGGAGTGGGGATATTGCTAAGAGGAAATTGATAACTGTTTCATGGAAAAAAAAACTTGCAAACCGTTTTCAGAAGGAGTTCTAGGTATCAAGTCACTTACGCTTCTCAATGAATCCGCAAATCTGAAATTGTGTTGGGATCTTTTAAATTCGCATGAAGACTGGGCTATGCTAATCAGAAGTAAAGTTTTTAGGGGTAGAAGGACCATTTCTCATCATATATGCTCATCAATTTGGAGTAGTATTAAGGTCGAATTCCTCACAATACATTTTAATTGTGCCTGGCAAGTTGGTTATGGGGAACAAATAAACTTTTAGTTGGACAGATGGTGTGGGGATCCTATAGCTTCTCAACTGAATATACATGTACATCTTCAACAAAATCTCAGTGCTAAGGCCATCGACTTTATTGTCAATCATCAATGGGAATTTCCTTTCTGTGATAATTTATTTTCTTGAGTTGAAGCATTTGGTTGAACAAGTAACCATTCCTATTGAATTAACTGAAGATAAACTAGTTTGGATGAAGAGCAATATTGGTGACCTTTCTTTTAAATAAGCTTTCTTATTTAAGTATGACACCGGTCAAAATGTTAATTGGGCCAAGTCTCTTTGGTGTCCGGACATTCCTCCGTCACAATCTTTGCTTGTTTGGAGGATTATGCATAACAAAGTTTCCACATATGAGAATATGAAGACAAAAGCGGTTTCTAATCCTTCCATGTGTTCATCTTGCTACTTTGAAGAGGAATCCACATTTCATCTCTTCTTCCGGTGCTCCTTTGCAATTAAACTTTGGAATTGGTTGTTTTCTCTTCTCAATACTTTTATTCAGTTCAATTCGGTAGAAGACGTTTGGCTGTTACTAAAAAGAAACTGGTCACATCAATGTAAGTTGGTTATTAAATCTTGTATAATTAATATTCTCAACTTCATTTGGCACAAAAGAAATCAAACTAGGTTCCAGGACAAGACCTTGCATTGGAAATCTGCTATTAACGGAATCATTGCTAAAACCTCAATTGCGGGAAATAAAACTACGAAAGCGGATAGATGTGACATGCTTGAGTTTAGCATCCTTAAAGCTTGCAAGGTTAACATAAAGGCACCAAACGCTCCATCCGTTAAAGAGGTCTTTTGGTTCCCTCCTTTAACCTCTTGGATCAAAGTCAACACAGATGGAGAATCCATCAAAAATCCAGTCAGAGCTTGGCATTTTTAGAGACTCTGATGGTGTTTTCATTGGTTGCTTCTCGCAATTCTTAGGCAGCAAAGATGCTTTGCACGCTGAACTTGTGGCTGCCATGACTACGATTGAAATAGCCTCTCTCAAAGGCTTCCAAAATGTTTGGCTGGAATCAGATTCGCAACTAGTTAACTTGACCTTCAAGTCAAACTCAGTGGTTCCTTGGTGTTTAAGAAACAAATGGCAAAATTGTTTAGTTAGATTAAGAAACATGAGATTTGTAGTGTCCCATATCTACAGGGAAGCTAATGCTTGCGCTGACAGTCTCGCAAACCTTGGCCTTTCTTTTCCCTTTTTTGAGTTATTTTGGTCTGATATTATCCCTGATTTAATTAGGGGAGAGTACATTAGAAATAGGCTGGGTATGCCCAACTTCAGGTTCAACATCTTTTG
>Ga0099826_10001265_pt1 | contig 14844 bp, 7 predicted proteins | sample Mtrugardesep15_FD_76830 | JGI IMG/M metagenome (GOLD analysis project Ga0099826, IMG submission 76830) | Root nodule microbial communities of legume samples collected from California, USA - M. trunc garden sep15 | ecosystem: Host-associated > Plants > Roots > Nodule | place: USA: California... | reverse complement strand
ATTTCTGACCTAAAAGCCCGTGGTTTCTTATGGAACATTCTAGTGATGTATTTCTTAGGGCTTAAGTCATTGTAAACTATAAATAGAGTAGCTAGCTATCACAACAATTCATCTTTTGTTCTTAGAATTCAATAGTGACAATTGTCTTTCGTAATAAACGTTCTTTCTTTTACTTTCTTGTTATTTTATGTTCTTCTCCTTCTTCTCTATGTCTACGATGAACATGAGTGAGTAGACTCTTTTTGTCTTGAGATTGTTGGATAACTCTTAATGACATAATCCTAATCAAACCAAACCATAAACCCTAATTTTATATAACCTCACTTTCTAATCTAATTTCACCAATCTTATAATGAATTAACAATACCAAACTCATAAAGCGAACGCGGAGCGTTAGTATTTCCTAATTCATCATCACAAATATCAAAGTGAAGCATCGAAAGAAGAAGTTTTGATATTGGAACAAGTGAAATTAGACAAGGGTTGCGAAACATGAGAATAGTCTAGCAAACCTTGAGACACATAAAGTTTCCCTCTTCAAGGATCCTAATAGCAATCAACCATGAGAATAGGTGTGATTGCTAGAGGAACACACTCATTGACTTCGAGAGAAGCTTTGATACGCCTAAGAGAAACTTGTCTTTAGAAAGTGGGACCAATATAAAATCACCGGTTTAGGGTTTGTTTGTGAAGGACTTGTTATTAAGATGGACCAATAAGTCCCAAGGCTCTTTTTTATTATTATTTTCTTCCGTAAAAATCAAACGTTTTCAACTAATTTCTCTTTCTAATCATCATCTAAAGTTAATCAAATTAAACAACTCCTTGTTGGAACGATACTCTTTTATTACTACATCGGTAGAACCGTGCACTTGCGGTTTTACTCATCAACGACCAGTGAGTGTTTATTGCATTATTTTAAAGTCGTTTTTTTTTTGTTTGAAAAACCTCTGTTTTCACTATATAAACTCATGCGCTATAAATAGATACCCTTTCACACTATTTTATTCATTCAAAAATCTAACGGTACAAGGCAAGACTCAAACACTAGGAGCTTCAAGGAAAAGGATTTCCATCCTCCTCTTGTTCTTTCTAGGGTATGTTTTCTATTGTTTTGTAATGTTGTCGTTTGTCATTAGCAACTAAATTTCTTTGATTAGGGTACCACGATGAACCCCTTCTTATTTGTTGGATTCCATTAATAAAGTTTTTATTCTGTTTATAACCTAAAGTCTGATGTAATTTGTATATGTCCACTTTTATCAAAATCATAGATGGAGCAATATTAGGTTTGACAACCCTCCCCTCCATTCGAACAAGACAGAAGTGAATTGCTTTATTTCTAATATAATTGAATCTAAGTATGAATTTTGGGTTGTAATCATCTTTCGGGACCCTCGTAATTTGCAAGGGCGAATTGCGGGGACAACTATGTCCACAAAGCCTTCACCAGGTTATGTTATACTTTCTTAAATCCAATATAAGGCAAGTTATAAACAAATGTTTTCTTAATTTAATTTCTAACAAAGACGAATGGGGGATTCAAGGACTCCCTAATCGTCGTTAAACTTGTAAATCAACCAAACATAATTTCGCATTGGGCAAAACAATTAAAATCCTGCTACCACTTCAATCTCTTTTCTTTTACTTGCTTTTATAAATGGATTATGTAACACCCTAAACCCTTAAAGCGATAAATCACACAAATAGTACAAATCATGCAAGGATTTAGATGCTACATCTTTTTTTAACTCCAAAACATGCATAAATAATTTTCTCAAAACATCGATGCGGAAGGATTGGCAAAATATCACTAAAGATGGTCATATTTGCGGCGGAGATAAACCGTCGCAAAGGCAAGGCGCGAATTTCAAATTTTAACCCTACGGTAGACAAAAGCCGTTGTAAAAGCTGAACGAGTAGAATTGTATATCGTTGACATTTGCGTCAGACTACAGTTCGCCACAAATGTCCAACGATCAAGTTTTTTTTCTTTATAAATAACTCATTCATTCTTACACAAACACTTTTTTCTACTTCATCCTCTATGCCGTTTCTCTACAAATTTTCTTACTTCAACATTTTTTTTAATTGAAACTTTGTTTTTATTTTAATATTTTGGTATGTAATGTTTTTATATTCAAATATTAATTTAATTGATATTTACGTAATTATAGAATAGTTGTATTAACTATTTATAATTGACTTTACTAAAAAAACTATTTAAAATCATTTTTATTAATATTAAATTAAATGTCAAAATTATATACATGATTTTTATAAAAAAACAAAAATAAATACATATGCTTTTGCGTCGGCCTCAAGCAAATGCATATATTTTTCAAAATATTTGTAGCATTTGCGGAAGCTTCAGGCTGACGCAAAGGCAAACACGTGTCAGAATAGATTGTGGTTTTTACGATGACCATGTGTCCATTGCTATGGCGCATGAGGCTTTGCGGCGACCAAAATTATGTTGCAACAGTTTACGAGAGCTATATTTGCGTGAGACTTTTTTGCACCGCGAAAATGCCTTTGTGTGGGTTTTGCTTTGTCTTTGCGTAGGAAATTGACACACTAATCCAAGACATTCTTGTTGTGACAATATCTTTGTATCATCTTTTGAGGATATCAAAACTGACTAATAATGAAGGAACAATTTGTCTATTAACTATGTCTATGAACATACAGGATAATACAAACAAATGAAAGAATAAAGTTTTCATCTGATCTTACTACAACAGTTGAACGTCCGAACAAAATAAGATGTACAACTATCTTTGAGGTAATGACAAGTGGTCATTAAGCATAAGACAAGTTGATCGAGATCTTAAGCAAGCAAGCAAATCCTTCATGCAATATGTAACAACCCGATTTTTCGTTAGTTTTATTTTTAATTGTTTAATGTGTTTATATGTGCTTGTGTGTGATTATTTATCATTGGGTGTAATTTCGTGAGTTTTCGGTTAGAAGGGTATCTCTGTCATTTTGGTGAACAAGGGTAATTTAGTAAATTCAATTTGAGGATTATTTTTAGTGTTTCAAGTGGAATTCTTATTTTTATTAAGTTGTGGCAATTAATTAAGAGTCGATGTTTATTCGTTATTTTTATCGTAAGCGAGTAGAAACTTGTGAAATTGATTAGTTAGAACTTTGAGCCCATAAAACATTTTGAGGGTTAGGCCCATTAGTGGTGAGTCTTTATAACCCATGTCTTAAGAGAAAATTAGGGTTAGAACATTCATTTCACTATCTTAGAAAGAGGTAGAGAGAGAAAGAACTAGAGGAAGAGAAGAGAAAAGCTTGAAGATCAAGAAGGGGTTGAGAATTCTAGGAGCTAAAGTGAGGCTAAGGCTAGGATTCTTGGAAATTAAGGTAAGGCGGTTAGAATTCAACCATAATCTCTTAGTTTAATTTCTTCCCTAATTCTATGCTTAAGTGCTTAATTGAATATGTGATTATTTGAGCTTAGTTGTGGAAATTCATGCTTTAATTTTGATTCCATGTTTAAGTATGTGAGTTACATGATAATTGTGTTGTTGATGTTGAATTTGCATGCTTGAAATGTATATATGGGTATACTTTGTGTTTGCACAAAATTGATTAAGAATGATGTTGTTGTTGTTGTTGTTAATTCATGGGTGATTTCATGATTAATTGTTGTTGTTGTTGTTATGAGATTTTGTTGTTGATTTATGCCATGGGTGTTCCATTTTATGAAGTTGTTGTCTTAAGAGTTTTGATGAAAATGAGTCAATCATGGTGGATTGTGATTCTTGATGAATTAAGGTGAAATGTTGGTGTTGTTGTGTTGATATAAGTTTAATGAACTTTTGTTTTTGGTTATAAGATTTGGTTGTGAAAAGTTTAGGGAAGAAACTTGGGTTTTTGTATAAAGAGCTAGAAAAGTTTAGGGAAGAAACTTGGGTTTTTGTATAAAGAGCTAGTTAAGTGATTTTGGAAAATAAGTGATTTTGGGATGGGAAATGATGTTTCAAGTGTTTTAAGTGGTGGTTATAAGAGGTTTAATAATGGGTTAAGTTTTGGAAATGATTGGGAAGTATTGGGGTTGGATTAAGTGACTTAAAAACAATTATTTGAGAAAATTTGTAATTGAAAGTTGATTTGTACATAGTTTGCTGCTGTCGAAATCATGAAGCGATTTCACGAATCATGAAGTGATTTTGACATCAACAACAAATTTTTCGGCATAGTCTGATGCTGTCGAAATCAAGAAGCAATTTCATGAATCATGAGGCGATTTTGACAGCAACATCAAATTTCCTTGCATAGTCTGATGCTGTCAAAATCATGAAGTGATCTTACGAATCATGAAGCGATTTTGACAGCCCATAAATCTTAAAAATGCATTTTTCTTCAATCCAATTGTTTCTAAGCTTATTCCTAAGGGTAGGGACTTCATCCTAATCATCTAGGAGTGCTTTTATGAAAGAAATAACCTTGCATAAAGGGTCTAACGAGTTCTTGTGTTGCGTGACATTAAATGAAGTAATTATGAGACAAACTTGGTGAATTTTATGATTCTATTGTATTTATATGTGATTAATGTGTATACATAGTTGAAGCAATTGATTAGTAAGAACTTTCTCTCTCTACCTCATTCTAAGATAGTGAAATGAATGCTCTAACCCTAATTTTCTCTTAAGACATGGGTTATAAAGACTCACCACTAATGGGCCTAACCCTCAAAATGTCTTATGGGCTCAAAGTTCTTACTAATCAATTTCACAAGTTTCTACTCGCTTACGGTAAAAATAACGAATAATTTGCTACCACATTTGTTTCATAATTTCCGGCATCCTTTTTGAATATCAATTTGCAAATAGTGATAGTGTTTGAGGTGCCACACAATCGCAGGTATTGATGGTTTATAACTTTAAGAAAATTACCAAGGTTAAATGGTAGAATCTGAAATGGAAGAAAAGGAATAAGACATATAAAATTGTTAAGAAGACGTTTACAAACATGATTTTAAAAGATTTTAAAAGGAGATTGAAGGAAAGAACATTTACCAAAGTTGAACTAATTGGATCTTTTGCTGGCATGTCCACCTCAAATGTAAGATCTTTAAGAATAGAAGTAGTCAACCTATGGTAACGTGGCTATTCATTTTCTGGTGTAGGGCCATTGAAGATTTTCACTTGGAATGTACTATTTCCCAAATATGTGTAAGACATAAGTTGATTTGACGAGATATGGTAAAAATATCTGAATTCGTGCCAACCTTGTGTAAGTATTGACATCACCATACATTTTTTAAATTCAACTTCATGACTATTTCCATAACCATCTTTCAAGATCCATTGTACTTGTAGTTCGTCGTAATGTTCAGCAACAAAAATGGGATCTAATTCACAATTTATCTATGATATAAATAAAACAATGTTACTTAAAGTACAATAAAAATATGAAACAATTCAATAAGAAAGAAGAGTATTACATCCGTGTAAACAACTATGAAGAATGGTCTATTAGCCTCTGATGTCATCAATGAAGCTATGCTACAATTTACAGATAATTCATTGGCTAGTAGTTCAGAAATTGATGATGCACTTGATGCCATTGTTAATGAGAAAATTGATACGATTTGGTAGTGAAGATCTATTTATTGTAGAAACCTACTCTTAGATATTTGTTTTACTTTAAAATAAATAATATAAGGTATTATTTGATGTGTATTATTGTTTATATATTGTTTGTCATTATTGAGTTGAATAATAAATATATATAATATTTTTTTGTACTATATCAAATTTTGGGAAGTGGAATGGTATAACTTTGTATGGAATATTTAAATCGAATCTAGAAGCATGCAATGAAAATAGTATCTTACTGTGGCCTTGTTAAAAAAGTAAAAGTAAGATTGATGTGGACAATACATTTAATACATTATAATAATAATTAGCTTAAATAACCATTGCATCATAAGAAGACAATACAGTACACTTTAATTGAAACACAATACAGATAGTTGAAGTCTCATAACAGTTGAAGGAAACACAAATAAAGTTAAATTATGCCAATTACATAGCAACAAATGACATTTAAGCTAAGTTAACTTTGAAGACATTATACTTAAGATTGCCAAATTTCTTAAGACCAAATTTGAACCGGATTTCATTTCCTGCTTTGAATCCATTAGCCTAGCAAAAAGATTGCCAATGTACTCCAATTTTAGACTCAAGCTGATAGTTTTTTTTCTTTCTTTGTTATAAAATGGAAAAGCTGTTTTTGGCCGTCATCTCCGCACAGAGTAATGAGCTTATCAGGAATAATTTCATTAACATAATTACTCATAATAGTTGGTAAAATCTGTTGATAAAATAAGATTGTGTTAGATATTGATTTAATTTTAATTGACTAATAAATAAATGTATTCACCAATTCAGCATCTCTGGTTGAGTTGGCAGGTAGTTTGACATCAAAAAAAAAGTTGTTGACGAATTTGTACTTCGGCTATGGAAGGATGGAACTGAAGCTGATGAACCAATAGGTGTGAAAGTTTTAATTCTGAAGCCATTATTGCCAAAATATGAAAGTATGAGTATGACTTTGTCGGAAATGTTATAGAAATCTTTAAGCTCATTATAACCTTTAGTTATAAGTGGATTGAGGAGATCTCTGTTGAATTTGAGGACATGAAAGTTTCCCTCATAATTCCATATACCCCATTTTTCTCTCAACTCATGATGATAATCAACTATAAACCTTGGTTCCAGTTCTGTATGATTCTAAATAATGAAGAAACAAATAAGTTAAAAAATGATTGACTTATAAATTATAACAAAATTATATAAGTATAGAATAAACCTGAATGGAAAGTTGGAAAAGTTCAACAAAAGCTAGTGGTTTTGTTTCAAGAACTTCTCTAATTGTTGCCATATTGAAATTGAATAATGATATAAGTGTATGAATATTTTCTTGTTATTTATAGTAAGATGAAAGTTTGAAAGTCCTATTGGTGTAAGTTATAGTTGGGCCTCAATTATGTTTGTTGGAAAGGCAAAGTTTATACTGCCGTACCAATTTAGAAATGTATAGTATACCATTTAATAAGTTATTGAATTGTCATTTCAATTTATTTTCAACAGTTGGTATGGTGAGATATAAATGTAAAAGTGAAAAAGAAGAGGAAATTTAAATAGTTAAGTAATTTGAATATATTAAGTAGTGTAGAATTTATTTCTTATTTAAATCCACTTAAGAAGGACACATTTATTTCCATTAAGTTGAGATGAATCCAAATTGGTGGACTCAGAAGTTATCAAAGAAATCAATCAATGGAGTAGGGGTTGTGGTAAATATACTTTTCATACATAGATAAAATTTTTAAGTCCTTGTATTGATTTAAATCGGTTGCTAATACACAAATGTCATGAAATAATTTTTATTTTTTGCAGCATTTTTGAAAACATGTTGGTGATCAACTGAACATCAATGAAATAAATAGGTTAACTATCATAGATGAAGAAACACATAATACATATGAATGTGAAATTGAGATTGATCGTAGAAATGCAAGTATTAAGTTCATTGGAAAAGGATGATTTGGATTTATCCGCTCGAACCAACATTTAGCTGGGTGTTTTGTCATGTTTGATTTTGAAATTCCAACACGAAGATTGTATATTTGTCCTGCTGAGTTTTTATAAAGAGAAGTAGTTACTATGTAAGAAATCTAAAATTGTATTGAATAAGATTAATGAATTATGTGTTAAGCTTTTGGAAAATGTCAGAAATTATAGAAATATAGTTATTGATTTTGATATAGTTATTGATTTTGATAAAAATAATTTAAATAAATAGTTATAGAATTATGAAGTTTAATTATAACATAGAAAATATAGTGTAAGATGTAGATTAAATTTAATATAACATAGAAATTTCATTAACTTACTACAACATAGATATACAAACCTGACATAATTGAAAAGATAGTCATATTCCAGACATTACATAATGAAGATTAAAGATAGTACATCATAAGGAAATTAGAAATTGAAGTTTAACAGTGGGTAAATCTAGTAGTTGATGAAACACAATGAAGAAGCTCTTAGGCAGATGCATTAGAAGAAGATGTTGAAGGAACTTGAAAGGCATGGCACTTGACAGTATCAGAAAGGTTCAATTTCAAGCGGATAGTTTGGCCAATTTTGAAACGGTTTTCTTTGCAGAAATGATCCCATTTGGTTCCAACTTGTGTAGTCAATTTTCCATCATTGAGAAAGTAAACTTCAAAGTGGTCTTCTTTTCCACTATCGCCACAAAATGTTAGACCCTGGTATCCATATTGTTTGAGAAATTGGCTAAAATCATCGTTGGCTGTCTGCACATTGAATTATATAATTTGAATAAATATTACATATTTAATGCTAAGAAATTTAAACTTTTAAGATTAATTAAAACCTTCATTGGGCTGTTAAAGTCATATTCATCAAGTGTAGTGTCAAAGTAGGTAGTTTCATGAGGAATTGTGTTGTGACTATGCCACTTAGGGAGTTCATTATGGTCAGTCACCTCCTTGAACATTTCCACCGAGAACATCATGTTTCCATAATAACCAAAGACAACTTCGACGTTATCAGGAAACTCATTATAGTGCTTAACATCAATCCATCCATTAGTCAAGAGAGGATTAACTAAACTTTTGGTGCAAGTTAAAAGGTGGCCCCTGTCAGCGTGATTAAGAACATACCATGAACTCCTTTGTATATTGTAATATTTTTGAGTGAATGATGGATCCACCTCAACATACATCTAAATAAATATAAGATTAACAAACATATATAATTATTAGCTACATGTTAGACTTAAGAAATTGTAGTAAAAATATCAAATTGCAATAAATCAATAAGAACTGAACCTGCATTGATAACTTAATAGCAGAGAAAGTTTCAATGGGGTCCTTAGCAAGTATTGCTCTAATAGCATCCATTGTAAAATAAAATGATGTAAAGTGATTATAATGTTGTATAGAATTTGAGGTTGTAGTGATTATTTATATCAATGATGTAGTTAAGTAGTTATGGTTAATAGATACTGAGTTGGTGTTTTTTTGAGCAAAATAAACTATTAAAATAGTTAGTTTGGTTGTCCTATGTATATTAGTATTTTAAAATGGTATTGTGCATCAAAATGTACCAAGTAGGATTCCTTATCTTTATGTCACGTGAATATAGTAATGAAATTGTCTTATTGTAGCATGGAATTAACTTGATTAGTCATATCATTGAGTGTAACTTGAAAAGCATTGTTGAATGAAATTTAAAAGGTACAGGAACCAAATTGATTAACACAAAAAACAATCAATTTAGATTTGGAAAAATAAATTGCATGCAAAACAGCCACTCAATCGATTTGTTATAACATAAGAAGAATTGAAAAATTGATGAAAATAGATGCATTACTGATTAAGAATTACCTGTTGAGAAGTGAAAAAGTTGAATCTTGCAAGAGTGTGTATTGAGAGAAAGAGTAAGAAGTTATGAGACAAACAATATGAAGAAGTTTTGAGAGAAAGAGAAGTAATACCACCCCTCATATTGATAGCAACGATTTGAGCGGGTAATAGACTGTATTCAATTTATCCGTTGGACAATAAGAGGCTTTGTCAGTTCAATATCGCGAAACCATGCAATCCCTTGCTATTTATAAATTAAACCTTCTTCTTATTTTGCACTTGATTATTGATAAAAGGGTAGAAATGTCATAGTTAGGAAAAATCATCGGTGTGCATACCTTATGTTACATATGTAACCTTAAATAAAAATGAATCAATAGTGTAATGAAAAGGTTAGAAATGTCACAGTGTGGTAAAAAATTCAGGGTTCTCCCATTTCAAAATTTATTACCACGTTACCCTTCAATAAAGTGAAATTACAGTGCAGTTATAAATTTAACAACAAAGACAGTTGTGAAGTTTTGATAGACATTTGTTTTCTCAGATATATAATAATAGAATCCTTATCTTCCCTTACATTTCGTCTTAACGACCCGCTCATCGTTTACAATCATCTAAATTAGACTTCTATATTCTCTATTCTATTTTACACCTTATAAGTTACTACCTAACATTCATCTTAAGTTCTTTAACTACCTTGGCTCTTTTACTCTTTCACTTAATGATATTCCTAAACTCATCAGTTACTCGGAAGAGCACCTACTTCATATCCCCTTTTATCATCGTCTTATACCCCCTTTTACTAAATCGTGTTTTTAGACTCACCACATATCCACACTATTTGCTCTATTAAATTCTCGCCTTATAAACCTTTGTTAACTAGATATATTTTCTCACTGTTATTATCATCACCAAACTTATCCAATGTTTTAACTCCTACTCACAACATAACCCATTTCATCATTTACTCGTCACCATAAACAAGATACGTCATCGGTATTACTCGTCATTCACAAACATCATTTATTTCACCATTCATCATCACCATTCAACAATTATCATCTCAATATAGATCATCATACAACAGTAAGCTCTCATCATTAAACAACATCTTACACGAGCATATGTACACATCACATTCCTTTGTTATTCATTACTACATGTTGGAATCTACCCTCGTCATTCGTTCCCTCCATTATTACATCTTTCATTCTAATAGTATACCCCATTCTCCATTCTAATTTAAGTGTTTACCTCTCTACTAATATTCCTCGTAGCGTCATCGATATTATCTTTCACTTCCTATTGCCAAGTCATCTTGACATTCTTAGATTCTTATAGGCTATTATCTTTGGTTCATATTTAAGCTTGTTATTATCCTGACGTAATCACTTCTATTTACGCTTGAACACACTCCCTTATCTATATATGTAATTTAGGGGTCCTTACATTTACTTTACACACTAATGGATTTCTTAAAATCACTACTAGTTTTATAGGTGTTGAAAAGTCCACTAAAAGGATTGTACTGAAATTTCATTAACAACGCATCATGACCCAGGTGCGGTGTTTAAATCATAACTCAAGTTCTAGAGGGACTAATGGATTCTATCCAATGGTTAATGAAAGCAAACACCTTTATCTACATCTTTCATGAAGAGACCTAAAAACAATTCGGTACAGAGAAGGGTGGAAATATTGGTTTTCCTGGACCTAGGCAGATCGCATGGCCGTGCTGACCTCTGTGTAGTATTTTGATCAACCCTCACGTTGTAGATATCTTCTTGAGTTGATACTAGATCCATTGGAAAGCTAACATCCATACCTACAACTTTCATGTTTACACTGAAACCCAGTTCAAAAGTGAAAATGGATTAAAAAGACAGTTTTTATTTATTAAATTGGGCTGACAAAATTGGGGGCCGAATTTCCAAATTCGAGGGCCCGATTTTTGTCGAATCAAAACACTTAAATTTTGAGCCAAAATCAGTGGTCGATTTCCCAAATCGGGGCCCAAATTTGGCTGACAGAAAATCAACCAAAACCAGTCCAAAAATGTGTTTTTCCCCAATTAATCACTATTAACTCACTTAACTTAATCCCAACACACCACAATTGTCCCTAATTATCACTCTAGGTTTACCCTACTGTTTGGGCATTAATTCCCTCTTAGCCTATCCAATTTTACACTTGTTCAGGGTCACTTTTTAACTCTAATCTCTAAACTGGGTTCCCTTAATTTTACTCTTTCAACAACAATTTTACATTCATTCATCATAATTTTCAGTGGAACTCCTCATCATAACAATAATCAGAACTTCAGAATTATTTAACCCCAAGAACGTCCTCATCACCATCACAACAACACTCGTACTCTAACCCCCTCTACAGCCCCACAACAGAATATTAAACCCTGGAGATGAAGAGATTCTCCCCCTTACCTTGAATTCGTAGAAAACTTTGGTTTGCCTAGATGTTGCTGCACTAGGGTTCCGCTTCTCTCCTTCTGCTTTTCTTCTCCCTTTTCTCTGATCAACAAAACTAATTTATAATTCCTAATATTCTTATTTATATTTGGGCTGACTATTCGCTATAATTGTCTTCCTTTCCTACGCATTACTCTTTTACTTCTCCCCTCCCCCACTTATTATAATCTTACTTTCTACACCCACGACTCTTTATTTATTTTGTTAGGACAGTCCTCCTCGTTCCTTTTAATTTTCTCAAACCACCTCCCACTCCACGTTATTATTTCTATTTTCTCAACAAAAAAATAATGCTCAAGCACAAGCAGTATCAACAATAATATTAATCAAAACTTCACCTAATAAACATCATTGAATTAATTAAAAATAGAAAACTAAGGTGTTACAAAAATACTCTGGATGTGGTGGACTGGACTAGCTATGAGGTTGATAGTAAATTAAGATAAATTTCTCTCTCCCTCTCTCCCTCTCTGTCCCTCCCTCCCTCCCTCCCTATATGTGTGTGTCGAGTTCAATATGGTTTAACTTCATATTGTATCTTCAATTTTAAAATGAAGTTAAATGTTTTGATAAAGAATTCATGTGTTTAACCTTTTCTAAACAAGCCGCCTTAATGGAGATGATTAATCTTAAAAAAGATTTGAAAATCTTGAAGTATAATTCATACCACCTTTTCTTTTGTTTCCACCCACCTTCAATTGGTACCGAAGTCACGGTCTCTTAACTAACACTTAACTGTGTAAGGGCAAATATCATGTTTATTGTTGAAGAACTCTAAAGTAAAGAGGTTTGAACTTAATTTCATGCTTTTTTTTTTTACTTTAATTTCCCAATTTTAAACTAGTTGAACAAAAACACTCTCATTTAAAAGATCAATATTGCTTCTACAAATATAAATGTTGTTTTGCAAATAATCTATTTCTTAGTAACAATATTAATCTATTTAACGGTTAATCATGCAAGGTTTTTAAAAGGTTGTTTGTGGTGTCTTACACGTACAACTACGAGATTCTAAATTCAAACTTTATTAAAGGTGTCTAATTTAACAATAACCCCATAGATGGCCATTATGGACAAATGCTTGTAGCTTTCAATAAATAACTCGTTATATTTTGAATACAATTTTCTTTTTCACTATAAAATAAAATGTACAATAATTTAAATATGGGCTTCAGCTGGCTGCCCATAAACCATGAAAGCCTAGAGGAAAATTTAAGTGCATTGGAATTTCAAGTCTCGCAACAAGGGCCTTTTTGGTTCCTATCTCTTTTGGATTCAAGATAACAAGACAACATCTCTGCATTGAGGTAGCATACTGCGAAATAAAAAAATGAATATAATTTGTTAGTGTACAATAAATTAGGTACAATATTGATAATTTCCAGAATTTAATTTGTATACATGCATGGTTAGTGTAAATTAAATTATGTGAATCAAACTTGTCAAATTAATACTTACCTCAACAACAAGAAGGTAACCATCATCTTCTTCTTCACCTTTGGGAACAAAAATAGGTTCACCAACAAATTTTCTACTTCCAGCAGTCCAAGTGTGTACAGAATTATTCACAAGATCAAATTTCACTACAGTATCAAATGGAAAACTTGGCAATGTTTTTCTAGATCCTAAGGTGGTTGCAGCATAGAGATATTTGTTTTGCTTGCCAGAAAATGCAGGATTGGTTGCTGGAAAATCTGCTGATTTTTTCCATTTATTTATGGGCTTCACATTACATTCTTGGCAATTGTAATCTGAATCTAATTTTATAGATACCTGCAACATTATGTTGTTTAATTAATATATTAATGAACAAAAAACATAAAATACAATATTGTTTTAAAAAAAGACAAAATACAAATATTCATTGAAATTAAAGGTCTGATTGTGAGGATACAAGGTATAATTTTCCCTTAATATTAAATGTCACAATTGCGTAGAAAAATCTATATGACACTATATGCCATTTTGATTCTTAAAAATGTTTTAAAAATAATTACCTGAAAAAAAATGAAAACAACCTCTAAAAAAAATCCAAAAAAAAAAAAAAAAACTGAAAAAAAAAGCATCAATATTACCTGTACAAGATGTGGCAACGCATTTTCACCTTTGATATTCATTATTGATGGATCTAGCTTTCGTGTTTGCCAATTATATCCTGAAAATAAATCAAACGGAATTAGAGAATTTTATTTACATAGTTTATTATGAAGACCATTTATTATATCCAATTGTTGAGAAGAAAAATATTTATTATCCTTAAAAAAAGATAATATCTATTAATACATATATTTTTAAAGTCGATATTAATAATTAGTTGTTAGATTAATATTTTTCCTACACATTGAGGAAAGACAATGAATATGTCGATTGGCTGACTTAATATGAGGCTGATAACATTGACACTCAAGATATAGATTTCTCCTCCTTCATAACTAGATCTTTTCTTGTTAACCAACTCCTTTGAACATTTTAGGCATTGTATTGTGTTGTGTTGCTTAATCTTTTGTTTCTTTTTGTGATAAAAAAAAAAAAAAAGATTAATATTTTTCTGCTTCATCCAAATTTGAAATCGTGACCTACAACTCCTTTAAAAAATTTCCTTTTTAATTTACTTCTTTATTTGGTATCATTAACCTGAGCTTGGGGACACCGAGCATAGCCCTTATCTTAATTATATTTTTTTTGTTTTTTTTTTGTCTAGTAGGCTAGTGGCTAGAGAGCTCACGAAGACTATTTTTTATTTCTTTTAATATTATATTTCATGTGAATGTATCAATATATAAAGCTATATACATACCAAATAACTTGCGGAAGTTGAACCATTGGTAAGAGCAAGCACTAGCTTGTATTTGTATTTCCAAATTCCCATGAGCTTGTTTAACTTCAAAGGCATTACCAACATGGAGCAACCACAATTGTGAAGGTACTTCAAGTGGT
>Ga0099826_10001263_pt1 | contig 14854 bp, 8 predicted proteins | sample Mtrugardesep15_FD_76830 | JGI IMG/M metagenome (GOLD analysis project Ga0099826, IMG submission 76830) | Root nodule microbial communities of legume samples collected from California, USA - M. trunc garden sep15 | ecosystem: Host-associated > Plants > Roots > Nodule | place: USA: California... | reverse complement strand
GTTTTTTGCAATGTGAGCATTCAAATCTACGCATGTGGAATAATGAAGGAATAATATCATCATTGAGATTTGATTGGCAGCATATTATTTTAGAATGGAAGAATAATGTATTCACAAATGTGTTTCATTTTAAGCCACAAACATAGATTAATATGTAAAATTGTTTTCCTAATTTGTATGACAGAGTACACTACCACTAGTCAACGTGATTTTCAAGTTGTTAATACTAATTTACACATGAATTATCAACTATAGTGCTACTTTGTTGTTGAATTTGGGTTTCCAATATATTGACTTAATGTTCAATAATACAATGATGTATAAGTCACAACTAACATAAGACAATGATACGATTGTGAAGATTCTCATCTTTGAATTCAATCTAGCAACTTGGATTACTAATTTTATTTACACAATTTCAACTGTTTCTAGTCTCTAGTTTTCCATGTGATTCATGTTCATTGTTTCCAAGTGGCATGTATTTTCGTTTCTTTTCTATTTTTGAAGTATTTGAACAACTAAGCTAAAATATAAGTAAAATATATACCAGTTAAATGTGACATGGAATCAATAGTAGGTACAGAATATTAAATACTCCAACAACAAAAAGGATAATCAAAATATCATTTAATTTTCCAGGCTACCAACCTATCTAGTACTCACACAACAAACAAAAGTTGAATTTGGCGTCTAACACGCGTTAGTGTCAAACACAAACTTATATTCAATCACGTCTATTTTCTTAGATTGTCGACGTCTACTCGTCTGTGTTGTGCCAACGTCGTGTTTGATATTTGTGTCTCTATTAGTGTTTCAATTCTTCTAAAATACTCCATGTGTTTTAATGCAGTACATGACAACTCTAACCACCACATTAAAAGAATATGCTTATCAAGAATTTATTGAATTACATGCAGAATGACATGTTGGAGCTGGCAGAAACAGGATCAAACCTAGATCTTTGTGGTTCTAATATCTCCAATTTTATGATGAAGCCAGCCTATTAGAGGGGAAGAAAGACAGTTCCTTTCCATAAGTAAAGAATCACAAACTTTTTTCAAATAAAGAAGTTCTTACAAATTAAACTAGAAGCTAATAAAGTTACAAATAGAGTCATAATCAAATGCAAGCAATTCACAACATGCAATGTATTTTGCTCAACTATGAAGTTACAATGACATAGCAAGTCACATGCAATGGTTCCATTGCTACTTTAATTGACAAAACTTGATTTGTGAATTGATGTAATTATAGCATAGGATCCTTTGAGATATGATTTGTTTTCTTCCTTGTCCTTGTGTGACCGATCTAAAGTTAATTAATTGTCATGTGGAAAACCTGCGGTTACAATATTCACTTTTTGACTCATAAAAATCATCTTCTGCATAATTTCTAAAGTGATTTGTCAAAATATGTTCTTTTTCTTCATTGTTTTATAATTTAATTTATCTTCTCTAGCTTTACTCACGTCCTTTTAGCCATGAAACTCGATTTCACTAAATTTTGACGGTTTTAATATAATTAAAGCAATTTGGTCTTATCATGCATGCATACTTAGACGACAAATCATCTCATTATATCATTTGGACCCACTAGAAGATAAATCTTCAAATTGGTAGTGAAACATCCTGTTTTTTCACCCGGTCTTGTAAATAATATAGACTAGGATTAAAGCCAGTGCTACTTGTGTGCATGAAGATATATATAGCACAAACAATATAAGCTAACTTATATGTTTGAATGCATTATTAATGTAGGATCAAGTGCAAAAAATGATGTTCAAGTTTTTTTTTTAAAAAAAAGTCAAATTTATTCAAGTTGATAGTCAAGTTGCAAACTTTGGTTTTTTAGCTGTTTCTTAGAGTCATATGTATCAACCAACATAAGAACACTCCAATTGTAAAGAATAAAGATATGTTAATATCAAAATAAAACAAAATAAAAAGAATGATGCTAGCTTGATTAGGCCAACAAAAGGACAAATAATGGTCCACAGAACTCGCTGCCTAATATTAATCTTCAGCCAAAAACCATGTGGAAGACACAATGAAATCAAATTGCAATATCTGGCTTTAGATATTTTGATGATAAAATATGATACATGTGCTTTGTTTCTGGCCGCATAATGATCACCTAACTAGTTACCATGTGTTTCTTCATTCCCTTAATTTGTCGCTGAATCTGCTGATTAATAATTGGGTTATCAAATTCTTAATTTCTTAATTTTTGTCTGATGTCATCGATGATCTTTAAGATTGGATCAATAATTATAAATGATGATAACTGAAGTAATTATAAAAAAGATGATAACTGGAGTAATTATAAAAAAGAAAATGTTAAAAGAATGATTTTAGAACACTTGTTAAGGCATGTGGTGTAATGCAGACTTGTCAATGCAGACTTTTTTTTTTTTTTTTTTAACTAATGCTCTTATGATAGTGCATGATCCTTATAAAAAACATGAAATAGTAGGGTCGAGATGAGAAAGAAAAATAAAAGATAAATCAACAAATTGGGTGTACAAATTAGGACTAATCTTGGGCCCTAGGATTTTACCTAATGTACTATCATGTTCTCCATAATTAAACTGAATCCCTTTAATGGCCAATCCTACACAAGTTCCTTCTTAACTAGTCCCTGTAATAATCATGTAAGCGGTAAATATATATACTTTGCCCGTCCTTATTTTCTCCCTCCATGGGACCATGGCCTAATTAACTAATGGAGAATGTTAAACTATGTTTAGCGGCATTGGTTAAACTATGACCGTCCTTATTTTGTAAAGATAAACTAATAAGTGTTTTAAGAACATTATTTAAACAACTTATAAAATGATTTTTTTTTATTTTGGAAATACACGTCAAACACTTATAAAAGTTATAATTCACAATTTTTAATATAAAAATTCATTCCTCTGAATCCTTAAACAATGTAGGGCAATGTAGCATTTTTCTATTAATAGCTATAGAGGTAAATATGTAAAATTGTTACACATTGTAGATAAATTTACTACTTCAACAATTTTTTTGATATTCATAATTTTCGCTAAAGTTATTATAATATAGGATAGAGAAAGTATTAGTTACTAATTGGAATTCTCAAAGGTAAATGCAAAATAAATCTATGATATATAAAGCGAATACATGAATTTTTCACTTTCAATTTTACCCTTCATTTAGATTATTATATTTACAATTTTATCCCCCTTTACTTTATTATTTAAATTATTGATTAAAATAAATAATTAATTCCTTTGATATTTTGTGCATGCATGCATGCGGATAAAGAGGGAAGGAGACAATTTTAGGTGAATCTATTTCAGTGTGTGACCGAAAAATAGATGAAGTTGGGTTACGAGCAAAAATATATATTTTTTTAGGAAGCAAAAATAACTTCTTGTACCTTGAATTTAACGAAATTAAATTAATATTCAACACAATTTTAAAGGTTTTGTAAAAATAAAAATATTTAAAGGAAAAAACTCAAATAACGATGATACCAACGCCGTTTGGTTTCATCAACAAGAAAGAACTTCAAAAGGTTATTGTCTTTTTATTTTTATTTTTTAAGACATAAGATTATAGCTTTTTATTATTAATCAAAGTAGAAATACAACGAGGAGTGTTATGATAGATATGAAGACTAGTATTGTGTGGTGCTTTCTTAGCTAAACTATAGGCAATACCATTGGTTTGTCTCCTATTGAGCTGTATGCAATCATTAATAATTGTCATGAAATCAGAGACCATCTTTTCCATATATGCCATATGCCACAACTTTAGAGTCTGTTTCGAAATCCATATCAATCAGGTTGAGCTCTACCATCCACTTCATTGCAGATAAAAGGCCTAAGGCTTCACCCAGGGGGCTATCCAAAAAATATATTAATCTTCAATTGATTGGTATAAATTTATATTCGGCTACCTCAAATAATAAACATTGATCTACCCCAAACAAATTCAGTTGCCGAAAGTATTCGTTTTAAAAATATTTTATTGTTCCTTTATCTTTGAACCTTGCTTAAATTTTTTGTCAACTTCGCTGCTGGCTTTACCCATGTCAACATCGAGCATGGAAACCTGCCATTCGGTTTTGGCTATAAGAAAGCTTCCTCCAGCCTCTCAAATACAAGCTCCAATACCAACTTTATTGAATGATGCAGAGAAAATGCATCAACATTGCACTTAAATCTTCCTCCTACTAACTTGGTCCATTTGACAGTCTCACTTTGCAAATTATTTAAAGGGCCACGATTCCTTGCTTCTTGTGCGTTCTTCGTCCAACTATTCAAAAAAGTCTCGGCTTGGTCCACAATCTGTTGAATTGTTTCCACAACATTGTTCCAAACCTTATTGTTTCCATGCTTCCATATGCTCCATAACATAACCCCAAACCTTTGCTGTTGTTGATTATCGAGCTGCATGAAGAAAGGCAGAAATCTGCCCAGTGCATGTAAAGGTGGATAACATAACTCCAAACCTTTGTTGTTGTGGATTATCGAGCTTCTGAAAGAATGGCAGAAATCAGCTCAATGCATGTAAAGGTAGGTAACATAACCCCAAACCTTTGTTGTTGTGGATTATCGAGCTGATGAAAAGAATGGTAGAAATCAGCCCAGTGCATGTAAAGGTGGGTAGCCAAACTTGTTGAATATAATCTACCACATGCCTACACGTTGCCAGCATGCTATGTTGTTGCTGCATTCCAAAAACAAATGTATTCCATCCTCTAGACGTATCACAGATGGCACAATTGATAAGATATTAAGGTTATTGTCAGTTTGCAGCTTCGACTTGATGGACTTTTCGTTATTTTTCAGTTGTCACGTGAAGTTCACGTGAAGTTGATATCATGGACAAGAATGTGAAAGTGATCAGCATATAAATATACATTAGATAAAACACATTACTATAAATCAGTTGCGGAAAATTGAAAATATAGTTGGATAAGATTTCGCAAATTCAGTTTGTCTTATCAAAAATTGGTTGGATTCAAAAAGCCATACAAAGAAACAATATTGAGATTTTTTTTGAAGGAAAACAATATTCAGATTTTGTCTCACTGAGAAACGATCATTAAGTTGTGAATCCACAATTATAATCCATTCTCCATAAAAGTCTTACTCAATTTAATTTAGTCCATATGTTTAACAAAAGAATACTTATATATTGGATACACATATGAAGTGTGTATCGGATACATATATCGATATTTTACGGATACTGGTAAATATGTATCCATGAAGTATAAAAGTTAATTATTTTAGTTTAAAAAAATATTTTATCGAATATATATAAGATACTCTATATATACACAATGATACTTACTTCACAAATAAGTATCATAGAAAAGATAAAGGGTAAACAAGTGAGACAATGTTGTAAGTGGAGATCTATATAATTCAATTTTAAATATGAAACGGTAGAATTGATTCTCGATGATCCAATTAAAATTTTACTTTTTGTGGATGAAGGTAGAGAAAGAAGAGATTCAATTAATTAACATTAGACAAAATTTGCATCGAGTTTTTTGTTTTTTTGATCACATGTTTTATATAAAATTGTAACTTTTATAATAATATAATAATTTATACCCTGGCCGTCATCTCTCTCCAAACTCTCGCGCCTACCCCCTCCAAATCCAATTCCAATCTTTTCCGATGTAGTCTTTATGGATGGTGGTGCGCCGAGCTTCACCATTCGCACCACCGGTGTCGCTCTCCCTGTCCGGCGATGCCCAGATGGGGCGATTTTAAATCAACATCGTCGTCGGAATGAGTTTCATGTGTCGCCGTCGTTTTGCTTGTTTCGACGGCGACCTTCTTTCTCACTCAGTTCGTGGTTTATGAGCTTCATAGGTGGGTTTGATGTTTTCCATTATGAAATGGGTCGCTTGTTGCTATAACGCCGTTTGTGGCGGTGAACGTCCTACTGTTTTCTTATCAGGTGTGTCTTCGATTCATGGTGGGCGTTTCGATGTTTTGGCTCTATGAACATTGTTCAGATCTGTTGAGATCTGCAGGTGTCAAGGTTACCGTTTGGCCCCTCCGAAATGTTGCCGCCTTAATATCCGTATCGACTTTCATGATTGATTTCATACTTATTTGAAATCCTCATCATTCTATTTGTCTGATGTTGGACTCATGGGCTCGAAAGAGTTGTGTTGAGCTTGTTGTTGTTTTTGTAGGGAGTTGATGGATCTTGAATTATTTCTGTGTTGGCAGACGATTCATACGCCAACTTAAGATTCACCATTCACTTTTGACTTGGACTTTGAGACTCAAAAGGGTCGTTTAGTTTGCTGCTATTGTTGCAGGTAGTTGATGATACATGAACCGTGTCTGTGTTGACCGAGGGAGTTAATGGTAGTAAATTAAACATATTTTCTATTAAAATCAACACTCTAATTATTTCCTTAATAACCATCTAAAATTCAAAAAAGACACCTAATTTGAGCGGAGGGAGTAATCATAATATGAATGTTCATTCCTTTAGCCAATGGTTAGCATTGCTGGTGTTAATATGATGATTCATATTTATAAAACCTGGTGTCTTATTAATTGCCAATAGTATTCACATTGCATTCCAAAGAACACTTTGACGTGTATGTACTATAATACAATGATAGATATTTTTCTTTCTTCCCCCTCTTCTTCATCTCTATTCTTTTAGATCTTGTTATTTTTATTTTTTTAGAATGGCAAATATTTAGAATGTTTAGCTTCAAAAATTGTTGAAGAATTTGTAAAAAAAAAAAAATTGTTGAAGAATTGGAAGATATTAAAGCTTATAAGTTGCTTAAGAACAACTCAAAACAATAATGCATTCACACCTCTTCAACAATTCTTCTAGATCTTGTTATTATTTTGGTTAATTTCACAACAACAGTGAAATTATAAACGGTAATTTAACTCTGAAACGTGGTAGTATATCCTGTCTAAATCAAATAGTTTTCCAAAAGATCAAGGCAAAACACAAGAAAAACAACGAGTAAAAAATGACCTTTTGGGGTGTCATCATCGAAGGGTCTTTTTGGTTGCTGTAGAAGAAAGACGAAAAAAAATTTGGACATAAAACCTACGATAAAGGCAAGTGGGACTTTTTGTCCCCTATTGTCTTCTATCATTTCACATGTAACTTTCAAAACGTCTTAATAAACCTTTAGCAAAGGTATGGTCGAAATTGTTTCTTCGGCAAAATGAAAAATTAATTTTTATTAGATAATAAAAATAGGCATAACAAAGAATAGGATTATACAATGCAAACAATTTTCTTTTTGCTACTGCAACATGTTCTATAATGATTGTCGATGAGTCACATGTTAATGTGGTTTTCCGCTATTTTAACAAACATTTTGATTCTTTTGGAAGATTAGCTTTTTGTGCGGTTAAGATTTGACCCTTGTTAATAAGGAGGGAATATTGACAAATAAATGGGGTTGGTACCTTTTAATTCAGACAAGCAAACAACAAAATAATACTTGAGACCATGTGGCTTTGTAACTTTATTCAATGCAAGTGCTCGGAAGAAATTCGAAAATACAATATGCAAAGCATCGGTAAAATGTTCATTATTTGAAGTACGTAATTACAAGGAGGCAAATGTTTACGATCATTTTCAGACACAGGGTTTAGTTGTCCTCTTTCTCTTTCTTTTTTATCGAACAATGGCAAACGTAATAAAGTAGCTCATTTGAAGAAAAGATTCAACATGAAAGGTAACCTAGATGCATGGAAAAAATATTAGCCATGAAAAAAAGGCAAAAAAATAAATCTACAAGTTGAACCAATATGACTCTTTCCGATTTTTAAAATCGTTCATTTAAGAGGTAGTTCAGGTTGATTAAAATAATAATAAAAATGGGTATTTCGCTACTAACTCAAAGATTAATATATCATATTAAAAAAGACTAAGATGAGAAAATATCTCGAGTACCTACACATAAGTCAAAAATACTAATTACATTGGATCAGGGAAGAAAAAAAAAACTACAAATTGATATTGAATTGGATTGGGTTGAATTGATTGATGGGAATAGGTTCCTACTAGTAATTGAGTAGATATTCTTTTAATTACAAAAGGAGGATGATCATCACCATTTTCAAACATGTGTTTTATGTGTTTCATATATATTACAACAATGTAATTCTCTATCTCTTTTTAAAAGTGGAGTAAATGTTCCTTCAAAATAAAAATCGAGTAGATGTAGATCTCCACTTCCCAGAGTCAAGGTGATCGACAACAAAGTGTTGGGCATATTCAACTGAGAATCAAAATCTAAATTAACAAAAAAGCTAGGAGTCACGCAATTTACACTTACTATTCGATAACAAGTACGATGAATGACACTCTAAATTATTAGGTACCTCAGTTAAGGTTAATTACGCAAACATATTTACTGGAACCACCCAAATGAAGACAATGTTGTCGTTTATACTTGAAGACAAAAGAAGCGTAAGCATGATTCATTCATATAAAAGCAGAAAGAACCAAAAATTGAAACAGAAAAGGTATTTACTGGTAAATAAATTAAATACATGAAATAAAAGTAAAAAGAAACAGAAAGCAGCTGAGCTTCATCTACTCAATACACAGTACTACAAAACTACAAGCTGATTCCTCATGAAATATGTGCACACGCACACAATCACTACATCTACAACAAAACTTAACTGAACTAACTAACTAACTAATAAATAAATGGAAAATATACTATACTATACTATACTAAATTAATACTACCAACAAAATCTTTGTGCAGGAGAACCTGGGGACCTGTATCAATCAATCCCTCTGGTTCTCTCATTTTCTGTTTTATTTCTACCATTTTACTTTTTAAGAATTTTTTTTACCATTTTCACCCAAGGTATTGTAATGTCAAATCCTTAGCTTCCACAAAAGTGCCATGAAAACCATATGGCACTCTAGAAGGTAACTTAACGGTTGCTTCCACTTTCAAGTCCACTGCGTTTACTATCTGTAATTCTGATATACACCTCTCTTCATCATGCACAAAAGCCATAATGTACCCCTCATCTTCATTTTCACACCCCCCTGTTGGTAAGAAAAATGGTTCACCACCGTACTTTCCATCACCATACTTATGCATCTTTACTTCCCCACTTTCCAGGTCAACCTTAGCAAACCCAGAAACCTTGGGCCACGGTTCAGCAAAAGCCAAATAAGCGAACCGGGTTTTTCTACCGAGCCGGTTCCGGTTCACCATACCAGCTTCTAAATTCATGTCAGGAACCAGTGATCGGCGTGTGGATTCACCTGTTTTAAGGTTCAACCTTATCTCTGATAAAACACTCTTCAGATTTTCGTCGCTTTCGTTGAAGATTGAATCTGGTGGTGTCATGCATGAACCAATAACAACAATTTCATCTGTTTCTAGTTCTTCCCATGCATTCCACAAATGAAAACAGAACGTGTCTGGTGATTCCACCCAAATAATACTTGAAGCATCTTTTGCATATTTTGGAAGAACACCGAATCTTGATTTCTTTGCGCCGTCAAATATAACCGGAGAACCACCTCTGATCATTTCTTCAAGCTTGAACACCACTTGATGATCAGGTATTACTACAAAATTCTCAGTGATCGCGAAATCATGCGTCATTGTTGGAACTTCAAGACGGATTTCAACGTCTGGAGATTTTTTTCCATCAGAGGAAAAATGGAAATATTTGAGATAAGGTCTAGCTACTTCATAGCTCAATCCAAAGAGTTCACCGGAGATCGGGTCGATTTTCGGGTGTGCGATCATGGTAGAATGAAGCTGATCAAGGAAACTATAGCGACCAACAGTGGTAAGATCACCGGCGGGAGTGATTTGGAGTTCATAAGGAAGATCATCTTCTGACATGGCGAGGAGTTTACCGTTGAAGTAGACTAGTCCGGCGTTTGCAACGCCGGAGCCACGCCGGTGATCCACGATACCGCAAAGGCTTCTAGCGTAGAAGAGAAGAAGCCTGGCTATTCCGGAGTGGCCATGAAGTTCTCCGATGGCCTTCGGGAACATTGCTCGGCCTAACCCTCGCTCTTGAACGAGTCTTTCTGTTTCGGTGAAGCGGCATGCGTAGCTTGCTGCACCGTCATTGATGGTAACGGCATGAACCATGCCGTCACCGTCGAAGAGGTGGTGACCGGAAACTGGCTCGAACATTGGGTTGGCACCGTTACGGACGTAAACTCCGTTTACACAGTCGGGGATTGTGCCAGTGACGGGGAGGGAATGAACAACGGGTTGTTCTGGTACCGGAGCGAAGTTTCCGGCGATTTGAATACTTGGGTCCGAGGTTTTTGGAAGAGGATGTTCGAGCTCGCGTGAGAGTAACGCGCTTTCGAACATGTTTAGTGCCATTGCTGCGGCTTTTTGTATTAGGTTCCACCGTGGTTTGTTTGGGATGATTGTTTTAGGGGTATTTTCCTTGGTAATTAAGGGTTGATTGTAGGGTTGTTTTGGGAAATCTAATACCGAGGGAGAGTGGAGAGCACATTCAAGTGCTTTTCTATTGGACTTCTTCTTCAATTTTACTGTGGACTTTTTGTATAAGCCCAAATCAATAAGTGATGTTGAAGAGGATGAGGAAGAGAGGGAGAAGGAATTTGGGAATTGAGGTTTATTATTATTAGTAGCATAAGTGCTAGAGTTTAGTGCTAGTGAAGAAGGTGACATGATCATGGAGATTTTAGTTGTTTTTCAAAGAGTATAAAGAAATGAAATGATCATGTAGAAAGGAAGAAAGAAAAAGAGAAGAGAATAAAAGTGAAGAGGGATTTTGGGTTGGGAGGGTAGAATAAGGAAGGGACAATTGAGTTTAAATAGAGGGGGGAGGTGAAAGAAAGAGAAAGTGTCTATTTTTTATTTAATAATAATAATAATGATTAACAGACCAAATAAAAAATAAATATAATAATGATTATAATTTTATTTTCAGGAGGGGTGTGTGTTTTTATGTTATTTATTTATGGAGGTCCACCTCAGACATGTAAAAGAAGACCACGTGGTGGATTTGCTTGTGGCTTCTAAATGGTACATGGGTGTGGGGTAGGCATTCGGTTTCGGCTGGGAATTGCTACTAGTAGACAGTAGTAACCGATTGTGACCGAAACCTCTTATGTTTGGGAGGTTAAGTTTCTCCTATTATCGGTGTACCTATACTTAATCTTGAATATTGTTCATTCTTAAATATAAGAGAAAGCTTGATCACCGATGAATTGGTGTTTGTGCTACAAATACATCAAATTTTTGTTGATCATACTTTATCATATGTTTAAGAGTGGAGAGAGTATTGGTTTAATTCGCCTAAGCTCATTTGGTCAAAAAATAATATATTATAGGTGGTTTAGGGCTTGCTTTATACGAAATTGGAGTATGTGAAAGGGGCTATAAATTTTAGTTTTTATTAAGTGTCGTCTCTTATCAAATAAACTATTTTTAAATTCAATCCGTAATTCATCAAAGTTAAAAAATCAGTAATTTATCAATAGTTTGCTACTAGTTTATTTTTATTTATCCTCAAAAATGAGTCGGGAGGGAGTATTTATTAGCTTTGAGCTTGGCAAGAGTAAAGAATATAGCTATTGTCTCTACAATGAATGCAATGCAGCTACCTTGAAATATTTTGTAGAAGTTGTCTCTACCATTTTGGTGGAATTTGTAACTATGATTGTTTAGCCATTGTATTTTCTTTCTTATTTTACTTCCTACTTCTACTTGTCTAGAATATACCCTTCAATTTCATTTATATTATATTGGATTTTGTCTTTGCTAGCTACTTCAAAATACAAAACATTCCACATGTTATTGCTGTTTGGCCCATGTGTTCTGTTGTGCCTTCAGAAGACCATAGGGGTTCTGCATAATCTTGCAGCTGGTTTCTGTTTCTGTCCTTGTAATACTTAATTGTAACATGAGATAGGGTTTCCCTCAACATAATCTTGCAGGTGGTTTCAGTTGGCCTCTGTAATATACGGTCTTGTTTGCAATCATAACAATACTTCTACAATATTAATACTATTCAATGGATTTTATTAGTCAACCAGTATATGAATTTGAACGAGACAATTGATCATCTTATTGCAGAAATTTGTATTCACCCCAAAAGAATTTCATTTTATGTATACTACGTAATTCTTTCTTGAACTTACAACTTGCTATTCACTTTTTCCATTATTGGTATTTGTTTTAATTCTTACGGAAATTTATTTGTATTAGTGTCCACTAATCTTTTTTGAAGGATAGTGTCCACTAATCTATAATAAACAAACTCTGAGAAAATTCATTTTGTGGTGAGCGGTGGATTCACGACTCTTACCACCTTGTTAATTTGCTTAATGTTTTTTAATGCGGCTAGAATTCACGAGTGAATAAAAAAAGTATTTAAGGTTTGAACTCCGACTCGTGCATATTGTTGTACACTGTCTCTATCGACGCATGCATATTACTGACAATGTGCATTCATTACAAGAAATCCATGTAAATCATTATTCCGATGACATTCTTCCCCGGAAAAAGAAAAAGAAAAAAAAGTTCCTCGGTAATGGGATTGCAACCAACTATTTTTCAAAGACGATAGTTTCTCGAAAAAAATTGACATTCAAAATAGATACGGATGATTTTCAAGGAGTTTTGTGTCTCGGAATTTCAATGCTTTCTTGTAGTGATTGTCTCTACCGATTGAGATATCTTCAGAGACAATTTGTTTAATTTTTATGGATAGTTTTTTTGCATATTAGAGTTATCCATATACTCCGTCCTAAAATGTAAACAAAAACACTCAATTTTTTGTCACAAAATGTAAGAAAAAAAAAACAAACTTTTATCATATGTAATCTTGTTTTATTAAAAAAACCATCTTTTGCAAGAATTTTTTTTGTTTATTCTCAAAAAATTAAATGCAAATTACATTTAATTTTCTCTCTCTTTCATTTTCTTCATAACCAATAGCCAATAAAAATTGTTTTTACATTTTCCTATAAAACTTATTCCAAAGAAAATACAAAAAACTATACTCTAATTTTTATTTTTATTTTTTTGAGGAATCTCTACTCCAAATTCTTATGTTTTAGTTTTCTTAATAAGTGTGATTTTTTTTTCTTACAATTTGGGACGGATGAAGTATATAATTGGATATTAATTATTATCCAATTATGTCAAAAAAAAAATTGGTTATAAATAATTACCTTGAAATAACTAAAAGTTAGTTATATTAATAATTAAAAGTTAGTTATAAATAATTAAAAGTTGGTTATATTACTACTTTGAATCACAATATAAAGCGAATTTTACATTCATTATTATATCAACTTCTTCATTCAATCAATCTTTCTCTCATTTTATTTTTCTCTTTGATGGGTTCAACCATGCTTCTCAACAATATATGAGGTTGTACTTGCGTTATATTCTCTAGAAATGTTATTTTTTTCTAGGTAAAATCATAATATTTTTTTTGATACAAAGTGAAATTGTATTTTTAGTATGGACATTTTGAGAAATGGTTTAAAAGTGGATATGTGTTTGAGATTCACTTGGTATAACAGATGAATGTAACTTTTTATCACAATTAAAAAAAATTATATTACTGCAAACCGATAACAAGTTAATCAACGCAGATGAACTATGTTCTAGCAAGTGCGTTCATGAAATCAAATTCACTAGAGGATATCGTTTGTGTTTATTTGGCTTTTAAAAAAATAAACCCATTCCCTCAACCAAAAAAAAAAACACATACACGTGTGTGTGCTATAATCTTCTAATTATCCTTTTTATATTTTTAATATCGTAGCTGTAGTATTTCTTTATTGTGCATTAAAAAATTAAAATCAAAAGATATTTTTTTCTTGATATGATTGTAGAGGAAACGAGGGTGACATATTTGATATTTTTAAACCGCTCTTGACCTATATTAATGAGTTTTTTTTGGCTCTAACTTAACATACAAAATTTTCTTTTAAGTTGAATTAAAAGTGTCTATTCTTTATAAATCTTTCTATGTTTGGTAGCAAATATTGAGAGATTTCTTTGAAGATGTTTACTATCAAAAGAATATTTTAACGAATTCATGAGATTTGAACAACTTTTTCAGTGACAGATGTTAGTATTAAATATTGTTAGGTTTGCTCCAAAGCAACATCAAGGGGGCATGGACGAGCAATGTTAGTATCATATACGGTTTAAAGGTATTATTGTATTTTGAACTGTAGTATTTACATATGAGTTGTAATACTACAAACCCTAATCCTTTTCACTTTTAATAACATGGAACTACGTCTAGTTTGTAGTAGGAGATATATACATACTTGAATGAACTTTATACCTAAACATATTTTGTTTCACCGTTTGTCCTTTTTTTCGTTTTTCTATATTCTATTACAAATTGAGATTGAACTCTCAACTTTTATTATTATACTCTAGTTGTTAACTCTCTTATCTCAACTAGTAAGTCAACTTTATATTGCCTCAAGAGATTTGAACATTCGCTCATGGAAAAGAAAGTTCTAGTCTAAATTGTTAACAACTTGTGTTATAAGTTATGTATCCGTTAACTTTTGTTAAGTAGTCAATATCGAGCTTGCTTGACAAATTATCCATATAGTAATTATTATAAGAAAAAAAATTGATGATTTATAAGACAATGACAAGAATGAAAATAACAATTAATAAGCAAACAGTATAATATTAAATGGATGAATCGACCCTTAACTTATTAGCTAGGTCCCCCACAATTGGTCGTGTGAAGAAGCTAAATGGAATTCAAGAGGTTGAATTGAGTGATAGAGAGAGACAGCATTAAAGCCTTATAGAGGATGGGGAAGGTAATTGGTATCCCATTTTGGAGTTATGTGGG
>Ga0099826_10001262_pt1 | contig 14857 bp, 15 predicted proteins | sample Mtrugardesep15_FD_76830 | JGI IMG/M metagenome (GOLD analysis project Ga0099826, IMG submission 76830) | Root nodule microbial communities of legume samples collected from California, USA - M. trunc garden sep15 | ecosystem: Host-associated > Plants > Roots > Nodule | place: USA: California... | reverse complement strand
CACGTACTGCAGGATGTGGTTCTTGAACTAAACAACCACACCAATTAACTGTACGAGTTGTGCCATTTCCATCCCTAACATCTGCTCCCACAAGAAGTTCAACCTCTCGTCCCTAGACACAAGCACACAAATCAGTCATAAAGTTATAACTTATGCGCTTCGATAAATAAGACAAAAGTTCCCTCAGCAAGATCTACAATCTGTCAATCAGAGGAGGGTAAATATTTTCAATATACCTGCCGAAAAATAGTCATTTGAAGCTTGTCAACATTGATATTAGATTTATCTAAAGCTTGGCAAGCATTTTCAATGTCAAGGAAGCATGTGACTGGTTCTTTATTGATTGCTAAAACCATGTCCCCTTGCTCCAAAATATTTTCAGCCTTTGACCCAGCCAAACAACCTTTAACACGTAAAACCTGTCGTCTTATTGGGTCTTTCTTAACAAGTGCCTGCAATAATTTGACTAAATACATTAGTAACAAATCATCATAATTGCAATACAGATTAAATATAGTTCTTTAAAGTAGTGAAAGAAGGTAATGGATCTAAGAATAGATTAACAAGACATTATAATTGATTATGGTTTGGCTTGAAAAAATCTCTTAAAGTAATGGTGGACAACAAAAGCAACAGGAAAACTAAGGACAACTTGGAAACAGTACTAACTAATAATTCCAATTCTACAACACTGCTTGATATAGTTACGATGGAAACCATTTAAGTTAACTGTCCCATTTAAAATTTATTGGTAAGTCAACCACTGCTTGATAAAGTAATCTTAAAACAACAGAAGTCACAACAGAAGTTACAAGCGTTAGTGCAATATAAAAAGCGGAAAGATGTGCACGTGGGTGCCCGCCTTTCCGCTGGTAAAATAGAAAGCAGCAATGCATTCTTCAAATTGCTAAAGTGAAAATAGTTCTAAAATATTACACATGGAAAGAAAGTAAATATTCTAAAGTGAAAACACAGACCATAAAGGAATATCCATACCTGAATCCAAACATCACTTAGTCCAAAACTACGAGCCTTTGAAAGTAATGTTGGATAAAATTCAACTTCTAAAATTCTCATAAGTGGCATAGGCCGCTTGACACCATTTATGAGAAGAGGTGACCCATTTGCACCGGATATGATCTTGTCCAGGACCTGGCTTATCGAATAAATCGGAATCCCCCTCACAAACTGATGAGTTGATGTACTGCTACCTACTTTCAGCTGGAACAGGGGAATTCAGCATTCACATAAATAAATGAAAAATACATCACATAATCCATTCCAGCATGATCAATTTAAGCATTTCAAATGGGAAGGACCTATGAAGCTCTACTACGATAACAAGTCAGCTACAAGTATAGCACATAATCCAACTCAGTACGATCGAACTAAGCATATCGAGGTTGTTAGACACTTCATTAAGGAGAAGCTCGATAGTGGTCTGATTCTCTCTGTGTGTCCTCACAAGAGAAACTTGTGGATATTCTCACAAAAGGATCGAATAGCTTAAATTTTGAACGACTTTTATCCAAGCAAGGAATGGAGAATAACTATTCACCAGCTTGAGGGGGAGTGTAGGAAATAGCAATATTCATGTATGTTTTCTATTGAAAATAGGAGTACTTAAGTCTTAGGTTCATGTATGTTTAGATTCATCTAGTTAAGTAGTTTAGGAAGTTCCACTTTTTTTACTCAAGGAAGTTGCACTTGTATTTATTTCTCCTTGTAAACACACCATGCAATTGATTACAAAGTGTATAAATATCACTAATGGTTGTTGAGTGCTTCACTCACTAAAGAACATCCACAATTTCTTTCCCTATTTTTCACAAATTCAAGATTTTAGGCAATTTTATTTCAGCTGTATAAATTAAACAACCACATGGATTTAATCTTGCTAAGTCTTAATTTAAAAGCTTATGTACAATATTACGGTATTATTTTTATTAAAAAAAAAATATTGGGCCTAAATCTGATAGAACATTATGGCATAATTTGATCCATCTAGCCGACCCCACTTGGTGGGATAAGGCTTGGTTCTTGTTGTTGTGGGCCTAAATCATCCTTACAAAATTGGCTTGTAAGGTGAGGGGTGCTATAATTTATGAACTCTAATCAGACTTTATCTTTAATTTATATGGGATTTGTATTTTTTTTCAATACACCCCCTCACGCCCAGCACTATTGTGATTGATGCGTTGATATATTGGTGGGTGGCCCATATCGATAGGCTCTAATACATTATTATGTTTTTATATTGGGCCTTACTCATCTGTACAAAAACCGGCTTGTAAGATGAGATTTGCTACTCTTTATAAACTCTAATCAGACCTTATCATTAATCTATGTGAGACTTGGTTTTTCTTTCAATAACTTTTAATTAACTTCTAAGATTTGTGATTCACTTTTATAAAATCAATAATACTTTAGTGTTTTTCCTATCTTGGGTCCAATGAAAAATAAGCAAGCAAGAGAATAACTGGCAAGAACCTGAGTGGAGAAGCTTCCCCATAAAGCCCGGACCCTTCCTTGTTCATCTGTTAGCACGCCAGAAATCGCAAGACCAAAATCTGTATTCGAACACATGAAGAGTAAGAAATTATCTTAATGAGTACAACGTTGGTAAGAAAAAATGAAAACATCCAAATTTACCAGTATCAAGCTCAATAACCTCCATATTGGTTGCTCTGTAACGTGGGCTGCCAGCAGATTCTAAACTTAATGCAGCGCAAGGATTGGTGACAACTGATTTCCTAGAAGTTGCTTGAAGGCTTCTACTTAAGCCCAAAAGGTAAACAGAATCTCCTCGACATAATGCCGGCTCTGGATAAGAAAATGTACTATATTCAATATAGATAAATGAAAAAGTTATCATGAAAGTACATGTGCTCTCAAAACCTCTTCCTTCCCACAGCTTCTACTTCAAAAATGTATATACTTGTTCAGACTTCAGACAAATCACATTATACCCTCATAAAGTTCCCCCATCAATTGCTAGAGTTTTTTAATCATTTACAAGAAGTAATCAACTTCCACACAAAATGTATAACTAACTGCATAGATACATAGTGACAAGTCCACAAAAAGTTAACCACATCCACCTCTATCATGCTACCCTAACTGGTAAGACCTGTTTTACTTGACAGAAAGAGGACTGAAAAAATCAAACTTTGGAGCAACAGGAAATCGTAACTTTTTTTATTATGAATCCCAATTTCTTTTCAATGTAGTCCCAAGGGGTAGAAGTTAGCTTTTCTCGATTCCGTCAAAGTATAGATATTAATATTTAGGAGTCACTGAACATGAAACATGTTCTTCGTCATCAAAAGTGGATTGGATAAAGCCACCTTCAAACATTCTAAATTTAAAAAATGGCATGGTCTAACCCACCTGGAAGTAATTCTGCAGCACGGACCAGGGAAGCACCAATAGGTCCCAAAGCAGATGGATCATATGATATGAGGGCATAATTGTGAACAGGATGGAGAAATACAACCTGCATCAAGAAAGAAGACACCAAGCTAAAGAAAGTCTGTCTTCTTGTTTACTGACTTTATGTTATTAGCAACAAATTCTTTAAGGGTGTATTTGCGAGTTGGATTTTTTAGGGTTTTGAAGGGCCAAGTCTATATTTTGATATATATTTGATATTTAAAATAAAATAAAATTAAAGAACAACATGATATTATATGCTCATGTATCATGTTAATCTTTCAATTATTGTAAAATATCAAATCAAATATATATTAAAATATAGGTGTAACCCTCCAAAGTCTTTCCCTCCAAAACCCTCCGAAATCCAACTCGCAAACACACCCTAATGATTTACCTCTCCAGGAATTTCAACTGGGAAAGCAGCAAAAGATAGCAACACATCAGAGGAAGATACTGCAACAGTATTTTTGTCAACTGCAACTAATCCCATATCTGGAGTGTGATATATTATGACACCAGTTCCAATAAAGGACTGTGAATGAACACAATCAAGCATACAGGATGGAGGAACATGAACCTGAAGATGGGAGTAATTTGGAACCATGGGAAAACCAGTAAGTCAGTACTATTACCACACTACAGCATTAAGCATTACGATCTAACTCGTAGAATGGGTTACAAATCCAAAAAAAAAATATTAATAAGAACAAAATAGTTAAGTGGAAGATTGCTATGAGGAATGAACATAGACACCAATATGCTACAGTAATATTTATGCTGAGTCAAGTCAATGATCAGAATTGTGAAAAATTTAAAGAACTACCTCAAAATTTACAAGAGAAGACTCAATAACACGTTCAGTGCCCAGTGCATTTGTCGTGGCAGCATTAGCACCATGAAAGTCCATTAACCCATCATCTTGTATGGCACCTGATTTTTCTAGCTTAGTTTTCTCAGATTCATTTAGGGAAATATCAACAACACTTCCATCAGTTGATAAACCATCTACTCTCCGTTTGTTTACTATCCCATCAGATCCATTATGGTGAGTTACACGCTCTGAAGGATCTTCATAATTAGTTTCCAAGCTAGGGACACCATCAACCAACTCCTGAAGGTTACCTTCACCAACATCTTCCCCACACGCACGTTCACCAGTTAATGAAATTGGACGACTGGCTAGATTTTCAACATCTTTAGCCCCAGATGATAGAAAAAGGCAATCGGGCTGAAAAGCAGGCTTAGCAATCCACAGGCCAGTACTATCATCCCGAGTGTATATCCGGGGAGGTGCATACCATTCATGGCGATCAACTGTCACCAACACCGACTGCAGCCATCAGACAAGTTCATGAAAGTTCAATTATCCACAAAAGCATCTAAGATCAAACATAGTGTCAACCAGACAGTCAGAAACATTATTATATGTTAACTTAACACCATTGTAGAGTTGGTCTATATTTACATCATTACACGGTAACTTTTTTAATGAATTTTTTAAATAAAATCCAATATCATACAGACCAAAATAAAAGGAAAGATAAATGAGTAAGAATATGAATTGTAAAAAAAATATATATTTGAAATTGTTAGAATATAATAAAATATCTTCAATACTTAATAATTTATCTTAGTTATCTCCTAAGATTAGTTTCTAATCTCAAGGTATCTTAGATTACCTCCGAATATTAGTTTCCATTTCACATAAGTTGTCACCAAAATGGTTGTTCAAATAACACAACTCTATCATGATATGTTTTTCGATTTCCCTATTTATTTAGCATTATGAGTCTGTGTATCCCTATAAATAGGGGTCAATGTTTTGTCTTTTATTTCAAGTTACTATCAATAATATTCAACCTCTTATTATTTCTCTCCTACTGTTATCTAAAAACCATAACTTCAACAGAAATATCTCACACATTCCAACCAATGAGGGTTTGTTAGAAAATGAACCACAAGGACATAATTTTATTGCATGCTGAAGGTTTAAAAAGGTAAGAAACTCTTGTTAACTTATAACAACTGCAAGTTTCTAGTATCTGCAAATATACATTTATTTATATCATGTCTTCTTTGTATAGTAACCTTACCTTCCTTCGATGACGATCAGCATAGCTTATATACTCCAATGGTACTCGAGCACCCCTTGATTGCTTAGACAGAACTGATATTAGTTCCTCGAGGCAAGATATTTCTTCACCAGCAAATTTTTTAATTATTGCATGGCGAGGAACTCCTGCTTTAGAGAGCATATATCTGCAAAATGTAGTTGTCACATGTTTATCAAATAACATGCTTTATACCAAAATGTTAAATAAACATTGGAGATATCTTCTCCTTCCAGCAACGACCCTTGTGCATGACGTAAGTGATGCTAGAGTCAATTATTTGCAAATTTGTCAACTAATGAACAGCTTTAAGAAATTAAATTTAATAATCCATAAATACATCAAGAAATAACTCTTACAAGATCATCAGAGTTATAACAAATTAACAATTCAACTAACCTGGTACTACTACTAGTTATAATTTTTCTAAGTGTAACCTATAAATACAAACAGATATCCAATTTTTTGTGGAATGGAATTAATTAATAAGTATGGAATAATCAATGTTTATCTAGGTATACATACCCTGGTTCTGCCACATAAACAAGGCCACAATGGAATCGGAAGTTTCTAGCCTGCATTAAAAGTGATAAACATAACTGTAATGAGAGTGTGATAGAAACTCGAATTAACACAGAAATAAATTGTATTATTGCATTGGAAATTGATGTATTACAGAAGATAAACCCTGTAACCCAGAGCAAAAGCTCCTCAGAGAAGAGACATTTCTCTCTCTGCCTAAACCCTAAGGTTCTAATTGAACAAATGATCAAAGATATCCCTCACTCTCTATTCTCATTCCTTTATATAACCAACTCCACTTTCTCTCTCTCATGTAACTAACTCTCCCTCTAAGTGGGCCTATGTGTACATATTAGATCCTATCAGAGTGGTAGGTGAAAATTAGAAGAGCATAACAAGTTACAAGTCCGGATAACTATTTTGCAATAGTAGCCACAAGAAGAAACAAACTGGTACCCTATTTCATACATATGAGATGGAAAATTGACCATTTATGGAAAACAGTATTTTAACAGAAGAAGGCACCTCGTGACAGATGCACAATAGAATGAAAGAAAAAGGCAAATAGCTACTGTACTAACTTCATAAATTTCAGGTAGATGTTAAAAATTGAAGACAAGTTTTTTCATTTGAATAGCCATCTCCTTTGGCCTCTTAATTGCAGGCAAAAGCAAAATCTTATTAAACTATATTTTTTATGAGAAGACATTAGAAAATACAGAAAACATTCCAAATATAATCTTACTAACCTGCTGATATGAAAGAGGTTGGATTACTGCTCCACTAACTTCCAGGAAATAATTGGGAGTTATTGAGTGCAAATCTTGCACCTGAGATGAAAATTTAAAGAAAGGTACAACATTAAGCAATAGCTTATTTATATTATTCAAGCAAACAGTCAAATCACAAGCCAATGGGGTGTCCTTTACCTAATAGGGACTCCATCTTATTAAGGGCCCCCATTGGAGGAAGAAAAAAATGGGTACCTATTAGTTACAATCTCTCTCTCTCTTCAACAACTAATGGGACCTACGGTTAAAATAGGAATGCAAATAGATAAAAGTTGGTCCACCATTTGAAATTCATGTGACTTTTGCTCTCTTCAATTTCTTTTTATTTATTTTCCAAATACACGCATTAAAGTACATATTAGTGGGACCTATTTAAGGATTTTTTTTTAGTTTACTACCATTGAAGTCATTGACTTTTGTTCTTAAGACTATCAGTTTCCTACAGTACTGATTGTCAGGTAAAAATTTCCCTATTTCATGGGTGCGTGTCAGGTTGGTGCCTGTTTGAGTTGAGTACTCCATATCACCATGTAATGTTTGATCTAGTCACATTCCACGTCAAGCCCAAAAGTACAATTATAACACATTTGGTTACAATAGATTAAAGGATGACAAAAGCTTCTGAAAACTCCTAGCCATTTCAGCACTTCCAGACAAGTACCATTGAAACAGTATCATGCTCATTGTTGTCAAGATCGAGATCTTACTTAAGATCCAGAGAGGGGAAGCAATATCGTAACACCTAAGATCACAATCGGGATCGTAAGATCCTACCCAATTAAGTATGTGGGATCAAGAGGGGGTTACAAGTTCGTAAAACATATGATCATAAAATCCTATTAAAATTGAAAATTATACTAAAATAACACACACACACACATGTACATATAAAAACAAATCCTAACACATATTTGAGTGTTTATATTAAGTATCTTAGAATTTGGGTTGGGCCTAACTCAACCTTACAAAACCGGTTTGTAAGATGAGGACTGCCTTGAACTATAAACACATGTTCAGGACTTATCTCATCCAATATGAAACTCTTAACACACACCCCTCATGCTTAAGGCAAAACATCTAGAGCGTGACCCAAGTGGCCAGATAGTGGTGACCTGATAGAACGTGGCTCAACGGATCTTGGAGAGGCTCTAATAGCATCATAGAATCTGGGTTAGGCCTAACTCAAACTTACAAAACCGGCTTGTAAGGCGGGGACTTCCCCCAATTATAAACACATTGTCGGGCCTTATCTCATCAAATGTAGGACTCTAAACAAAATATTTTAATATAATTACATTTTTCAATGGATTTTAATATTATTATTTGGCTACATATTATTCGGAACTTAGACGCCCTTAATGAACTTCACCCCACATTTATTTGTTACGATCTCAATCACAATTCTTATAAACTTAATTATTCTAGTGTACTACGCTAACTGTATTTTCACAGATTCTCAGGCTAAAATTTTATAAGATTGGACACTTTTAATTTATTTATATGAAGCTAGGATTTCTTTAGGCCCTTCCTTCAGAAAGAGTAGGATCCATCAGAAAGAGTAGAATCATTGATTCCCCGTGGTGCCTTCCCACAGAAAATATAAATAGCTCAGTATGTCAAACAATACTAATGTCAAACGGTACTAATTTATATATCCAAGTCGTAAAATTCTCACCAATAGAGTTAAGCTCTTTGATGTGCCACCCCTTTCAATTTGTAATTCAATATTTGAGTTTACACTGTCATCAAGCAAAGTCTCCAGTTTCAGGAATTGAGTAACGACCTGCAATAATGTCAGAGGCAACATCTGAGATCAACAGAACAAGGACCATGAACATACCATTTTTTGTAGCTTTCAAATGCAAGGAAGCAACCGTTGAAAGGGAAAAACTTTTAAATTAACAAAATTATAAAGGCGTTATTTACGATTCCTGACAAACAATACTTTTTCATGATTGCTTTATTCAAGGAATGGATAACAAAACAGACACATAAGATACAATAACAAATAACAGAATGCAATTCAATAGTTATTTTCCATAAACTGGTCTCCTTGTCATAGTACCTAAATTATGTATATCATAAGCAACAGTTTGGATGTACAACAGTACAATTACTCCCATCCCAACGAGTTGCTCCAAATAATTTGTTCAAGTAGTGTTTAATCTTATAGTCCTATTGTTTTATATAAAAATTTAAATTAAAAAAAAAAGAATATAAACTTTTTTATTTAAATTATAGTCTTAATTCGTTTATATTATTTCATTGTATTTAATAACAAAATTAAATATGAGGAAAAAACATAAAAAATTAATACGATAAATAATTTTAAAAAAGTTATTATATTGAAAGAGATAAATATGTTAAAATAAATATTTAAACATATCATATTAAAATATCCGTATACATTTTCATGTCATTTTACATTTATATGTTACTTCAATAGTAGATTTTACTGAACACTTCAAATTCAATTAGTTAATTTACCGCCATTCAACTTATAGCTAATAATAAGTTGTTTAGCTTTCAGGAAACTTATCAAACAAAGCCAATATACAAACAAAATACACATGAAACATAAAATAACACTAACAGAAAACCCAAAAAAAGGATGCAGACAATCTTTTGTCAAAAGAAAATGCAAAGGATATTTTCTAGGAAGGGGGCAAGATTTCCAGTCAAACAAACTTACTTCACCATTGACACGAACAAGGATATCGCCTGGTTCCAAATGTTCATAGGCTGGACCACCTGGCACCTAAACAAGTCAAAGATTAAAGCTGAAGAATTGAAATGGAACATCATGTAAAGGAAAATTAAAATTCTACATAACAATATGCTTACCACAGATTCCACAACAAGCATTCCAGTTTCAGTGGCAGGAGAAGCATTACGTACTATCTAAAAAATCAAATGTGGAGTAAATAATGCAGGGTGAGGGAATACTTAAAGGAATTTGCTATATGATAAAAATATAAAATGAAAACACCAGAACAACCTGCTCTGTCTCACTTCTGATGCCAAGCCGACGAGTCTCATCAAACCCTTTATGGAGAAAAGTTGCCTGTATAATATTTCCACAATTATTGCCTCATATCCAAATGAAACATCAATATACATAAAAACGAGAAGAATAAAGATGAAATGAATTAAAAAAATATCTTGTCAAAGATTTGAGGAATTAAAATCATCTAGAAAATTGGTCAAATCACTAAATGATATATGGCAGTTTTATAAAATCTATAAGATGTATCACTTTCCAAGTCTATAATTGTACACCGACATTAAAACATGCTAATGCAGGTTATTTCAATCATATAGACACAATAAGTGCACTAAAGAAATTTCGGATTTGGGGAAACTTTAGAAAAATAAAATGGACAACTCTAGACTGGTAGCTATACAACTGCAAAAATAATTTCTCATAAACAAGTTTAAGGAAAAGAATAAATAATATTTATTCTTTCACAATTTCCTAATTGGCCTACCTGTGAGACATTATCACCAGGAGTGGGGATGAAATCACCACTGCCTCCCTCAAACTCAAAGCAAATATAATGGAGGATTAGAGAAAAATCGTCCAGGGATGGAGGAACAGGAAAGACAAGAAAATTGCAATGAAATTATTTTGGACTTAGAATTCAAAATATTATAAGCACTCAAGTTTACTGGAAAAGGGCTAAGATAATAACCTAAAGCCAGAATCAATGTTGTTAAGTTCTGAAAAAATGCAACTTCATATCTCAAGTGCATTTTGACTTTTAAAGCATGGTGGCAATTACAGATAAATGCTCAGAGACATCATTACAACTTTTTGTTACTTGTCACAGACAAATGTTTCAATTTACAAGAAAATTAGGTAACTCCATTGAAAAAATATTGACAACAATGTAGCATACAAAAATACAAGCATCATTTACTAGAGAAATCGTTTAATAGAAAATCATGAGAAAAACTTTAAAGGAAGAACCTGTGAAGAATAATTTTAAGGACAAACCTGAAGTGTACCCCGAGGTATTGAAACTGGCTTCCATTTATCAACATAAGTTTCACTCCCCTTTTGAAGAAACCTTAGTGCCCTCACGACCTAAAAAAAAAATCACTCTATTTAGTTGTTCGCTTCTCCCAATTGAATTAGTTACTAGACGGAAGCGCCAGACAAGTTCAGCAATAGCTCACTCGTTCTAGAGGCAAAAAGAATGCTGATGCACTTAATAACTTGCCCCCAGCATTTAGGGCCACTGCCCTACCTTGCCAATCTATAACTGGGGAACCACTTGACCCACCTTTGGTCCCAGATGCTGCCTGTAAAGCAAATATAATAAGCATATGGTTGTAATCAAAAGTAATGGTCATTTGCTAATTTGCTACACACTCATTACAAACAAATCAATCACTCAATCCACAAACGAAGATGCCAATTGAAGGCATAAATTTTGTTTCATCCCCGAAAGCCAATTTTCTTAGCTTGGCATATTAAGTAATGAAGCTCCCATTTGCTTAATCTTCCATATTTCAAAAAAAATTAAAACATATGAAGCTTTTAATATGGCATTGAACAAATTATAAAGATGCTTGAACACTTAATTTTTATAAAATACTCCCTCCGTCCCTATATCTAAGCACCCTTTGAGAAAAAAAATTGTCCCTAAATGTAACCTCTCTTTCAATTCTCTAGATGCATTTATTATTTTTTCCAAACATAACCCTAATTAATACTACTAATTTACCTTGGAATATGAAAAAGTCAAATTTGAATACACTACAAACAAGGACAATTTAGTAATATCTCCACACAAAATGAACATATTAATTACACTTTCACTTTTTCTTAATCTTTGTGAAATTTGCAATGAGGGCTTAGATTAAGGGACGGAGGGAGTAGCTTTTAATATGGCTTACAAATATACATAATATCTTGCGGAGGTATAATTTTTATAAAAATAAAAAATAAAAAAAAGGTTAAAACCAGAATGACTCGCGTTTGTAGAGATCTTTTGCATATTTAAGCCAAAAGAAAATAACATAAAGAAACTCATAATTTGAGATTTTGAAGAAAAATATGAATAATTTGTAAGCATTTGTTTCCACTTACCTGCATATAGAATGTGTTGAAGTCATTATACCCATCCCTGCACCAAAAATAGTTTAACAATCTAAATTCAACCTATTCAAGAAAGGAGATGTAATACGCACATAAAAGAAAAAAATTACGATTATTAACAACGTACAGCTTATAGATAGGAGCATCCCTGTCCAAACGAGCAAGAGTACTAGCCAAAATGGAAACCTGACATAAAACCAAAATAATTATACAAAATTGTTGGGATAAAAGAAACGCGGTAATACGCTTAAAAAAAAGGTGATATTAGACTTAACCATAAAAGAATACCAATTTGATTCATACCATTAGAAAAAACAATATTTGATATGTCACTTGATTTTAGAAACCAAAGTCCATGAACATTTACAAAAGAAGACAAATTACACAAATTAGTCTCTGGACACTTTTGTACAGAAGACAAAGTAGTCTCTGACACTTTTGTACAGAGGACAGATTAGTCCGGACTCATTCTAACAAAAGGATTAATTTGTCCTCAATTTAAAAATGCCATGAACTAGTTTGATTGATATTAATTTTCGTCAAAGACTAGATTGGGCCAAGAGAAAATTGTCAAGAATCAAGATGGGTACCACTTCATAGTGTAGAAATTTTATAGCACTAGGATCATACCTTCTCACCACTATCATTACCAACAACTCTGATTTCTAATCCAACACAGGCAGCTTCAGGCGCAAGAGGTATCTCTTCATAGTCTAGAAATTTTATAGCACTAGGATCATACCGAAAGAACCCAAAATCATGTACCTAGAGAAGTATACAGTTGGTTGCATCAATACACAGAAGGAAAAAAAAAAAGTCTTTCTCAAAAGAAAAAAAAAACTAATTAATCAAATAAATGGAGAAAATCAATAAGAAAACCACAATAATTATTCCCAGAGATCAAACATATACACAACGTGAAGTGCGCGGGTCCAGAATATGAGTTTTTCTATTATAACCCTATTTGGATAAACATTTTAATTTGCAGCTTTATAGCATAAGCACTTATTATAAGTTCTTTCCATAATAAAAAATAAAAAAATAAAAAAAACAGCAAAAATTAAACTGTTTCCGAATAAACTATAAGTTGTTTTCACAAGTTATCCTAAAGAGCTTATGGAAATAAGTTGAAAACAGCTTATAACTATGTTCTAAGCTGTTTTTTTATATGTTCTCCCAAACAGTTACATAGGTGTTTATGTTGGTAAATAAGCTCAAATAAGTCCATCCAAACACTCCTTCAAACAAAAACAAAAAAAAAAAGTCCATCCAAACACTAAAATATTGAATATCACAAAATTGCCAATAAGCTAACTTAAGAGTATGTGCAGTAGATAAGCTCGTTTAGGGTCCGTTTGGATAAGGCTTATTTTGAGCTTATGCAAATAAATAAGCTTTTATGTATTATTCATGTTTTGTCAACGTAGTTTAGTTTATGATAAATCAGTTCATGAAGATACAATTTATTTGCATAAGCTATTTTTCTTAAGATAAAAAATAAGCCAGTCTAAACGGCCCTTCGTCATATACAAACTTTTTATCTTTGTCCTTTACAATTCAAACACACATGAAATTAAGCTCGCAATCAACAACATAACAGCGAAGAAATCACTCGCAAATTGAACAAAAAGTTAACTCACCGGATCTCTGTATATTGGATGCACCGGGACCTCTTCCCTGTTCGAAAACATAGCTTCAGCAACAACAGGTCCTGAACATTCAAAACCGAATATAAAAATGAAAATCATAAATGCACACCGAAGTAAATGCAAATTACAAAATTGAAGAGAAAAAACTCACCAGGCTTAACGACATGGCGATTGGTAAGAATAATACCACGGCATTTATCGACGACGAAACCGGTAGCGGAGCTAGAATCAGTGGTTTCGGTGTCGAAAAAGCGAGGACCGGTGATTCTGAGAACAACGACGGCGGGAACTACTTTCCTAAGACACTTCCGCCAGTCATCGGCAGTTACAGCGTTTTCCTGACACGGCGGAGGATCGATTTCTACGCACAAATCATTCACCTTAGCGGCAGCGCCGGGGGATTCTAACCTCTCCGTTAAACCTCCCATTGATGAATCAATGTTGTTAGAGAAAGTGATGGTAGTTAGAGGTTTAAGAAGTGTGTGTGTGTGTGTTTTACAAGTAAGGTTTGTGTTTCTCAACTTAACTGATTTTTGTTGTAAAAAACATTTAATGGATTTAAGTGAACGTGTTTTTTTTGATACGGTGCAGTAGTCAGTTAGGTTGTACACGGTACACAACATTTTTCCATCGTTAAATGATGCGATCTTGCCAGATCTATTGTAAGTTACATGGGCATTCTTTTAAATAAATTAATTAAAAAAATTACTTTTTTTTTTTTGTCCCTAAATCATAAATCATCCATGTTGCTATCTAAAAGCACTTGTCTTTGTTTTTAATAGAGAATTATGATTGATCTCTTATCAGACTTATTAACTTCTATTCTATAGAAATTGTGTCATTAAGATCACCAAAATACAACCATAAATCGTTTTTTTTTATGTTCAGCGAGAGATTAGTTGTCAAGTTTATTTTTGAGAACTCATAGATACTTGTTAGATTCAACCGCTGATTTGTTTCTTCATCATCGGTACAAGTTTTGTGCATATATGATTCAAAAAAAATAAGACATAATGCTTATGTCCACCTGATTTGCCAAAAGAAAAGCTATAGGGCCTGTTTGGTTCACTTTTGCTTTTTAGTTTTTTAAAACTATTTTATAAATTTGTTTTTGAAAACTGTTTTTTGGAAGTAAATAAAAAAATATATGTTTGGTAGTTCTATTTTTAAAAACTGTACTTGAGAATAGAAAACAAAAAAACTTGTTTGGTGGATTTTTTTTGTTACAGCACATACGTATCCTTG
>Ga0099826_10001261_pt1 | contig 14859 bp, 6 predicted proteins | sample Mtrugardesep15_FD_76830 | JGI IMG/M metagenome (GOLD analysis project Ga0099826, IMG submission 76830) | Root nodule microbial communities of legume samples collected from California, USA - M. trunc garden sep15 | ecosystem: Host-associated > Plants > Roots > Nodule | place: USA: California... | reverse complement strand
TGCACGTGCTTTCTGGAGGATTAATGGGTCTTCTTTGGATTCAAAGTGGTTGGATTGGTCATGATTCTGGTCATTATCAGGTTATGGTTAACAGGAAATGGAATCAGTTTATGCAGATTCTTTCTGGTAATGTTCTTGCTGGTATAAGCATTGAATGGTGGAAATGGAATCATAATGCTCACCATCTTGCTTGTAATAGTCTTGATTTTGATCCTGATCTTCAGCATTTACCGTTTTTCGTTGTTTCCTCGAAGTTCTTTACTTCGCTTACTTCATGTTTTTATGGAAGAAAGATGAATTTTGATTCTTTTGCTAGGTTCTTGGTTAGTTACCAGCATTGGAGTTATTATCCTGTTATGTGTTTTGCTAGGCTTAATTTGTTTGCACAATCTTTCTTTTTGCTGTTTTCTAATAGAAAAGTGCCTAATAGAAAGATGGAACTTTTAGGGTTGGCTCTGTTTTGGATTTGGTACCCTTTGTTGGTTTCTTGTTTACCTAATTGGGGTGAGAGGGTTTTGTTTGTGCTTGCTAGTTTTTGTGTGACTGGGATTCAACATGTTCAGTTTACTTTGAATCATTTTTCGGCTAGTGTTTATGTTGGTCCACCGACGGCTCATGATTGGTTTGAGAAGCAAGCTCATGGAACTCTTGATGTGAAGTGTTCTTCTTGGATGGATTGGTTTCATGGTGGTTTGCAGTTTCAGATTGAACATCATTTGTTTCCGCGTCTTCCACGATGTAATTTGAGGAAGATTTCGCCTTTGGTTAAGGATCTGTGCAAGAAACATAACCTTCCTTATACTTGTGTGTCTTTCTGGAAGGCTAATGTGCTTACTATTCAGACTTTGAGGAATGCGGCTTTGCAGGCGAGGGATCTTACTAAGCCTGTTCCAAGAAATTTAGTTTGGGAAGCTGTTAATACTCATGGATGAATGTTAACTTGAGCGAAGCTTCGTAAGAATAAAACTGATATGCAAATTGCTTAGAGGCTTAGATTCGAACGCTAATTGTCTTAGCTGTTTGCTTGCTGATACTGATAAGAAAGGAACTATTGATACTTATTCTTCATCTGAGGTTTTATAGATTTTGTATTTTGATTTTGCTCATCTTTATTTTAGTTTTTTTCTGCTTGAGTTCCTTATGTGGCCATGGATATTTCTACTACATAACAATTTGTGTTATGCCTGAAAATCCATTGTCTTTTGGAGCAAAAAAAGTACTATATGTTAAATTGGAATCAAATTTTTAGCTGCTGATTGTTGCTTATATTGTGAGGTTTTTAAGTTTCTTATATGAATGAATGCTCAGATATCATGTTTCTAGACAGAAAACAGAACAATTGTATAATTGAAACATACATGATGTGGAAAACTAAGTTTTTTTTTTTTTTTCTATTCAAATCTACTAAATAAATTTCACATATTTTCTACAGTTTAAGTTGTCTCGTGAACTAAAAAGTAAAATGGGGTTGGTTACACTTCAAAGGGTGAAAACAGTTTACATTTACACTTAATCATTTTTTAATGCTTCACTTTTTGGTGATCTGTAATGGTTATGCTATCGACAGCACCCTCCGTAGGCGTTCAGACCTATTTGAATTGCCTTATTTGAGCTTATCAACTGACATAAGCACTTGTATGCATGTTTACTAATTTTTAGTTTTCTTGTTAGGAAGGTGCACTCTCTTAACTTGCAAGGTTTATTGATTCTTTTTAGCAGACTTATATGCCATTGTCAATTTATGTTTAAACTGAAAGAAGCTTCACTTCTTAACTTACATATTGCTGATGGGAGGTTTTTGTTGGTTTGTGTTCGTTTTGCATTATTATGGTCCCAATCCAAGTGTTGTTATGGGCTGTAGAAAACAAAATAACCATAAATGTAGCCAGTAATGTATCCTCTGTTAGATCTAGCAATGGTTACTTCCAAAACTGCTTCTGTACCAATTTGTCATGCTGTAAATTATTTTCTTGGTTCATGTTCTTTAGTCACACCACAATCTTCATATCCTTCTGCTGATGTGGACACATACAATACAAGTGTTTTATTGGTATCCATGTTTTTATAGAGAAACTAGAGGTTGTAACTTCTTGTTAAAGGTTAGGTAATTGGACACTGATTGATATGCTTTTTACATTGTGTCAGTTTAATAATTGCATCAGTGATAAGGATATGGGCTCTTTTGAGGGCAGTCCATGTATTCTGGTTGTGTCAAGACAAATTTGAATTCGGATTGCTATGTTCGGCAATCCTACACATTCACGCAATCTGCACATTGGTGGTTGTTGTTAAATCACGATTAGACAGGCTAGATTTTTAACTCAGTATTTTAGTCTAAAAATACAAACAAGCACAATCTTCATAAAAATTAAAAATTGTGTGATCTCGATCCAACAATCACTCATATGCAGATTGCATGATTAAGTAGAACTGCCGACCTCAAACAATCCGAATTCGGCAAATTTAGATAAAAAAAGCTCCACATCATCTAGTTCTAGGGTGCAAGTTTGTGACAATGACACCCTTTTTCTAACTTCTCACAAATATCTCATGCTCTTCATGGCGCATGACATGTGACCAAGGTGAGATGGGGTCCCCACTTTCCAGTAATGTACATTTTGTTAGTGAAAGAAGTTGTATTATAGACATGAAAAAGATGTTTAAGGTCCAAATTATCCTCAATGCATGAAGCAGGGAATCTTGAAACAAATATACTCCATACTCAATTATTTACCAAATTAAGTATAAAACACTTTTTCAACGACTAAATCACCCGTCCCAGATTTAGTCTTGGCGACAAAAAATATATATTTTTATAATTTGGAGTGCAGCTATGGGATATTAGAAAGATACTCCTATGAAAAAAATCACCTTTTGATTTGGACTAACTCTACTCAATTATTATTGGAATAACTTCAACGGCACTCATGAAATTAATATTTATTAGACATAAACAATAAAAAACACAACACTAGGTATGTTAAAATAATAATAAAACATGAACACTCTACCTAAATCATATCAAATTATGAATTATATGTATCCAATAACTTTCCCTGCTACCTGCTTGGTGCTATGCTCACTTAAAAATCAGTTGAAGAACATTCAAATCTGAATGTGAGGTATTGAAGCATGAATCTTCTAGAGCTAAATTTGACATAACATTGTGATTTGAATTTTATTTGTCTATCTCTCATTTCATTGACCTCGGTTGCCTGTAGCAGATTGAAGCAGTTATACGCTCTAGGCGATTTCGGTTGTTGATTTGAGATGGAAGGTTCAAATTACATACTCAATAAGAGAGAAATCCTTTCGCAATTTATGAATATTTATTAAAAGAAAGACGGATACAACTTTCAAATATGTCGTATTTTAACCATGAAAGATCCACTTCCTATTCATCCCACAACAAACAAATACTCTTAGATGAAGTGAATGTTTGGAATACTTGTTTATCTCTATTATTTGTTATTTTACGATACCAGTGAAGTATTAATTACCTTTTTCGATTAATATACCATTAGTTATTGTATCTCAACTCACTTATACACTTTGCTAATTGCTATTAGTAAAAGTATTTTAGTACATGAATCTCATTTTATCATAAAAATTAGTACACTTAATGATTTTCTTAAGCAGTATGCACAATCTTAAATGACACTTAATATAAGATGGAGAAAGAAAAATAAATTAAATAGTAGATACAAAAGGTTCAATGACTTGTGTTGAAGAACTTATATTCTGTTTCTGGACATTTTAGTTCCAAGATTTACATGAGCAATGGTCAAGTACATAGGAAAACAACTAAATTAAGAATCCTAGTCTATTACCTAATATCCTCAACATACTTATCGATCTGACCCAAATAAAACTAGCCATCAATGCAAAAATGAAAGGAAATTTGACTATAATATACAGCTAAATTTGTCAGCTCGATAAGTTATGGAACAAAACTCTATCACCTTTGTGGACCATCTAAAATCACTCACAAAATCAGTGTGTTGTTTTCATTCATGGGTAATATTAATGCAACATGTCTAGTAAGTAACCAAGAGAAACTGTACATAACATCAATACCTTTGGCAATCTCAATTCTTCTTTTCAAAGCTGATCTTTAACATCTCCTAATCTGTCACCAAGCCAACAACAAGAGATGAGAGTCCAAAGCTCTTCCAAGAAACATTAATTACAAAAAGAGAAAATACAATAGTAAACCTTCAACGTTGTTCTCCACAATTAGGTGCTTATAGCATAAGCACTTATCATCTAAGTGTTTATATATAAGTTATTTTTATAACAGATAAAACAAAGTCAAGCTGTTTTCATATAAGCTATAAATTGTTTTCATAAGATATCTTGGAGGGCTTATGAAAATAAGCTTAAAACAGCTTATCACAAACAGATTATGATAAGTTGTTTTCATTAGCTCTCACAAACAGTCTCACAAATGCTTATATCAGTATATAAACTAAAATAAGTCAATCAAGGGAAATGCACAAGCTACAAATTGTAGTTAACAAAGCAATGCACGTTCACTTTTTGTCAATCACTAAAACAAACACATGTTAATAGTCTATTCCAAAACCAATTCATGGTGAGGTAAAAATCGATTTTGACCACAGCATGTGAGATGGAGCTGTGATCAAAATCGATTCCTGATGGTCTCAAAAGCCTAGACAAACTATAATTTGGCGACTACTTTTGAAGAAAAAAACCAGACTGGTGTTGTGGTCTTTGTGGATTTTTGAATTTGGAAAACAGACTTGAGGATTAACTCACAAAAATTTGTAGAGAAACAGAACAACAAGAACAATTTGTGAACCAAATTTCACAAGGAACCAAAAAGTCCATCGAATAGGTTTATCATCAAATACCTTTTTAACTTACGCTCCCTGTAGATGAGCATCACACTAAGTAAAAAGGGGATAAGTGCTAAGCACAAGTGTTCCAAAGAATGCCCACTGATAACGTAGTTATTTGCACGGTAAAGTTTCTTGTCAGAAACAGCTTCAAATTTTGCTAGCAGATAAACCCCTGTGCTAAAAAGGTCAGGCTTCAAATATTTGAAATTTATAAATAAATGTTACAAAAGTCTGAGGCATAATACCTATTGATGAAAACCAATATCTTGAGTGAGTATAGTTGGAGGGATATACAAATGCAACTGCTGCAATAGCTAAAGGAAGAATGAACTGGAACATCAAGCAGAGCCGAATATCATCATAAATTCTGCAACCAACTAGCAGGTCATAATTTTAGCATAAACTTAGTGGCAAGTTCAGCACCTCAAAGTATAAAACATTTAAAAGAGAGAATAAGCTTGAGACTATTGTTAGAGGAAGATAAGAACTAACCGTTCATAAACTACACAAGTAAAGGCTGCGAAAAGGAGGGCACACATACAACACAACCCGATCCGCTGGCCAATTCTCTCAATAACTAAACTAGAGAAAAGTGAGGAATATGCCACCATCATCTGCCATCAGTACAACCAATGAGCTTCTTAATAAAGGGGAAAAAATGAACCAAGTACTAAGAGGTACCAGTCTAGATTTTCAGCTAGCAAAAGAAGCGTTTTTAACAGATAAAACACACTCCAGTTAAACATTTTCTCTTTATAAGTGCTCACTTCTGTCGTAAACTAAACAAATGGAGCAACTAGGGAGTGTTTTAAAGAGCTTAATTGGCTTTATCTAATGACACAAAAACACTTGTGTGAGAGTTTGGAATAATTTTTGAAGAGATTAATTTTAAAAAGAGCTTATGACAAGTTTATAAGTTGTGTTCGGCTTATTTCCATAAACTCACTGCTCACATCATAACTTAATAGAATTATAGAGAGCTTATGTGGAGTTTGACCGCATCTCCTATTCAAATATAGAAATAGTTTATACATGTGCAGTGTCTTCTCGGATTGACTTATTTGAGCTTATCTACGTATCAGTGAGAGAGCTTATAAAACAGCTTATGACACATCCATAAGCCATTTTCAGCTTATTTTCGTAAGCTCTGCCAGATAGCTTTTGAAAACAGCTTGACTTTGGTTTAACTTTTGTTAAAGAAATAACTTATTCGTAAACATGTATATGATAAGCGCTCAATTACGTTACATTATTGAAATAGCTTACACATAAACTCTTATATGATAACTTGATAAGTGTGTATAAAAGAATCACAAAAATACTAATAACATATATAAATATATTCATATAGAGAGTTATGTAATGGGAATGCTAACCAACCGGCAAAGTGTCACACAAAACTCTATCGTTATCAGGCTTCAAATGATAATAAACAGAGCCAAAAGCCACCCCTATAATTCCACCATAGAATAGTATCCAAGCCCATATCTCTGCTTGAGAACTAACCAATTCAAAAACACACCTCGTATTAGAATCTAACCACGGTAAATTCTACTACAATGATGATAAGAATAAGTAAACTAACCTCACGGTAAAAAAACCTCCTTCAAGAGCAAGAACTAAACCAAGAACACCCACAACTAAAAATGGGAAATTTGTGATCACATTCAACGTATTGGGGACACCTGTGCAAAACCCAGAAACCGAAATCAACCAAATTAAGAAAAATGAAATCTTTTTCATCAAATTAAATAGAAAGTGAAGTTTTTTTACCAAGAAGATTGCGCAAGTCAGCGAATTGGTGGTGAGTGGGAGAGCGAGGAATTTTGGGAGAGAAGAGGAAGAAGGAGATAGAGAAGAGAAATGTAGCTACAATAACACGATGAGTTGTTATCTTCAATCTTCTCAATTGTTGTTGTTGTTTGTTTGCATGTGCCACCATCCAATTCAAAGTCCAATTCTGAATCATCATCGTCAATTTCTCTTTCTTTTTTCTGTGTTTTTGTTTCAATGTGTTTTTTTTTTTGTGCTACCTTAAACAAAAGAACACACTGTGTATTGTATCGGTTTCTGTTTGTTGGTAACGGTTTGGTTGGTAGTACACAAGATTTTTTTTGTCAATATTTTAAATGTGATGAAGTAGAGTGTCCGGTTCGAACTCCAACCTCCGTATACTTTTTGGTCACTATTATAAGTAAAATTCATTCATTAAATGATGTATGTGGTCTATACATACATCATTTAATGAATGAATCTCAAATATAGTTTTTTTGCTTATAATAGTGACCGGAGGGTGTATATATTATATGATGTCTTTATCGATTGCGTTAATTTTGTGTGGACACAAAAAAACAATTAAACATTAGTAAAATGACAACCTCGTACATTTAATCAACTAGTATAGAAACTTGTACCAAGCACGAGCTAGAATTTCGTCAAATTTAAAATATTGAGTGAAGGTGTGGTATCATTCCATTTGTATGGTTGCTTCGTGTTTAATAAGACGATCTACACCATCTTTGGCTCCCCCGTAAGGTCCAACGACACTATCATAGCCGGTTCAACTTTATGGGGGAAACAAAAGTAGTTTCGGGTGGTAGATCACAGATGTCGAGAGTCTCATAGAAATATGTTAATGTGTCGGGTGTGATTTAAAGTTCAACATTGGATTCAATAGTAGATGTTGAAGAACATATAAAGTGATATGACTCACATATCTAATGCATTAAGTTGTAGAGTGAAGATTTGGTGTCAAACTCACTTTTGTGGTTTTTTTGAATCTAACGTGATGGTCAAATTCAATGTAGGATCCCCTAAAACTCACAACAATATGATTAAGTGTTTGTTAGTCTTTACATGTCATTTTTTTATTTTGGCTTAATTACTATTTTGGTCATCCTATTTTCACCAACTCACATAATTTCTCCCTCCATTTCAAAATCACCTAGTTTTGGTCCCTCTTTCAGATTTTTAAACATAAAGATGGTAATATGTCATATTTATATTAAAATTTATAGAGTTTTCAGGTAATTACACGGGTAATGATGATTTTACATCACCAGATTGTATGAAAGATCATTTAAAATATGTCGCATCACTGTTTTTTAGTCTAAAAATTGGAGAAAGAGACCAAAACTAAGTGATTTAAAAATGAACGGACCAATTTTGTGGGTTACTGAAAATAAGGGACTAAAACTAAAATTAAGTCTTTAATTTTTCAATCTTAAAATTTACTTTTTGGGTGTTATTCTCTTTCTTGTGAATTTTTTCATTTAAGCTATGTTATTTCAAATTTATTTTCTCTTGGTTGATGGTGGCAAATGATAATGAAAAATTGAACATGTGTTATGTTGGGTTGATAAATACATGTTTATTATATATTTAAAATTATGTGACGTTTTTTAATGAAATCTAATTTTTTTGGTAAAATAATTATCCAAAAATATCCAACTCCTTCAATAAACTCATACATTTATTGACAACTCACACTATTTCATATACTATCGCAAACAAAACATACAATACTTATTTATTTTTTCTTTGACTTCTCTCATGTTGAAATTTCTTTTGGTATTTTTTTTTTCATTCTAATTTCTTTTCCCCCTTCTCATGTAAGAAAGGATCATAAACTTTTTTCAATGAAACCATCACCAACGAACCTTTTTATACATATTGCATCTTCATTTGATCTTATTTGACTATGTCACGTAATTATGGACACGGAGAGTTGCAAACTTGAATAAGGAATGTTATTGTGTCATGTGTGAGTTAAAATTTTATATTTGATGAAATGAAGGATTTTGAACAACATATAAGTGAGATGACTCATATACATATTGGTTTAAGTTTTGGTTGAATATGTGATATCAATTTCACTTGTGTGTTGTCTCTTAGTCTAATGTGACGATAAAACTTAAGGTAGGATCCTTTGGAAGTCTCAAAATTAAGATGAATTATTTTGTTAGCTTTTAGATCTCATTTATTTATTTTTTTAATTTAAATTTTAGTCATTGGGTATCGTTCGTTTTTATGCTACTTTTTTTATTCAACCTCCCTTATTTCAAATTCTTTCACTTTTGGTCTCTGGTAAAATTTAACAATGGAAAATGCATGTGTTTTTCTAAATTGGCAAAATTCATGCTTATTAGAAATTTTAAATTGGTATTGCAAATTTTTAATTGAGTCTAATTTGTGGTATAGTAATTGCCCACAAACTCTCATATTCAAAGCACACACTCCTTTTTTTTTTCTTAACATTTCTTCTCACGTTAAAATTTTTCTCATCTTATTTCTTTTTATGGTTTATTTTCTTTATACTCATGAAAGAGAGGAATAGAAACATCTATTCATGAAACTACCATCAATCTATCTTTTTTTCACCGTGTTGTGCCTCAATGTGACTTTATTTGGTTATATTACCAAATTACAGATGTAAAGAGTCCCACATTTAAGAGAGAGAAGTTAATCTGTGATATGTGACTGAGTAGGTGGTGAGGAAAATATAAGTGAGATGACTCATATACATAATGTCTTAAGTTTTTGGATGAACATGTGGTGTTAGTCTCCCTTTTATGGCTTCTCTTAACCTAATGTGATTGTCCAACTTAGTTTATACTCCCCTCGAAGTCACAACATTATGTTGAACTATTTTGTTAGTTTTGGATGTCATCTGTTTAAATATTTTATCTAAATATATTTTTTTGGGATGTCATTCGGTTTGATGCTATTTTTATTAATCAACATTTATTAGTTTATATTATAAAATTGTAGATATTTTATGTTGAGTTGACAAAATGCATGTTTATTAGATATTTTAAGTGAAAATGCAGTGTCAGCCTCACTTGTGTGATTGCTCTTAACCTAATATGATATTTCGACCCAATGCAAGTTTCCTTTGTAGACTCAACATTATGATGAATTATTCTGTTGATTCTTGGATGTCATTTGCAATTTTTTGTAGGGATAATTAACTAAATGGTCCCTATAAATAGCAAGAATTTAATTTTTAATTCCTACAAAAGTAAATCGCACTTTTTGGTCCTTCTAAAAAATTTCTTCAGCATTTTTAGTCGTTAAGTTTTTTATCCTTAAAAATTTCAAAGGAAAATGTTACAACGATTAAAAAATGCGATTTTTTCTAGGGACTAAAAACAAAAAATCTTCATATCTGTAGGGAATATTTACTTAATTAAACCTTTTTTTCTGTATAACTTTGTTTTTTAATTTCATTAGTTTTTATTCTATTTTTGGATTCAACCTCTATATGACAACGGAAAATGTAGATGAGTTATGATGATTTTAATAAATACATGCTTATTGGACATTTTAAATTGATGCGACGATTTTTTAATTCAAGTTTACTTTTCGGTAATAATAACCCAAAAATATTCAACTTCAACAAAATCATACAATTACTGGTAACTCAATCTTCTATATACTATTGCGGATTAAACAAACACTGCATATTTTCCTCTTGATGTCTTTCTCATGTTCAATTTTTTCGTATTCCTTTTTTTTTTCTTTCTAGTTTCCTTTCTCTCTTTTCATTAAAGAAAGAAACATAAACCTCCCTCTATGAAATCACCGCCAATCAACTTTGATGTACATGTTGTGCCTCATTTTGACCTTATTTTACTATGTCACATAATTACGACACAGATAGTCGCAAACTTAATCAAGACATGCTAATGTGTCAAGTATGAGTTTAAAGTTATATATCGGATGAAAGAGTAGTTTTTGAACGACATATAAGTATAAGTGAGATGAGCAAAATACCTAATGCCTTAAAGTTTTATGTGAAAATGTGGTGTTAAGCTCACTTGTATGGTTACTATTGACCTATTATGATCATCCAACCTAGTGAAGACTCACTTGGAAATCCCAACATTATGCCAACGTTATGATAATTTGTTTTGTTAGGTTTTGGATATCAATTGTTTATTTTTTTTATCTTAAACTTTAGTTATTGGATGTCGTTCATTTTCATGCTATATTTTTTAATTCAACCTGTGTTATTTCAAATTCCTCCACTTTTGATCTTTGGTGGGATTTGACAATGGAAAAAATAATATGTGTTATGTTGAATTGACAAAATATATGCTTATTAGAAATTCTAAAATATTGTGGCATTTTTTTATTTAGTCTAATTTTTTTGATAAATATTTACTCACAAATCTCAACTCCATAATCAAACCAGTAAAATTATCAGTAACTCACTATATTTCGTATACTCTCGCAAAAAAAGGTCATACTCCTTGTTTTCCTTATCATTTATCTCATGTTCAAATTACTTTTTTTTTTTTATCTTCTTTCTTTTTTTAATTTATTTTCCAATTTCTCATGAAAGAAAGGAATGTAAACATCTCTCCATTAAATCACTATCAACTTGTATTTTTTTTTACCATGATATGGCTTCATCTGATCTTATTTGGCTATGCTACTAAATCACTCATGCCGATAGTCTCACACTTAAAGGGAGAGATGTTAATATGTCTTATGTGATATGAAGTTTCAGATTGGATGCAATAGTAGAAAGTGGAAAACATATAAGTGAGATGATCTATATATATAATGCCTTTAGAATTTAGACGAAAATGTGATGTTAATCTCACTTGTGTAGTTGCTCTTAATCCAATGTGATTATCCAACTCAATTTAGACTCCCGCAGAAGTCCTAACATTATGATGAATTGTTTTCTTCATTTTTGGATATCATTTTCTTAATCCTTTTTTCCCTTGAAAGAAAGGGAAAAAAATCTCCTTGAATTGAATCCATAACCAACCCATATTTTTTAGCATGTTGTGCATTCGTATGACATTATTTGGCTATGTTTCTATATCACAGTCGCAGAGAATCTCACAGTTAAGGGAGATATGTTAATTCGTTAAGTGTGAGTTAAAGTTTCACATTAGATGTAAAAGTAGATGTTGAGCAAAATATAAGTGAAATGACAGATATATCAGATGACTTAAGGTTTTGGTTCAATATGTAGTGTCATTTTTCCAATTCCTTAAAAAAAAATTACCAACAACTTTCGGAAAATATGTTTGTCGATGCGATCCCAATCAGCAAGAACAATTAAACCATTAACTTCTTTCAGTGAAAAATAAAGTTGCGAGATGGTTTAGGTAAAAGAGATATTTCATCTGTCAAGATTGATTTAAATAAAAAAATTCATTTGTTAGTTCTCTGCAATTTTCCAACTCTACAGGTTTAATATAGCTGTAAAATGACAAACTTTGAATTTAGAGATTCTGAGTTTCGAGCTCTGATAGTATCTTTGAAGAGATGTAAATGTAAATATATTTGTGAGTGCTCCTTTATCTCTAAGAACTTCCCTACATTGCAGAAAATCATCACTCCACAATTTTTTTTATTAAAAAAAATTCATTGTTATTCTTTTTTTTCTTTCAATAATGGCATGAAATGTTATACCTCAAGAATTATTATGGTGCAATGATCATTAAGAAAGTATCTCGTGTACATAAAAAAGTAGTAATTAGTGGATGGAATAAGCAGATGAAAATGATACAAGACATAATGACTATGTATATTAAAAATATCTTGTAAAAATAATGTATAGAAAAAATATCTATCAAATTAAGTTCGAACCCCTACCCATGATGCATAATGATGCGAGAATGACAAAACCCCACATGTTAGAATTTGACTGACTTACAAAGTAAAATATGATACATGTTATAATTTAATTGGTTTACAAATTTAAAGGTGACACATGATGCAATTTTTTGATTGACTGAAACAATACGAAATTATCATCACCTGATCGAATTGTTGATTGAAGCGAACGATTGATGACGACATATACTTAACATTTATTACTTTATATGTGAAATTATTTATTTCCTTTTATCATTAGTCGGGCAACTTAAAAGTAGTTTCCGTTGAAAAAACTCTTTTTTGAAAGGATTTAAATTTGCAAAGGAATAAATTATATATATTTAATTTCATTTAATGATACAATTAGTTATCACCGCTGTCCATTTAACTTACTACTAATTTGATTTCAAAGAATATATTTTTGGTGTTATAGCTATAAGATATAAGTACATGTACCAATTTGCTCAAAAAAAAAATTACATGTACTATATTAGTCCCGTATTAAGGACATGGATTAAAACTAATTTACATATGAACAATTGTAAGCAATTAAGGTTTGTAGACTATTTGTATTTGACATGTCATGTATTTTTTTTTTAGGGAACATGTCATGTACTTTTAACACTTTTTTTGAAAGAAAGTACAATCAGTATTTGTGCAAGATAAATATTTATAATATAGATAGATATAACACAGATAAACCATAAGAACTATACTAAGACAGATGAGAATGCACAGGGATGTGGATTATCATCGGTTTAGCTTTGCATGTGAACCTAGCTAGACATATTTTGGTGCATGGTAAATGGTGAAGTCAATTAAAATAAGATCTTTTCAATATAAAAAGGAACCAATGGAAATTTATTGAATTGATGTTTTCATATAACGCATAACATGTTCTCTTTCTTCTTCTTTTTTTTCCAATATGAAAAAAATCTTTTCAACATTTTTTTTTATTAATATATCAAATTACTTTGTTTTATTGATGCATCTAATCGAATTACTTTGATTTAATATATAATTAAAAAATATGCAAAAATAAACAAAGACAATAAAAACCAACAACATAACGTATCAATTTTACCACATATAATTTGACTGTTAGATTTTATTATGTTAAATAGTGTCCCGTGTGCAAAATTATAATTAAAAACAACCAACCTATATATTTCAGCAAAAAATAAATAAATTATCAACAACCAATATGATGTCCTTAAAAAAAACCAATATGATGATAATGTCGGTAAACACTAAAAAGAACATTAGTGTGTGTTTATATCCATGTTTCATAGATCTTATCAATCCATAGATCCTTATCGATCCTTCTCAATCATAATATTCTTCAAAAAATCTTGAAAGAAATTGTACTGCTGCTACATGTTGATCCTGATATCAAATAATCGCTTGAAAGATGCGAGTTCAAAATTTAGATGTCTAATTGCTAGGTCTAGCCTCCATGTTACATATTACATCCATAACCCCTGAATTTTGATAAAGAAGTCCTGTATTTAAAGTGAATGAAAAATAATGATAGATAATATTATCAATAAAAACAATACAATGAGAGAAAACCAACACAAAATAGTATAAATAAAAACACATTTTTACCCGAACCACGATCATATACAACTTTCGTTACAACATTTGGAAAGAATTTCCATTTTTTTGAATGAATGTGAAATGGTGAAAGTTGAACCAATTATTTATGGAGAAAAATTAAAATATACAATTGTTGATGCAGATTTTAATTTGGAACTTTTTTCACACGTAATTATAAGACATTTATGGATATTAAAGGGTGATTGTTTAATTAGTGGAAATACACATAGAAAATGAAATCGGTCTTATGTTCAACAGAGAGCATATTCTTATAGATGCCACTTTTGTATTGACATTCATATCGGTATCAATTGTAATAAATGGCAAGGTCAATTATGTGTTAATGTGTACCAATGATTTATCAATAGCCAATAATCAAGCTACAATTAGATGATGAGGTGCATATGTGTATTAGTGATGCTTAAGTGTGTAATATGTAACACCCCGTTTTCCCAACACGTAGATAACATATAATAAATCAGAGATTCATCGCAAAACAGAAAGTCACATTTTGTTCTTCAAAATATCATCAAATATAAATAGAGTTAAATTCACTATTTATTTAAACAACTGGTTTCAATAATTAAAATAATGTCGCAGCGGAAAATATTCAACGTTTTAAAAAGAAACTCAACATTAAGGCCTCAACATACTGAAGTTTCAAATCCAAAAGTGGTTCAACAACAACAACTTGAAAAGTAATACGTAACAAGGAAAACAAAACATATAAATATCCTCATCCCGTTACGTATCAGAGCATGACTCCTATGACGACACG
>Ga0099826_10001260_pt1 | contig 14864 bp, 8 predicted proteins | sample Mtrugardesep15_FD_76830 | JGI IMG/M metagenome (GOLD analysis project Ga0099826, IMG submission 76830) | Root nodule microbial communities of legume samples collected from California, USA - M. trunc garden sep15 | ecosystem: Host-associated > Plants > Roots > Nodule | place: USA: California... | reverse complement strand
GTGTCTTTGCACTGATCCCGGGTTGTTGCTACCAAGAGCAAATCTCACTTTCTGGAGGAATGGTAGTTTAGTCCGAGAGAGGAATGCAATGCTTCCTACAATCTCTTCAAAGGTTTCCAACTCCTTTCCCTCTTTTTTATATTTATTTTGTTTGGATTAGTGTAGTGTTAGCTTTTCGGGTGGGAAATTACACTGTTGACGTAGTGCAATATCTGTTTTTGTCACAAACTTTTCCTAGAGCTAAGATTAAGAACCAAAATTTGCTAATGTTGTTGTGTTATTAAATCCATGGCCACGGTTGGGAACAGCCGGTGCACGTAGGCTTCTACGACCCCTGCAACCGAGAGTTTCGGGTGGATGGTTGGTTATTATTACACATAATGTAATTCTTTTGGGCTAACTCCTTAATCATGACATTTTTGTGTTGTTTACCAACCTTAGTGTTTTTTGAAACATTTTATTATAATTATAGTGGACTAAATTTGGGACCACTATAGGGATCAATTGCAATTGGAGCTCCATAACGCTGAAATTTCAATAAGACCGTTTGAGCACGGCCCCTTTCAATAGTTTCTACATGAAGTGCATTTGTTTCATGTTCTTCTCCTTTAAATTGTACCATATTCAGTTTTAATCAAAACTTCCCATGCAATTCATTGATGGTCTTTGAAGTTGTGATCAAACAACCTTAGGAAAGTGTCCATTGTTTCTCATAAATAAGTTCGAGTGTGTTACTTTCACTCCCCAACATTCATTGCCAGAGAGCAACATTGGTCTCTGCTCGTTACTTCATAGTATTTTTTCTTTTGTTTAATATTCACTTCCTGATCATGAGTTATAACTGTATCATTTCTGCATTTGGTGAAACCAGCTTGCATCTTACGCGTGACTTGACATCCCCATCAATTTATATGATGTATCCAAGCTATCTATGCAACTCACAATGTGCCCCATGTGTTTCCTGATTTTTACCCCTTCAGGCAGTTACAGCAGTTAGTCCCATTCTCTAAATAACTCTCTTGTATCTTTTAAGATTCAGAATGAATAGTATTTAGAACTTCACTTCAGTTTCTCTAAATTCTATGAACTCGAAATTCTAAAAACTTCAAACGATCACACAAACAAAATAGCACAAACGATTCACGAGCAATAAAATAGAACTAAGGAAGAATACAGACCTTTGTTCTACTGAAAAGATTTGTGCAAAAACTGAGAAGAGTAGAAGATGTGCAAATAATGATGAACGAATTTACTAACCAGAGTACACGGAGAACAGAGTAGTGGGTTTGCCTATATTTGACTAGAAACAATGCCAACGAACAGTAGGTTGGTGGTTTGCATGAAAACGAAAAGAGAGTGCAGTTGGTATTGCATGAATAAAGCCTTAAGCAAGGCTTCAGTATATGGACCGCAACATCCAGGAATTGCTGTGGTAGTGTGTTTGCAGTGTCATCATGACCTACTGATTACTTTGCTGCAAATGACATCCATAGGTCATTTGTCTGCAATTGTTTCCTCTTTTACTGTTAAAATTTTGCTGGAGATTAATAATTTAGAATATATGTTATGTAGAGCCTATGGCCTAGCAATGAAGGTTCCTATTGGTTGTGATGATTCTAAAGTGTATCACAGAAAAATTGCCCAATTTTGAACTACTATTCCATAATTCGCTTGGGCCTCAGAATCCATGCTGGCTATGAATAGATTGATTTTGGTTTAAATTGATGAAAAGCAATGTCCAAAGTCTCGAAAGCTTTGGAGTTTGAACCTTCATAAGATGGCAAATGATTTACCATGGTGCATCATGGATCTGTCGTGAACTCTGTTATCATGAGAGCTTTGGGGTTTTGTGCTTTTATTATTTGTGTTGGATTTATAATGCTTCATACATTGGTGCTAAATTTCCATTAGTAAAAATACTGTCTGTCCTAAATGATTTTTTTTCTATCTTGTTTTGTATATCCAGGATTGGTTGGACATTGATTTTGGTATTGCTGAGGGTGTTGATTTTATTGCTATTTCATTTGTCAAATCTGCTGAAGTTATTACTCATCTTAAAAGCTATATTGCTGCACGATCTCGTGATAGGTATGTACCGAGAACTCTTTTTATTGTTTGAGAGTATCATTGTATGATTTCTTGCACTATTATTATTATTATTATTTCAATGTTGAGAATTAGTACTGTACTATTTACCCTTTTTGTTATATTATGGAAAAAATTGACAAGTAGCATTATCAACTGAGTTCCATAGATTATGAAATCATATCTGGTCCAGTTTTAAATCCTTTATTAGACCTCTATTATTCTTAACATAATTTTTTTCCACTCATCCAAATCTGTCCCTCCCTCTTCCAATATTTAAAAGTGACTTGATATTTGATTTTTTCATGTAAACCTTCATGTTGAGTTAGCCTTTTCGTCTTGATTAACAAAAGAATTTTGGTGAGGTACTAAAGGTAAGTGGCTCGTCTGAACCAGAAAAGCACTGAAGGTGCTGCAGATGTGTGCCTGGTTTGAGTGCTTTTCTCACACCAGAGACTTGCCGTAGAGGCAGAGCACCATATGCATATACCTTTTTGGAACCTTTAACTGCACTTTCTTTCTGGCTTGAAATTCTATGTAAATTTTAGCACGGAGTTAGTGGCTATCACCTTGTCAGAACCGGAAAAGCACTGTAAGGTACTAGAGAAGTGCAACTGATTGAAGGGGTCTCTCTTTATACAACAACAGGGTTCTGACATTTTCTCAGGTGCGGGTGTATCACCCCAGCAGCCGACCCCACTTAGTGGGATAAGGCTTGGTTGTTGTTGTTGTTGGGTGTATCAACCCAGCTCTTTAGGCACTGCTTTGTGATTCCTTTCCTATTTTTTGGTGTTTATTTTATGTACTATTTTTATCTTTTTGGATTGAGAAATAAATCTATTAAGGAAGAGTAGAAAAATACAAATAGGATAAGACGCCATCTCCAAAAAACAAACAAAAAGAACCTAGGAGATTAGCACATGTAACAAAGCAGAACACTCTCTCTGCACATATGAAAGGAAAAAGACCCTCTGAAAACACTATGAGCAGGACACTGAAGGTTGGCTAAAAAATAGCACTGTCCCAAATGAAGTCTAGATCCAACCAAACAAGCATCCTTAAAACTTCCAGCATTCCTCTTTTGGTCTCCGGCTGTAAACATCAATAAATTGGGGAGGAAGAACTAGGCCACAAAATTTTAGTCTCTTTGCACAAGCTAAAACCTACAAAATTATTCGAGTGAAGACAGACAGACCCAATATTCTCCAAAAATACCGAGCAGCTTATTGCAAAGAAAAGCATGGGCAGGAAAGTGTCCAAAGAGATTAACGCCGGTTTCCAATATATAACTGCATGTAAGCTTGGGGACTGAGCAGCAACTGGTCTTATTTCTGTAATATGTGAGAAGTAATCCTGTTAGATTAGATTAGCAGTCCATAGGATTTTATGTACTCGTATCACTTTTGGATTTATATGATAGTTACCAATCCGGTGTATAATATATAAGCATTACTCATATAAATACTTCAATGTTAAAAGTATGCTCATAATTAAAGATAAATTCATAATTAGAATCATAATGCATGAATCAGTAGGGAAACACATATGTTACCCCTTGATACAAATCCAATGAGTATCCTCCAAAAACTTTTCTTAAAGAGGGACATGGTTGTGGGTTATTTAGCGGGATGTACATGATCCCATATGATGATGGTGGTGAGTGACTTCTTGAATTGGAAGAGTTGTCTCTCGGTGAACTAAACTTGGAAGCTAGAAACTATGCTTTTTTGGATGATGAGAATGGGGAGTTGAATATGATACAATTAGTGTCAAACAGTAAATTGCTAGCAATTGAAAAGAGTATATCATACTTCTTTTGCATAGGGCTGGTGATATTTTTTGCGACATTTTGACATTGGTTAGAGAGAAAAATATATTGTGATATATTTACTAGGAAAGAACATATTTTTAAAATGGTTAAGCGAAAGATAAGCCTAAGTTTTTTTATTACGATCACAAGTATTTTTCCTAAGTAGAAAGAGAAAGTTAAAAGAGAAACAAAATGGAGGTAGAAAAATATATTATAGGCAACCGAAGTAGAAAGAAGAACAGAGTAGTAGATGTGTACCAAAACTCTGAGAACAAACAGCATGACATGAAGAACAGAGCATAGTTGCAAGGCTTTGCTGGAAAAGGCCGATGTTTGTCTAGAATGATACTGGTGAGCACCATGTTGGAGGATTTCATCTAAAGGGAAGGGAAGAGATGTGTATTTCAGTAGCTGAGGAAGGTTTTTGATTTCAGACCCTTCTTTCCGAACATTGAATGGCGAAATGCCATTTTTACCCCTTAAATAATGGCTCTGGTATTGCTCCATCCAATTGCACTGCGACTTCTGCGATTTCGGTTGCCATAAATTTCACTGAAACACAACACGATGCATTAAAAAGCAGCCAGAGGGCGCTATGTGACGCTCTACTACTGCTACAATACCACAATAGTTCACTGTTAATAACTATTCCTTATATTTGAAAAAGTTAATACTGATGGTTAAGACTGAAATGTAATGTGATGAATGTGGTGATACAGTGATATTTCAGTCATTGCAAAGATTGAGAGTATTGATTCACTGAAGAACTTAGAGGAGATCATTCAAGCATCAGACGGAGCTATGGTAGCACGTGGAGACTTGGGAGCTCAGATACCCTTGGAACAGGTTCCAGCTGCTCAACAACGGATTGTTCAAGTTTGCAGGCAAATGAATAAACCTGTCATTGTGGCCTCTCAGCTACTTGAGTCCATGATTGAGTATCCTACACCTACAAGAGCTGAAGTAGCAGATGTTTCTGAAGCAGTCAGGCAGCGTGCCGATGCTTTGATGCTTTCTGGTGAGTCAGCAATGGGCCAGTTCCCTGATAAAGCCTTAACTGTATTAAGGAGTGTCAGTTTGAGAATCGAGAGGTGGTGGAGGGAAGAGAAACGTTATGAAGCTATGCAACTCCCATCCGTTGGGAGTTATTTTTCAGAAAAAATATCTGAAGAAATATGCAATTCAGCTGCAAAGATGGGTAAGCAGTCTTAAATTATTGCTTTCTCTAGCTTCCTTTTTTTTTTCTTGCTGTTTATACTGTTATTGCAAGTTATCTTATCTGTCGAGATATATACTTTAAAAGTTCATAGTTAAATGTTGGATGTTAACCTGCTTTCTAATTCTGTTTGATAGTCATGGTAATTAATGTCTGTGTTTAAAGAAACTTATATGTTGAAAGACTTCATTTGATAATTCAGCATTGTTGTCTTTTACTTTCATACTATAATAGAAGCTTGCTGTGTCCTTGACATTATTCGATAAGGAATCATGGTTTTCATATTTGAAACACTATCTTAATGATTGATGACTGATTAACACACTTAACTCTTGTATAAATTCCAATCTGTTTTCATGTTTAAGTGAAGCAAAAAACTATTTCTTTGTTTGTGTTAGGTTTTGTTTGATTTGGAGTTGTTTAGAGGTGTAACTTTATGAGTTTAAACTTTTGCAGCCAATAATTTAGAAGTGGATGCACTTTTTGTTTACACAAAGACCGGGCACATGGCATCTCTATTGTCACGTTGCCGTCCAGACTGTCCAATATTTGCTTTTACTACCACTCCGTCTGTGCGTAGACGTCTGAACCTCCAGTGGGGCTTGATACCTTTCCGTCTAAGCTTCTCTGATGACATGGAGAGCAATCTCAATAAAACCTTCGCATTGCTTAAGGCCAGAAATCTGATCAAATCGGGTGACCTCGTCATTGCTGTCTCGGATATGTTTCAGTCAGTACAAGTGATGAATGTTCCTTAAGAACATGTTCCAAGGGTTCCAGGTTATGTTATCTGCTTGCTGTTTGTTCAAAACTTGGGATGCTGCTATAGTGCGAAAATGGAGCCGAGAGACTACATGAGCGAATTGTGGTTCTGTCGTTTTAAATCTGAAGGATGCGACTTGAGTTTGCGAGAATATATGTTTATGCTAATGGAGTTCTTTATTGTAGAATTTGTAGTGAGTGCATACACCTTGAACTCCTTCATATATATTTCAATCTGGTGAAGCAATATAGTGCAGAATTCACCCATTTTAAGTTGTAAGGCACAATTGCATTTTCTGTTAGATTGTATCATTGTATTAGCTTTCGAGCCATGTTGAGTATAATGTGAAATTTCAATAAGATTACATGTTAGTTACTTGCCACTGTGCGGCCGTGTAACATATGCTCAATATATGCATGTTGCACATTTAATTTGTTTTATTTTTTGTAAATCAGATATCTCTGGGCACAACCGAGAAATTAGTTTCTCGTGTAGGTAGGGTAATATGGACAACAAAATCCTTTAGTAAGAGTTTTAATGTTGCTTCATTTTGAAGACTCCAATTCAAATTTGCGATTGTGACCACTAGTGTACCATCTTATGAAGTGGTTTTGGATATGTTGCAAATTTTCCATATGTGCCTTTTGCATGCAACCAGACAGTATTAGAATTTGAGATATTCCTATTGTTATATATCAGAACTTATAAGTTATATATTCCTATTATGATTAACCAATGTAAATGTAGGTCCTGCAGTTGATTATGCAATGGAAATAAATTACCTTACAGAGCAATAGGAGAGCCAATTTTACCCCACTATTTTCTTAAAACCACACTCCTCCGGATTTTTCAATCTACACAAGGAAAAAGCTCTGTTTTCCTTGCGTTCGGATGGTAAATCTGGACAAAACAAAGTGGAAGGGTAGGTACATTTGGCTGATTTTTTTTCTTTCTTCAGAATCACAGGGGTGGGAAAAGAAAAAGAAGCTCGAAGCAATAGTTCATGTTGGTAAGTTTTTCTTTGGGCCCTTTTCTTTTCATTTGGTTCCTTTCCTGGTGGGCAAAACTCTTGTAGAATGCACGCTACAAAGTGAAGATTTCTTTTTAGGCCCCCTCATAATTTGGATGATGCGAGAAGATGAGAGAGAGATAGTTTGGATGATGTATGTTTGTTATGTAAAATAAAAGGTTAAACGGGCAATAATTCGGTAGTTATCTACCGGAGGTATAAAATGTAAATTTTTAAAATGAACATCCGATAGTTATCTATCGGATGTACAAAATGAAATTTTTTAAAATGAACATCTGGTAGTTATCTACAGAACATGTTATTAATGGCAGTTTCGTAATTTTAGGGGGTCTAAATGATATGAGTGGGGCCTAAAAAAGAAATCTTCCTGCAACGTCACTCAAGCAATGAATGATTAAATCCTAAACATAAACTTCAAATTTGTATCCTTGAAGCATTATGTCATTCTCAATTAAATTGCTCTAAGATTCACAAAATTATGCTTGCAAGAAACTGGTTAGACATTATACTTGCTTTTACAACGTAATGCTTGCTTTAGAACATTCTTTGCTTGTCAAAATTAATTAGTTTTCTCTATAATTATGCATAATATGGCATTAGAAGAATAGCATTATTCGATGTTTATTTTTCATGTACCTGATCCTATCTTAAGGCAAAAGAAAAATCATAAAATTGATGAATAAATTGTACTATAAAAGCTGTACCCAAAAAAAAATATGTGCTATGAAAGAGCACATTGTAAATGCACCATGATGTCGTTTCTAACAGAACTTGTTTTCTCTTTTTCTTTTTTCAGATTCGTGAGTGGAAATCTGAAATATGAGGCAAGGTTTTGAGCTTTCTTCACATGGAAGTTTAAAAAGCAAAAAAGTATCCGCATAAATAACTAACATTGACTTTGCCATGCTTTATAATATGGATTTCATTAGGGTGCATTAGTATGTACAGTAATAATAAAAAAATGTGATAATATTTATGACTTTTTATTGAAGATAGCCATCAACATTTTGAGTTTTGATATTAACTTTTTTTATAAATGTAGTACTTTGGTAAGTATGCATTTTTTTTTTCATTCATAATCCCAAAAAGATGACCCGTCAATAAAATTTGAATTTTGTTTTTATTTTCATATTACAATTGAGTAGCATTTTAAATTAAAAACAATTTTCATGCACTATTATTGTTATCATGTGTGTGACTTTAAAAAATGATTATGATAAAATTTAACCGTTTCTAACGATCTGACGATTGTAAATAATGATCGTAAATGAACTAAATCCTTAAAAATATGCAAAGTAGTACATTGTAATATTGAATATGATGTACTACTATTTTTTTATAATTGCACGATGTAGTAGAGTCCTATAATATAAATGAACTTATTGATTTAAATGTCATCTACCTTGTAAATGAACTTAATTGCGGTCAGTAATTAACTAGTAAAATTTTGAATGGATCTTGTAAATTTCTATACAATCCTTTACCCTTTGGAACAGGTACCTTCCTTGGCTCTTTAGTCTTCTAGGCCAACCCTAACCAAAAAAGAGTAAAGTACCAAAAAGGAAGAGAGAAATAAAGACGTTGAACTTGGATATGTTAATTAGTTAGTGACCTTAAATGACCAAAGAGCTTTGAGTCTTTTAGAACTTCATTGATATAAGTCATATATATGTGTGTATGTATGTGCAGTATGTTAAGTCTTTTAACATTCTGAAAAGTAATATAAGTACTCAAGAAGATGCATAGTTCTTTAACTTTTACAATTAAAATTCGAATAACGGGTACAATGCTTTTTTTGTTCTTTTGTCTTTAACTTAAACCAAAAAAGAACATAAAGATACACATAAAACAAATGAAAGAAGAAAAGAAATAAATGAAAAAGACCCCACCATTTAATTTACCAAAAAAAAATGAAAGGAGAAAAGATTCTTATCTGTACATTAATTTGACATGTTACCTATATATGTCACTCAAGTTAAAGACATAACATATGAGGTACCTTATACTGTGCTCATATAATTTTAGTCAAATTATTTACATAATTAGATAAAATAAACTTATACTAAATTTATGTGATGCACACCAGCTAATATGCATTAACTGGGTTTGTTAATGCAATCACTTGAAACCACATAGTAAAGTAGGAATTTGAAACCACACAAGGCCAATAGATTATTGAGCTCAAATTATCAAAACTCGACTCTATAATTTAATGGACCCACATTTGCAATTGCAAGTTGGGGAAAAAAGATATGAATGTGACATTTTTATTTTTTTTAATCATCTATATGAAGGTGACATGAAAACTTGAAGGCACCATAAACAACACCTGCTACACTACCAATTATTTTGGTCACTAACATATGCCATAAAATATTCCTAGCTTATTATTTATACTCTTGAAGTTAATCCCTATGGTTGTGTTTGATTAGTAAATATGTACACAAAGATCATCCAAACAGAATAGTTGATCATCACACGTGTGAAGATATTCTTTGGGGAGGTTACAATCACTTGATTTAAATCATCATCAAAGAAAAAAAAATGTTTATGATTGATCATAATGTTGTGAATTTCTTGCTATCATCAATATGAAAGGGTCCCATTGGTAAAACAATTGAGTGGCTTATAGACTCATCATCAGCCATGACTCTTTCAGCCCATGTGTATCAACTCATCATATAATACAGGGGTTTTACTTTGATAAAAAATCATAATAACTTAAAGGACTAATTTGTTACAAACTTCAAACTTAAAGGACCTCTGATGTAATTTAACTAAAAAAAATACTATTGAAAAACAGGTGGATGTGTTTGGTTCTTTAATAAAAATCACTTTGATTATATTAGATTTCTGATTATTCAAACTTAACCCCTTTGTTATTTTAGTAGAAAAACAACCTATACCACAAATTAAATAAAGGGTACAATACAACGTTAATAAGAAGCCTAGTTTTTGGTTTCTGACATGGGAAAATCAGATAACCGAAACATGAATCCCAAAGGTGGTTTTAGTGACTGAGGCATCATGTCTTGTATGGCCTACTCTTATCATACACTTTGTGTCCTTATCAGTCATCATCTCACATTTTATTTTATATGTATAAAATAACCAATATTGTTGAGACACAAACTTTTGTTGCAATTGATACATACAAATACTAACATCTCTATAGTTTGAACAACTCATGATGAATCTCATTTATCATGATTATAGTAAGTACACAGTGCACTCATTTGAATGTGGTGTGAGTTGATCACTTGATCATATTCACAACATATACATTTTGAAAAATAATTAATTTCACACACACATCAAATAAATATATATAAAAAAAAAATCTTCAATTTGATTTGATTCAATAAGGAAATTCAACATAAGATAGAATTCAAAATCATGTAAGAAGACTGAACAAGCTAACATAATGATTGCATTAGAATCGTTATATAATATGTACCTATAAGATTCACAAATTTATATCAGCAAGGCACAGCGATAACATTATATATAAATAATAATACTGATAAGAAAGAGGGACTTAATTTAATTAATAAATTTGGACAATAGTTGCTATATCCATATCAATTAGTGGAATTAACAAGGTCAAACAAAGCCTACTTTATTTTATTATACACTTATGAACAAATCAAGTATTTAAAATCAAAAAATGTGGGACCAATTTCATGTGACATGTAGTATCAAATGATATAAACATGACACTGGTGATAGTTTATCTTAGGTGAGCAAGATATACACTTGACTTGGTATACATGCAAATGCAAATACTAAATGGTGTTGTGGTAGGCCAACAATTGAGATACTTTGAGGGAATATGGACAGTGACAAAAAAACTGTGTCTGACAATATCCTCTCTACTTAGCTAAGTGGTTAAATGGTGGATGATTGGCTCTTGTTTGTTTAGTTTTCGGTTGCTTCTGTGGTGTGGTCACCCACTTCTTTTACTATCTACATGACCATGTTTTTTAATTAATCACTCTACTTATTTGTAATGTATTGTTTAAGTTTGATGACTTTATAATATCATTGGTTAGCTAAATCAAAGAAAAGGACAAGATTGTGCTGTCTAAGGATAAGATTATATATGATACATTTAAAATAAAAAATTAAAAAGATAAGACATATTCATATTTTTCTAAATTTGGGTGATATTGAATATAGTTTTCTATCTTAACCCTTTTATATTAAGGAGATAAGAGGCATTGATAATTTTAAATTTGGTTGAAAGTTAATTAAAGTCTAACTAAAAATTATTTTAGTCAAGATTAAAATTCAATTTCTTCTAAATGATTTGATCTTAACTAAAGTTTACCAACCATTTGAATTCTCCCACTTGATTACACATATATTTGCACCTTTCCCACATTAAATATTTTTGGGTGGGAGTCAAGTTATATTTTTTTTTAGCTTAAAAAACTTAGTTTCAAAACTCACACATGCTAGATGTAGAGATGAATGACATCGTGAGTTCGAATCCGCATTCAAGCAAATAAAATGTCGTTGTAATTTTTTTTAGCAATTGAGTTACTCTTACAGAACTCTAATTTCATTTTTTATTAGATAAAAATTTACACTAACGAGAATTTTACATTGGTAGTGAGATTCAAATTAGTGTCCTTATAAGATATGAGATATTTCAACTTATTCAAGAAAATCTCAACTTATTCATATAATCATATTTAAGGGGGGAAAAGATTTCAAGTAATTGTGACAATAGTGCTTATTTAGGTGTTGATTGGAAGATAATGAGTCACATGGATGCATGTCAAAAATGTTACTTCTAGTTCCTATGAAACTTGATAAATTTGAGAAAACGCCAAATAAATTTAATCTGCATACTAAATTGGAAGACAAGCAAAAACAAGGTAGCTAGTTTACTTTGATTGATCTGGATTATTGACCTTCCATGGAAAATATGACATAAGATCTTCCTACACAAAAAAGTTAAGAGTATTTCAATAAAGAGAAAATTGAAGGAAACGAATATAGTAAGTATATGAAAACTAACTCAAACCCACTTATGATTTAGAGACATAGGTAATAATACACTTCTCATTTTTAACTTTTCCTCAACAAATCATTTAATATAAAATTTCCATCTCTTTCTAATTTATATCTTTTCATTGAAGTTTTCTTTTACTAAAGAGTGAGGTGTAAATAAAAAGTCTCACATTTTCACATGATTAATAGAATTCATTTATTCAACACTTTAAAATTTTAAGTGATGTAATGTGATTGTTTTTAGTTCAATGTAAGAATATCCGAATGTTATATACTTTTTTTATCGGTGAAAACTTTTGCTTTCTTTTTTTTTCTTTTTTTCCTATCAGTGCAATTCTTTCCCCTTTTAATTAGAGATGTTGTTTCAAGATTGGAATAAAAATTTAGGAATGAATGACAAAGTAAGCCTTTATGTATATATTCTTAATTTTTATTCTTATGCATCTAGTTTGTGCTAGCAAATTTGTTTTTCCTACATGAAAATAAGCTTGTAGGTTTCGAGGGTATAAACATTTACATTTTACAGTATTTTATCGTACACATCATCATAACTTATGTTGACACATGGAAGGTATTTAAAAAAGTTAGTTAAATATAGTTTTTTCAAAGTGATCTCATTAAATTAAATATATCTAGTCGCGTATACAGATAGACTTTGAATTGGTAAACCATATCCGTCCTCATAATGGTCAAGGTCCGTGATTCCGTATTTAGAAAATAATACTCGTAATTATTATTATTTATCACATCACTATGGGACTTAAAGGATGTTAACTTACATTTGTAAATAACGATCTCGATTGGATAGGTCTAATTTAGGAATATGCGAGTGAAGGATTCTTTTCTCCATGGTGATGATAATTTAGGAGAAAGTTCTCTTGAGAATAGCTAGAAGATAGGATTTTTGGGTATAAATTGAATATCTTTCGGACACAACTGTAAAGATTAATTTCTCGAACATTGAGAAGTTTAAATGGACAACAAACTCTCTTTAAAAGTTTCATGCATGTTTAAAGTTGGATTTGAATCAGTATCTTAGTTAAGTTAGAAGAGATGTGTTATCTGATCTAAGTACTCTTGAATGCTGAGAGATAGAGATAAAATCAAATTTTTGCTCCATAGAGACTCATTGCTTGAGAAATTCACTTAAATATACATTATATATATGTATGTATGTATAAATATTTGATATGCTATACTTTTTTTGTCTTTTCATACATCAACACGTGCATAAGTTTCTTTTTATGTGATCTTTACAATAATGAGTTAACATTGTATTTGTTTTATGCTTGGATTTTTTTATCAACTAATTGATTAAAACTAATATAAATTTAGGTACTTATTTTATGTTGATGGAGGTCCGTAGGGATCGGAGAATATGTGGGGATGTAGATGGAAATTTTTTTATTGAAACATGGATGAAGGATAATTTGAGTAGCAGGACATTGAACGATGGTAGAGAACGGGAGCAGTTATAAAGTATCAACCTAGTTGAGACGACTAGTGATCTTTCTTATTCTCTTGATTCATAATATAACAGACCAATTTTTAAAGTATTAGTGACTAAAATTTATTATTTGTAAGATGGCTTAATATGTAAATCGTTCCTGTAAGTTCATATGTTTTTTCTTTTCGTCTCTATTTTTTTTTGTTCTAAAACAACCGCTGTAAGTTCTTAACTTTTTGGTTTTTGGGAGGCTTATTTTTCTTCAAAATATAAAACTCTCTTCCTTTGAGGAATTAACAATTGTATTATAGGAGGATTTTTTTTTGTGTGCTTTATATGAATTCTTTAAATTTAAAATATTTTGTTATATTATTTTTAAAAATTAAAAATATATTAATCATACGCATTAATTTATCACTCTTTAAATTAATGCTCTTTTAATTATTAAAAAAATATGCTCTTTCAAAAAAAATTAAAAAATTCTCAATTTTACCCTATATTTTTCCTCCCCTAATGCCCTTCCTCTCTTCCCTTTTAAACTCTAAAACAAAACCTTAAAAAATATTCATAAGAACACTCGTTAACAAGACACGAGTATTTAAACTTTCTTAATAAAAGAGGGCTACTTTTACTCATGTCTCGCAAAAGTAAATCCCTAGCATAATTAGAGCATTTGCATCTACAAGGCGGATAACATTTCCATATTACCAAAAGATATGCAATGATGGTATTTTTTTTTTCAAAAGAAATCTCAATAATTTCACTAAAGCACCAGCCACATCAAAGTTCTTATACAGGAGTAGTAAATTAAAACCAAGCGTTTAACAAATAAGTTAATCCATTGATCATGATTGTGTTTGCCTAATGGCCAACCTTCACCTTTTTAGCATCCTTATGAGAAAAGAAGAGAAGATAGTGTATTTTTTTAAGGGTTATGCCAACGTAGTAAAGGATTCGTCAACTTAACTAGCATGTATTTATTGAGAAAAAAATATAAAAAAAATCAGAAATAAATTGGCAAGACTTTTAATATATAACTTACTCCTTTTGATATCAAATATAAACAAAAACATGTCGTTGAAAAGCTGATATAGACTAAATTTTTAATCACATATATTGACCTTTCAACTATTCTTTTGCTTATATTTCATTTCGGATAAAATATTTTTTATATTTTAACATGTGTCATACGGACACATCTTAATATTTCTCCTTTATTAATTACTCCCTCCGTTCCTTTTTAAGTGTCTTTTTAGCGTGTATTTTTCGTTCCTATTTAACTGTCCTTTTTGTATTTTTAGGGTATGATTTGTCAATTATACTCTTTTTCAATTACTCTTAACTTTTTCAGTAAATCTAATTAATGTTATATATTTGGAAAGCTAAAGTTTGTTTTTTTTAAACAAAGTTTGTTTTTTTTTAAACAAAGTTTGTTTCTTATTATCTTCAAATTTAAACAAAATTTTGTTACAAACAATGGTTCAAAGAAGAGTT
>Ga0099826_10001259_pt1 | contig 14864 bp, 5 predicted proteins | sample Mtrugardesep15_FD_76830 | JGI IMG/M metagenome (GOLD analysis project Ga0099826, IMG submission 76830) | Root nodule microbial communities of legume samples collected from California, USA - M. trunc garden sep15 | ecosystem: Host-associated > Plants > Roots > Nodule | place: USA: California... | reverse complement strand
TACAGATAATGATTCGAAGATTGTTTCAAAGTGAATCCAATAAAGAACAATAGTAGTTTAACACAAGGATCGAGAGTTTAGTAGAAGAGGCCACCCTTCTAAGTGGTGGGGTCAAAATAAAATGCTAGGATGTGCCACCAAATAGGATATTATTTGGGTGATATCGGTGACATTGTTTCTATCTCTTTTTTAATCAAATCAATCATTTTCTTTCAATCAAATAATTTATTTTAATTATTTATCTAGCATTCTTTTCATATAAAATATACTAACGTCACCAAAAAAACTATGTCACTCAAGTGCCATCCCATCAAATGTAAGGCCGACTAATAGGGGTTTTTAGCATAGCCTATTTAATTAAAAAGACTGGACTAAAAAAAAGTTTAGTAAACCTATCAGATCAACCTATTAATTTTTTTATATATAATATCTATTCCATCATTAATATTGTTGATTTTTTATTTTATAAACTTAAGCCTTTATTTGATTTGGTTAGTTAGTAGTAAGTTTATTAATGTGATTAGACCTAGATTTAATTATTTAGTAGCAGACCTATTCGAATGTTTTAGGCCTTCATAAGATTTTCCCAATTTAGTGGTAGACTTATTGGTGTGGCTAGACCTTAGTGTAAAATAAGCTTTTAGACTTCATCGGGTCTTTAAAAAGGCTAGGTCAGACCTTAAAAATGAGCCTATGTCGGGTAATAGGTCAAACTCAGACCTATAATTTTTTGAAGTACACCATGCTTAGGCCTTACGAAGCTCGGCATGACATAGCCCATTTCCACCCCTAACTATAATAACACCGTTTTTTGTTGAAGGAAAACATTAAACACAAACATGACCATTAAAATTAAATTACATATCGTCTCTGTGAGCATAGCGCAGTTTGCAAGAACAATGCATTGTTATATGCAATGGTTGAGTTCGAACCCCGAACATCCTACTTTTTCATCTAAAAAAGTGAATTCTAACAACTATACTACTTAACAAAAAAATAATTTAAATTGCATATTTTAAAAAATTTAAAATAATATCTACATATATCAAGTGATTTGAAAATGTGATAGCAAAGCGTACTGAGATGAAGAAAAAGGTGGACCACAACGTAATTTTATTTAAAAGTAAAAGATATATTAATTTTCCTTATAAATTTTTTATTTTTTTTTGATGGATGGGTTAAGGCTCATCCCGAGCTCTAAAGGGGCTCCGTGACTTACACTTATACTACGTGACAAATAAGTGCACCGTATCCTTAAAATAATAATAATAATAAGTGCACCGTAGTTTCTCAAACAGAACTATGAGAGAAAAGAAACCAAAGTAGTGTGAAAAATTAATCAACAATATATCGTTTTATTATTGCAGCTATTATTATATTACAGTAGTACCTTTTAAATGAACTCCTAGATTCATCTCCAAAAAAAAAAATGAACTCCTAGATTATTGGGGAGTGTAAGTTCTAATTTAAGGACTACCAACAAAACCCAATTGCATGGTTACAAACAGAACAGTTCCAAAACCCACAAGTAAAGCATGGGATTGATTTGAAGCATATAATTTTGCTTTTGGGATGAAAATTAACAAGAGCATCACTCGTGATGATTGATGACAGATCATAATAATGTTTTTAAACAATGCGTAGCCATTTTTCCTGGAATATCTTCATTGTGGTTGTAGTGGGATCCTGACATAAATTTATTCCAAATAAATTATTTGTGGTGGCTCACAACAGATATATAGCAAATATCAAATATGTTTTGCAGCCTTAGATCAAATTGAATTATTCTTGATTCGATATTAATTATTTTTCAATCTGCAAGTGCCTCTATTTAATTAATTCTTTTATTTCTAAAAACATTGGAGTACTCATTTTTATATAACAGGCGTTCAAAGAAATGCTTCAACCAATAACAATGACAAAAGAAGGAAAACGTGTAAATTGATTGATTAATTATTTAATTAATTATGTTAACAAGAATTAATCAATTATTAACAAATATTCTTTCATTGATAATGTATTTATTATATTATCATTATTTGATGATGGTGATAACGATGATGTTATCATATAAGTAACAAAGAATCGAATCACATCAAAATTTCGCATGACATGTTTAGGCGAGAGTAATATTAAGATAGGTGACCTCTTGATAAGTTATTAGGTTGCACCTCATCATATATTTTTTTTCTGTCCGGTGAATATAACACAATGCTGGTTAGCAATGAATCCTAAGAAACATATCTCCTCCGGTGGTCAGGTTTTAATTTAGACCAATAACTCTCTCTCTCTCTCTCTCTCTCTCTCTCTCTCTCTTTCTCTCTCGTGTGTCGGTGGGTGGGGAGTGGGGTGTTGGGGGTAGTAATGTCACTCCATGGAATCTATTCACATAGATGCAAGGATGGAGATTTGAATCCCGAATTCCCGACATATTAACCTTAGAGTTAAAATTCTTAAAATTATGCTACTTGAAAAAAGAAGTTGACATTCCCATTTTCTTTGGATGGTCATTCTGCTTGTGTTATAGTGGAGATTGATTGTCCTCAACTAAGACAGAAAATGAGTCGAGTTGAATTCGCTACGGTTAGACTCGATAAAAATTAATTCAATTTGCAATGCAACTTGAATTCAATACAAACTTATTTTAGCTCAATCTCGACTTATTTTAAGTTCACAAACAACTTGGTTTAACTCATTTGCTCAAATAACATAATTCAAAAGTCAATTTTATGTAAAGAAACATAAAAAAATTTAGACCTTACTTTTTTATACCATATATTTTCTTTAAAAAAACAAATATTGAATTAAAATAAAAGTTATCTAAATATAATATCTATAAAGAATAGACACAGATACAAATTAAGTTTATATTTGCATAAATAATCGAGAAAATATAGACAAATAATATAAAATCAATTTTTTTCATGGAAAGACAAAGATAACTTATGTTCCAAAGCCTATGACCGAACCGGTTAGTGTGGTGGTTGAGTTCATAGAAAGACAAAACTAGCTAGTGAGACACAAGAAGTCATTGTTACATCATAAAGATTCCAACGGGAATCTTGGCTTTCTAATGAGGAGAGTTTTGGTTTTAAGGTTTACTTTTGTAGTAAGTTTATTCATGAAGTCTTACACAACATTTCATTTAACTCAACCGAACCGACAGTACAAAGAAGAACAACATGTAACGACTTTGGAACAAATATCTTGTCAAGTAGCATACTTCTAAGAATTTTAGAGTGATGTAGTGGTTGAGGATAAAACTGTTGAAGTTCTCAAACCCACGTTGTTGTTGGACATATTCATAATTCAAATGTTGCTCATAATATCCATCACATGGAACGACTTTGGAGCAATAGTCCAAAAGAAAAGAAAAATCTGAAAAACTAGAGTGCACAAATGTTTATAATACTTGTTCTAGAACTGTTTTTCATGATACTCTTAACATAATTTTCTTTGGAGCAATGATGGGTGACTAAGTTGATTTGAGTCAAGGTATGGCTGAAGTTTTCTCGAAATAAAAAAAGAAGTTTCTGTAGTCCCCCCCCTCTCTTTGCTCTCTCCCCCTATACCCCCTTAACCTTTTGTGTTTTTATCCTTTATTTTAATTTACGGTTAGCTTATTGAAAAAATATACATAAGTAAGCAATAAATAATACTCCATCTGATCCTTTTTTTCTTAACCTTTTATGTTTTTATCCTTTATTTTGATCGACGTTTAGCTTATAGAAAGATGAGTGTAAGAAATTATGAAATATACACATGTTATTGTTTATTTATCTATAACAATAACTAAAAAGGATATATCAATTTTTTTTGGTTACATAAGAGGATATATCAATTTGAATTGACTTTTATTCCTTCTATTTTTACTTGGTCTTTAAACTCTTTTATTTCCTAGTTCATCCTTTTTATATTTAAATTATTAATTAAAAAAAATACTTTAATCTCACTAAAATAGGAACAATATTGCACACTACAAAAAGACCTTATTTTAATCTTACTTACAAAAAATATTTGATCATAATTTATGTAAAAATTGATGTCTCTTAAATATATTTAAACATAGTAGAAAAAAAAATAGATGTATGTGTTAATGCCCGTTTTTTTCTAGTTGTAATAAATTATGTCTAGATGACATGTATTGGTTGCAAGTGTTAAGTCATATAATATTGTTTGATTCATATTGCTCTGCAACAGCTAGTTAGGAGTTGAGACTTACACTCTCCCAGACATCTTAACATTTTAACCTAATCATATAAGAGAAATTCTCAATCTCTCGACGAACTACTCAAGCAAATTATATAAATATTTTGGTTAAATATAAGAAGTGAATAACAGAAACTCTAACCTAGGATCAATTCAAGTAATGACAAATTGAAATGCATTAAGAATGATATATAAAATAAATATAATTTCGATAGTGTTAAATAAAGGAAATTATCATGCACTTGGAGAAAACGCCAACAAATAGCAGAGGTTCATCTTTGAACTTTAATATTAGGTGTTTCGATACTCATAATAACTTAATACATAATCAAAGGAAAGAAAATAAAAACATGCAATAGAACAAATGGACAGGGGTTGAAAAACACCCCTCTTTAATGCTCTAGTCGTCTGCCTTTGCCTTTGAGCCGTCAAGTTGGAGAAATTGTCTGGTTAGGAAAGAAATAAAATTACAACGACACAAACTAAAATATTACAAAACATTCTCAAAACCATGATCAACTCACTCTAAACCCTCTATATTGTCTTCAAAGTAGAGAAAAAACTCAAAGCTTAGCTAAAAACATCATATGGTGAGGTGTCATCAAGTGCTTATTAGGTATTAAGAAATTATAAAATTAAAAAATTAGGTTGGAGAAGTTGGACCTACTTAAACACCCAAATGGAGTGCTCTTCTGTGGACGCTCTTAGAGCATATATATAATGAAGCTCTTTATTTTGGGTGTTTAAATGAGTCATGACATATACACATTTATTTTATAATTTTATTTTGAGAGTTATAATAAACATTCAATCTCTTCAATCCAACACTTTAAAAAAATTGATAAAAGTGACTCTCACAATCAACTCTTTACGACTACATCTCAAAAAAATTTATTTTAGTACAATTTATTAAGTGGGTTTACAAAAATTAATAGAAAGATAATGCTTCCAAATCACCGTTAAATAGCTGAAAACTTAATTCCCTTGTGGATGTTTTTAGATTATCTCAACGATGGTTAATAGCCACCAACTGTTGTATATGCACACTATCTTTCCTCTCTTATGCATTGACCATTCAAAATTTAAAATATATTTTATAAATAAATAATTTATCTTTTGAAATGTAATCATATAAAATTATTTAATATGTCCATTTAGTTATTGTTTTAGAGGTGTTGGTTTGAGTATTTTATTTTATGAAAAAAATATGCTTATAATATTTCACAATATATACTTTCTTGAATACATGTTGAATTCTCAACAAAGATGTGAAATAATTTTTCACTTGATTTTGAATCTCTACTATCAAATATCTTTTAGTCGAGTACTTATAAGTTATTATTATCACAAAATTATAAATAAGTTATGTGTACACGTGAGGTCTATGTAAGATCCAATTAAATAACCAATATAATTTTTTTTTTAAATAACCATTATACTCTTTACAGACCACTTATTGATTATTGAAGATGGTCTTAGTAACCTTATATTTATATAGACGTAAGCGGGATGACGTACATGTCTTTGGCCCTATATCTATGGATAACTTAAGTGAGTAAATTCATGTACCATAAATTAATACGCCCCACCTACTCACCTAGCTAAGGGTGGGTCACAAAATCAAGTAAAAACATTGGATATGAACGTGATTGGTGAGCCCCTCTGCACCGTACTAGGTTTTTGTTTTGCTTGGCTTGGCTTGGAAGCTTTAAAAAGATAAGATCAACACATGATTCATCACAGTTCAATCACTAGTCTTCCAACAGTTTGGTTTGAGTCAAGGATGAGTGAAGGCAGGAAGAGTCAACACTACGGTTCAACTGAATCAGCATCATCTCATCAACCCACCAACACTGGAGAGTCCAACTCCTCTTCTAATGGTGCAAGGATGATGAAGGGTGTAAAACCGACGGTACTTCCAAAAAGAGGAGCTGTGGTGAAGAGGGTTCTTAATGTCATATTTACTTCCTCCACCACCGATGGGTAGATAGTTACCTTATGCTGAAACTATAATAGGTACCAATCATTAACTTCCAAGTTTTCTAATCTGCCAAAATAATAATAATTATGTTTTGTATTTTGTCAAACAAATAAATACTTTATATTCAGTATATGCACTTGTTTACGTACGTTTATTGTAGTATTATTATACCGTACTTAGATCTCAAAAAATCGTGACCTAATTTTAAATTGTGCCCTGTTATTTACTTCGTGCATTGTACTATACAAACATTATTCAAATATGGTGTCCCGATTATTGTTGAACCAAAGCTTCCAAAATATGGAGTATGTATAAAATCATGCCTCGATTTCTCCAAATCATACAACGATTTTGCCAAATCTTCAATCATTGATTTTAAGTCAATTCTCAACGATCGGGAAATTAGGAATAAATGATTTGGCTCGAAATGATTTGAAAAATAGGTGTTCCAATGTTCACGCTACCTAAATCAACAAACAATGTCAAAACATTATATTTGGTTGGACACCTCAGACTCCAAGTTGTGTGTGAATTTTAGTCCCTTCATCTACATACCAAATACAAAATGGTTGTTTCAATTATAAGAATAAGTTATACAATTATTTTTTGGAGATTTGATTATTATAAAGGTTTTCAAACTATTTTTTATTTTATTTTTATATAAAAATGTAATTGGTCATCAAGTTAAACTCCAGTCAGTCAATTGCAAGTTAAATTGTAAATGAAAAACATAATAACAAAGATTATACTCTCTCTAGTCTAATCACTTATAAGCAAAATTACTATTTTTACGCTGATTTAGAAATTCAATTACATGCAATCTAGTGTTTAGATTTCATCTAAAACCTAAATTAAATTTACTAATTAAAATGTTATTTTTATATTTATTGGGAAAACTCATTCATCTACCCATAAAATGCAATTTATTGTATGTACATAAGTAACTATCTATGTTCATTAGGAATAAATGAGTTCTAAAAATATCATTGCGATCTTAACTTAGTTAATAAGGACATTGTATTACATATACAAGGGTTGTGATTGGTTCTCAATCTGGAATTATGTCAGGATGTAAGTAAAGTCTGACTAAGAACCATCAAAGAATCAAACTCAGGTTCTCTTAAACAATTCGTCATTTAGTAGAACTTATTAACCACTTAATCTCAATTGCTTGGTTTGAGTTAAAAATACATGACTTATCATACATTTTAAATTGATGTGGCAAAACATCATTGAATTTATGTGTAAAACTTTTTCATGTTGATAATGCGTTTAAACTTTAAATTAAACTCTTTAGTTAAGATACTAAAGTTATAAGAAGGAGCACAAAAAATATATGCAACAGCTCCTTAGGTAGTTTATTTTTGTTCCGACACTTTTTAAATCCGTTACATAACTTTTTCAAACGATTGATTTAACCGATTTAAAAAGTGCTAGAATGACAATTAACTATTGTTCGACGAGTTTTAGGTGCATGTGAACAATTGGTGTCTAATGAGCGAGTTCAGGTATGCTCCATTTACCTGATGCTCCATTTAGTCCATTTAAGTCATGGATGTACGACACGTGGCAAACAAATATCCGAGGGTTAAAATTAAAATTGAAAAATAAAATAACATGGTCCCTCGTCCCTTTCTCACAACTATACCCTCCCTCTTCCTTCCATCACGTCTCACCGCCATTTTAGGGAGTATCTACAAAATTTCATGAATCTGTAATGTATTCCTTACAATCTTCTATGCATTGATCAAAGCATCGCAATCAGTCACATTACAAAATGATGGATGTTGAATTTGTTTTGATTTTATACCAATTAGGTTAGTAAAATTGAATGTGAATTTATTCATATGAAGAATTTTTGAATCTGTCATATGAAGAATTATTGAATCTGCCATATGAAGAGTTTATTCACACTCATGAAGAATTGTTAAAATCGATGAGTAAAATAATGGATGCTGAATTTCTCTAAACTGATATTTTTGAATCAATTGTTGCTTTATTCTAAACGGAGGCGAGCAGTGACAATAGAAAGAGGAAGCGTATGACACAAAAAGGGGAGGATGGTGTTTTCCCTTTAACAAATATGTAATCCTTCAGTTTTAATTTCAACCCTTGGATATTTGTTTGCCATGTGTCGTACATCCATGACTTAAATGGACTAAATGGAGCATCAGGTAAATGGAACATACCTTAACTCTCATAATGAGCAATCTCCAAGAATATATTGAAATATGGGTTTTATATTATATATTAATGGGCTTGGGTTGCATTAAGGCCCACAATAAAAATATTAAGATTTATTTTTAAGCCCCCTAAATATTTCTTCAGGCCTCCTAAAATTACAAAATTGCTTTTAATAACACGTATGGTATGTAACAAACAAAACATCAATTATTTAAATACTAGATGTTCATTTTAAAAATTTCTATTTTGTACCTCCTGTAGATAACTACCAGTTGCTCATTTTTAAAATTTCCATTTTCTACCTTTGGTAGATAACTGCCAGATGTTCATCCCGTAACTCAAACTAGTCGAACTACAGATTACTACATAGACGAGGAACCAAAATAAATGTTATTTTGGTAATCATAAGGGCTCTTAAAATGTGACAGCTTTTAATGAATTTATCTGAGAAGTCGGCATATTTAGTGCACAATGACCTTAGTTCTGGAAAAGTTATGTCTAGCCATGATTCAATAAATGATAAGATTATAAATATATATTACATATTGAAATCGATGCATCATGATCAAAGAAGTTGAATGTACTGCCGACAAAGTAGTAAGCTTCTCAACTTTTACCAGCCCTTTGGATTATCAAAATATCATTTATCTTGGTCCCTGGTCTATGTGGACATCTGTAGTTCGACTGATATGAGTTACGTGATGAACATCCGATAGTTATCTATCATAAATAGAAAATGGAAAATTTTAAAATGAACATCCGATAGTTTACCAGAGGTGCAAAATAAAAATTTTAGGCTTAAATAGAGTTGATTTTGATCTCCTATTTCAACAAATCCGCAATTTTGACCCCTCTATTTTTAATTACGCAATTTTGATCCTCCTATTTTTAAAAATTTAGATAATTGGTCCACTCCATTAATGCGACTCTTAATTTTAATGATGTATCATCTAATTGAGTGATGTGGCAATATAAGCATTCTTAAGTGGCGACCATGTCACAGTTTGCCTATCTTAAATAAAATAAAATATTTTCCCCCTAAAAAAATTAAAAACCATTTTTTTATTTCTGAAATAAGTTAAAAATAACGAACAAAATTGAAATAGGAAATCAAGTTTTTTTAATTTTTTTTATAGAAGATAGGAAATCAAATTAAAACAAAAAAGGCTTAATAGCAATTTTAGGCCCCTAACTTTTTCAAAATTGCGATTTTAGCACCCTAAGAAAAAAAACTACAAAACCGCCTCCTAAGTTTTGCACATGTGACAGTTTTGGTCCACACTACCAATTTTGACTCGGTCTATGCTGACAAGAAAAAAAAGAGACAAAATTTAATCTCATGAACTCTAATCTCCAAAACATTGAAGAACAGTAACAAGTAAAATAAGAAGTTCTATTCATAAACAAATAAGAAGTCTGGAAACGAAGAACAAGAAGGATAAAGTTTAAGAGAATATTATATATGAAGAAGAATGAGGAAAAACCATAGCCATTTCCCTTTGTATTTTCTTTCTCGATCACCAACTACTTTTTTTTTTGGTCAAGTAGTCTAATGGCTAGAATTCACTTTTTTTAAGGTGAATAAGCGAGATGTCCGGGGTTCGAACCCCAATCCCTGTATATAACAATGCATGTCTCTGTCAACTGAGCTATTCCTCTTTTCCTTCGATTAATTGAAGCATCACTACCAAGGCTAGAACAATAACAAGCATATAGACAACGACTTTTTAGTTTCTTTTCTTATTGAACAATTCAATGTTTTCGAATTAGGGTTCATGTGATTCAATTTTCCTCTCTCTCTTTTTATGTTTAATTTCCTTTTCTTATTTTACTTTGTTTGTCATTTTTTAAATTTCAAAATTTTTTAAAAAATGGGATTTAAAATATTTTGTTTAATTTGTGATTGACAAATTGGGACCTGATCTCCACTTAAGCATGCTTCTATTGCCATGTCACATTGATGGGAGGGACCAAATGTCTAATTTAAAAAAAAAATAGGGGACCAAAATTGTGTAATTAGAAATAGAGGGACTAAAATTGCGGATTCGTTAAAATAGGGAGATCAAAAATGCATTTAAACAAAAATTTTAAAATGAACATCCGATAGATAAGTATTTGACGTTCGGGTTGTTATATACTAGACGTGTTATTAAAGATAACTTCATAATTTTAGAGGACCTAAAAAGATATGTTCACCAATACAATTAACATTAACATAATAGATGGTTGATGTAATGAGAAGATAATGATAAAAATAAAATGAGTTGCTGTATGAGTGAATTTAAATATAAGGTATTCAAATATAAGAGACCCCAAATATTTGTACCCAAAAAAAAAAAAAGAGACCCCAAATATAATGGTTGAATAATAAAATGGCCTTAAAAAACGTTGTCTTATTGGTGCATCGCATGCAATACAAAGACCCTACCCTACCTTGACGTCTCTACGCACTCAAAACTCAAAAGCAAGAATGCCACCATTTTCCTTCATAACCGTTATCCAACGGAACCCATCCCCGGTAACCAAATTCAAACTAACACACTCTGAAAAGCTATACACAAAAAAGTCCCAAAAGCAAAAGATAGATGATGGCTTTCATAGCACATTCTTTTTTTCAAATCCAACTTCCAATGCTATATTTAAATTACTTAACCACCACAATCACCACCCTTTTCCTCTCCCTCACCTCTTTCCCTTTGCATCTCATTTCTCAACCAAATTATGGGTTCATGCATTAGCAAATGCAGACCCAACAAACATTCTCTAAATCATTTCAACAAACAACACCTTCAAGACAAACTTGTTATATCCCATCAACCTCCAACAACTCCAACAACCCTTCTTCATTCTTCCAACAAAATCTCACCTTCTCCTCCATCTCCCACCTCTTCCATTTCCTCCTTCACATGCACCACTTCCAAAACTATATCCTCGGCTTCTTCATTTTCAAGCACAAATTCCTCATCTTTAAGCTCCAAAGATAGATCCTTCTCCAATGACTTCCTTTGGTCTTGCTACAAGGAAAATCCACACATCATCACTCGTATCAATTCCCTCACCAAACCTACACCTCAACCTAAAAAGATCATAAACCCTTCACCAACAAAACAAAACATGCCACAGAAAAGAATGCGATCAAACTCACCAACCAACCTAACAAGACAAAAGAGTTTCAGAAAAGAAGTAGAACCTCAACCACCAATGAGGCCTAATAGAATGTTGGGTTCCCCTTCTCCGAGTCGTAGATTCAATGGAAGTGTTTTATCTACCACTATTTCGGATAATAGTGTTTCGAAGCGAATGAGTAATAGCCCTAAGGCTAGTGTAACTCATTCATCACGTTCTGTTAATTCGTCTTCTATAAGAAAAGAAAGTGTTAGGGCAGCAGCTATTAGTCCAAACAACAGTTTGCGGCGGGTTCAATCTTCTGGTTTGAGTTTGAGGCATAGAGAAACTGTGGTTAAGGATGTGATTTCTAGCAATAATCACAATATTGACTCAATTATGGAAGATATTGATAATCCTCTTATCTCATTGGACTGTTTCATCTTTTTGTAGAAAACAGTGTTTGTGTGTCCTCTTTATTTTGATTTATTTGGTGTTTTGTTTATACATAGTTTGAAACCAATTTTCTATGTTTGTTTTTTCTTTTATCTTTTTGGGGCTTGTTGATTGTCGAATATTGAAATTTATTCATTACTACTATAAAAGTTTGTAAGGTTGATGAAATTTGTGTTTCTAATTATAAGAGTAATGAAGCACTTGTGTGTGCTAGTTTGAATTTGTATTTTGTACAGCATAATGATCAAGATAGCTTCTTGTTTACTTTTGTGGCAATGAATACTAAATTCAAATATGCATTTATCGATGTGTCACAAAAAAAACTAAATATATTTCAGAGATTCATGTACATCAAGACCAACATTTTTAGAAATTTCGATAGAATTAGGATTTTATACACCCGAATCCATGTGTTATGATACCATTTGAAGGTGAGGTCAACTGATCTAGCAATTGGGGAAATTGATCACAGAAAATATTCCTAAGAAAACGAAAGCATGAATTTGTCCTGGTTGGATTTTTCCAATGTTTCAAAAAAAATCCGAACCAAACTGATGAAAAATAAGTTGGTTTAGTTCATTACAATTCTAAAAATTAAGAGGCTTTTTTTGAGGGATAAAAATTAAGAAACTTTATTTGTAAAATCTAAAAAGAGTAACTATTTTCAAACTTTACGTATGTTTTGTATTATTAAAACATGTATATTAGCTAAAAAAAGAGATAATAATGTTAACAATAGGAATATTGTGAAAAAAATAAGAAATAATAATAATAATTACAATAGTTTGATTGAGATATCGAGTAATTTGTTTTGAATGTGACATTGATCTATACAAACCAATAGAGTGTTTAATTAAAATAGAGTGTTTAGTTTTGACTCGATGAAGAAAAACCAAATAAACTAAATTACTTTGGGTTGATTTTTACACCCTAAACATACTAAGAAGCATTGTCAAGTTGAAAGCAAAGTGCTATTATTAAGCTCCACACAGTGAATACTAATGCAGAGAATTAGGTGCATACTACTTTGCATGTCATCAAACTTGAATTTGTCTTGTGAAACTTATAAGTTGTTCAAGTTATTATTTTTTATTTTTTTATGACATAAGTTGTTCAAGTTTGACTTAATAATATTAAGGCGTTTGATTGAAAACTTGAGTTTAACTTTTTGATAGGATTAAAAAGTTTTGTCGAGGACAAGCCTAAATTGGATAGAGTAAACTTTTTTACGGTGGGTGGGGGTGCAAAATGAGTTTTTTGGCAAAAATATTCCAGGAGGAGGAAATATTTTAGGTGATTCGTAGTTTTAAAGGGTACAAAAGTTCGGGTCCAATTGGATTCAATTTTAATTTCTACAAAACATCTTGGGATTTACTTTTCCCATCTTATTTATTTCTCACGCGCCTTATAAATTTTACAAAAAATGTTCATGTGAATTCGGATTATAAAATCCGAAAACATCCAAACTGATTCCGAATTTTATAATCCGAAATATGCTTATATAGTCAGTAATCAGAATCTCTTCAATTTCAGCAGTTTTGAATTTTGCTTTTAAAAACAACAAAAACACAAAGTAAAAAATGATAAAAATTTATCAAATAAAATCATAAAAATATAAAAAGACGACAAGAGAATTCTAAAAATCAAATGAAACTAATGCATTTTTTTCCAGATTTTTATGAGAATATGAAGAATTAAAAAACAAAAAATGAGTCTAAACTATGAAATTTTGAATATTGAGGGGCGGAATCCTGTAAGAAGTGTTTTCTAAGGGAATCTTGATCATTGATTTTTTTCTTCTAATTTTTTGGGGAAGTTTTAGAGTAATGTGATAAAGTAGCCTAAAAACCATATTTTTTTTTACTAGGAATAACTAATAATGACCTAAAACAGAAGGATGAGAGTTAAGAAGATTAATATGATCCTTAAAATGGTTATCCTTGTTACAAACAAACTCAAATTTTTTGTTGATACAATTCAAATTATATAATCCGAATTGTTTTTCCCATAAAAAAAGATGTTTATGGGGTGTTCGAATTCTATAATCCTGAAAAACGTAAGGAAACATGCTTTATTTTTTTACGTTTTCGAATTATAAAATCCGAATTGATGAAAGAACTCATTTTTTCACCCCATAACAAAGGAAAAACTCAATTTCTGAATATATAATCCGAAAATCGCATGAACATTTTTGAAAAAAAAAATAGGGCGCGTGAGATATAGGTAAGGTGGAAAAAGTAATAGCCAAACATTTTTGGGGGTATTGAACATGCGTTTAATATAGATGTTTGCCCAATTTAATAAAAAAAAATTGATGTTCAATCTCTTATGAATTTTCGACCAATTTATCTCCTCGAAAGTATTTACAAATTGATGGCAAAGGTTTTAACTATTCGGCTAGCTTTGGTGATGTATTCCATAGTTTCACCAAATCAATCGGCTTTCTTTAAAGAAAGTCTTCTTGTTGATGGTGATGTTGTAGTTAATAAGGTGGTGGATTTAACAAAAAAAGCAAAAAAGGATTGTTTGATCTTTAAGGTTGATTTTGAAAAACCCTATGATTCGATTAGTTGAAGCTTCATAGACTATATATGATGAAGAAATTTACGTTTTGTACCAAATGGATAAATTTATCTTTGAGGGAAATCTTTTATTGCCTCAAGTAGAAATTAAAAACGGTCTTAAGCAAGGAGAAACATTAGCTCCGTTTGTTTTTCTTTTGGTAGAGGAGCTGGGGGCTCGGTGAGATAATGAAGAAAACAATATTTAAAGATTATTTATTAAAACGGTTTAAGGTTGATAAGTCGGATGTAGCGATTTGTCGTTTGCAATATATTGATGACAAAATTTATGGTGTATAAAGACAACTTAAAGCTAATTTTCCAGAGTAAATCAATCGGGGTTAATTGCTCATATTTTTTTTTTTTGG
>Ga0099826_10001258_pt1 | contig 14868 bp, 7 predicted proteins | sample Mtrugardesep15_FD_76830 | JGI IMG/M metagenome (GOLD analysis project Ga0099826, IMG submission 76830) | Root nodule microbial communities of legume samples collected from California, USA - M. trunc garden sep15 | ecosystem: Host-associated > Plants > Roots > Nodule | place: USA: California... | reverse complement strand
GACTCTTGATACACTTGTAATTACCTTGAACATTTCCTCTGGGTCATTATTATGAAGCATGTTTATGAGGCGGGCAACAGAGTTTTGTTCCTCACTGAAATCTTCTTCATCAATCTAAGGGTAAGATAAAAAAATTGTATTAAAATCGGGTTGAGGTTCAGAAAATACTATTCTTATTTAAGAAATGAGCATAGATATATTTAGCAAATTTGGTTTGGTCATATAAAGAATTTTGGGTTAAATATGTTTTTGGTCCCTATAAATATACCAACTTTTCATTTTAGTCCCTCTAAAATTTTCCTTCAACTTTTAGTCCCTAGAAAATTTTCAATCACTATTTTTGTTCCCTAATGTTAAGTAAATTTTTGTATTTTTTAAGGAAATTGTGTAGAAATATATAAAATATTTTAAAAATCACCCCAAAAAAAATTAGAATTTTTTAACAAAACATAAATTAAATATGAATGTTTTACCGCCAAAAATGTAAAAATTCATATTTAATTCATGTTTTGGTAAAAAATTCTTTTTTTTTTGAGAGATCCTTTTAATATTATAAATTTTTTCTGCAAAAATTTATTAAAAAATATAAATTCTACATGAGTTTACTTTAAAGGAGGGACCAAAAGTGAAGATGAAAATTTTTTGGAGGACTAAAAGGTGAAGAAATTTTTTAGAAGGACTAAAACAAAAAGTTTACATATTTATAAGGACCAAAAATATATTTAACCCAAGAATTTTTAATAAACATTTGAAAATGTACAGGTTCCATATAGTAATTGTACCATAGAAGCAAAAGGTAAAAAACAATAATAGTATCAGGCATACCTCATCCTCAGATGTTCCATCCAAATCTATTACGAGCCCTTTTACTAATTCAAATAAAACTTCAACCTACAAAAGCACAAAGAATATTTTTACATTCTGATAAAAGTGTTATAATTAACCAACAGCAAGGTAACGCACCTTATCGGCAGTAGATATGTAAGTGTTATTCTTCATAATGCTTTGGATAATAACCAGAGCCATGAGTTTATTTGTCACGTTATCAAGATGATCCATAACACGAGGGTAATTGGAAAGTGTCAGTGCAGTCACAACATCATTGTATTTATCAAGTGGAGCACTTAAAAGTGCAACAACTTGCTTTGTTGCTCTATTGTCATCAAGCTTTGGTTTTCCAGACAGCTTATTGACACATGATCCCTGCATAAATTCCAGAAAAAAGACAGCTAATATGAAAATCATATCCACACAATGCCATATGAAAATAGCAGATCAGGAAGATGTTTGTGATGTTTGAAAAAAGTAACATACCAGTACTTGATCCACATATTCAAGTCGATCTGGATGAACACGAAGAGTAAATGTAAGAAGAGAGACATGCAAAGCTATTGCACCCACAATAGGCATGTCAACCTGTGCTTCGACCACCTGCAGTTAAATGCAGGTTATGGTCTTGGATTACAAACCCACAGCCCACAGAATAAAAAGCAAAATTAGCATGCACAAAGAACTGACACTGTTTCTTTCTTTCTCTCTGATTTCTTTTTCTTTATTTAGGGGGTTGGTTCAAGGGGAATATGGTCTAGTCCTATAAAATCAAATGACTATAATATGGCACCAAATGAAACCAGGATGACAACATTGGATAGCATTGGCTTATTCCAACAATGTGCTGCCAACCCGAACAACTTCTAAACATACAAGTTCAAAAATATTTTGAAACAAGAAAAATAAATAATAGTACAGAAACCCATGCTTCGGAGGTACAATTATATGAATAGTTTTGGTTTAAGGAACTACTGCAAAACATTAATCATGAAGGGGTGAAAAATCATTGGACATAATCACCACATTGGTTCCTTCATAGTTTGTACTGTAGTTTTGGCAGTAGAACTTTTTCTTTAGTTGTCACAGAACAAGTTTAAGTAAAAGTTTCAAAGTAGAGAAAGCGCGGCTTACCCTGCTTATTGCAGTGCTTAGTTTGGTAAATGCTTCCACTTGCAAAAATTCGGGTAATACCTGAGACATAAATGATATCAGCAAACAATTAGGAGCTTAACTTGTGACAAAGGTGCACAAGACTTACTTCAGTACTTGAGGCAGCATAATTGGACAACCTGTCCATTAGCTGAGATAACACTGTCTTCATGTCTACTGTGGGCTGCAGATACAATTCAGACAGTCAGCGCAGAGAAAATGTTTTCAACTTTAAGAAAGACATAAAAAGAACATTTGCACTGCCTTCGCTCTTCACTTATCAGAGAATCCCTACATGCATATTCTAAATGAAAGTAACATGGATGATCACCCACTGCATCCAGTAAAATTCTTGACCATCTATGCAGGGAAACCAGCCACTAGTAAAGCACATTAAAGAAACAAAAAAATAAAAAACAATTGTTTTTGATTGAAAATGCTATAATTTCAGATTTTCATACAGAAAATTGATTTTCATTAATTTAATTTTCTTCAAAAAATTCAGTTTTTGGATAATTAGAAGTGATACATGAAATTTCCTCCATAAACAAGATTACAAGCAGCAACAAAGATTTCATTCCTCACACACACATCAATTATTATTGTCCTTAAACCTTCTTATCCGAACATACTGTATTTTTTATGTAATCATATATTGTACAACATTGCCATAAAATTCAAGGTGTTGTCAAAATTGAATTCAACAGAGTCGTAGAAGTCATAGTCATCATTCCAATTGACTATATTCATGACCAATCAAACGCATGATCAACTATTTATAATTCAAAGGGCTTTACATGCTTTTTAACCTTAGAGAATTCAATTATAATCTAAATCACAGTAGGACTCCTAAAACAAAACCCTTACTGGGACATATTTCCATTATGAAGGGACTCAACATATAATAATTACAGAGTTAAAAAATTGACAATTAGTTACAGAGTTAAAATAATATTATATTATGTCTCTAAAAAGATGACCAGTCACAATTTCTTTCCAAACACAAACACATAAAGGGCGCATATTTCCAATATAATCAGTTGCTTACCTGCAATTGGGGGCAAGCACCTAAGAGTGTCTCAAGTGTCTGCAAGTGGTATTCATCTGGAAAAACCTGGATTATGCACTCCATGAGATAAAATTGGGCAAGCTCATCTTTACAGTTGACAACCTGCTCGAACCAATTTAGCACTTGAGAGCCATCATAAAATCCAGATAATAATAATAGAAGAAAAAAAATACTTTATGGGAAGAAAAAGTACTTTAAAAGACCTGCTCTAGAATACTTGGAAGGACGGTGTCTTTGTACATCTCAAGGTCTACACCATCTATCTGACTCAGAACGTGGAGGTTTTTCCCGACCTAATAATTTGAAAATAGGAAAATGTGTAACCTATATGTACAAAGTATAGCACATGGTTTCATAAGGAGATAGTATGATATTTTTGTATTACAAGATCGCGAAGCTCGTTCCTTTCTTTATCTTTCTTCTCTTTTACCCGACCGGCTCCCTGCAGACCAGAAAGCCCAATTGAAGTCCTGAGCTCAGAATCGCCAAAGATTAAGCATAATTCACAAGCACCATAACACCTGCATGGCCAGAAATCATGTTCTCATGATTTATTTTTACCTCTATGGCTATGGCATGCAAGTACTGTGGTGCTATGCATCTCATAAGACAAGATTAGATAAGAAAGAGATAAGAAACTCAAAGAACCTGATGTTGCAATCGAACCCAGAGCTTATTCATTTCTGAGAAATTTTCTAGAACAAATTCAACTGCATCCTTTACACTGCCATAATCCCTGCAGGCAAAAACATTCATACTCAATCCCTATGCATTTAATTCTTTTTCACCAAAACATAACACCAAAGATATAAACTTTCCCATATTTGAAATTGAAACTAAAGACATGGTTACATGTAAGAGGGTAACTACAAATTTTATGGATCTAGGGGAAGTACAAACTTTTCTGAATAACTAGCACAAGAAACTCAAAAACTCAAAAACTATCAATGCATTAAACCAAGTAAAAATGGCCTCACCTATCCTCGTATTCAGAGCCAATATCAGGCAACTTGTCTCTACTGACTTGAGAAAGATAACTCCTCAAAAACAGACCACGAATCGGATGCTGAACACCGCGACACATTTCCACTAGGTCTTTAAGAACGTCCCTTACAGGAGTATCCTTACATCTAAGGTAAACGGATCCAACCGTGCAAAGAAGATACCTGGCAGTAAATTAACAACAATAGCAAAAAACTCATTCAGAACCATGATGATAGGTAGGATCCTTGAGACCAAAAGAATAATGATTTGACAAGTTTACTCTCACAAGATCTTTTAGGCATATTATGTAGCTTATTTGGTAACACTATTGTGTGGATTTTGTAGCTATCTAAATGTGTGTGTGCATCAGCTTATATAAGCATTGTATGGTCTCATAATTTGGAATCAGCAACAATCAAATCTTATCACACTAAGTGGGGTCGGCTAAATGGAAAAAATGACGCCATAATGTTCTATCTTGTATCATACCTCCATTCCAACTCATTAATCTCTAGATCTTTTTTAATAGTTTCTCTTATAGTTTTTCTAGGTCTTCCTCTACCATTAGGTTTAGGGTTGTATCAATGAAATATATAATCAATCAATTTCCTTTATTTTAGTTCTAGCTTCTGCCTCTGAATTCTGGAGTGTGACCCTACTTGAATTGGGTTTTGAGACTTATCACAAAATCAAGTTTCTTTTCATCTAAGCCATTCATAAATAACCGCATGAATATAATCAAAATCACATAACTATTCAAGTTCAAATAAGTACAACTACAAGAAATGGTTGAAAGTAGCAATTATAATGTTGATTGTGAAAACCACTTACAATCTAGGCAATATATTCCCAGCATGTTGAACAAGCTCATACAAATCAACAATCGAAACACCATGTCTACTTTCATCTTTAAAAAACATCTCCAACCTCCGTAACTCATCAAAAGCTCTCATATCTTAAACAAAACAAAGAAAACACCAAATACACATGAACAGTTGAATCAAACCCTATGAAGCACCAACACATACACCAAACACGACACTAACACACCGACACCAAACACGACACTGACACATTGACTAAATCGTAATTTGAGAAAATGACATAGTTGAATGTAATCACAAGTGTTAGTGTCATGTCAGTGACATGTGACTGGCACTAGACACACCTTCTGTCAAACGTGTCAGTGCAACAGAGATCAAACCTATGAACCACTTACAGAGACACTGACACACCGACACTCATCATAAGTGAAGGTAATCATCACAAGTGTTGGTGTCATGCAAGACACTGACACATGCCAGACACCGTACACCGGACACACCTCCTATGAGAAGTGTTAGTGCTACATAGATCAAAACCCATGAAGCGCACACGAAGCTGACACTCATCATAATTTGATAAAATGACGTAATCGAATGTAAATCACAGGTGTCATGTACACATGTCCGACACAGGATACGCCCTCTATAAGTGTCGATACTACATAGATATAATAACATACGCAAAAATGCAAAATATGAATAATAATAATAATAAAAGAAGAAGAATTATACACAGTTCATAATATTTATGAGGAGAGAGTCTAGAAGTTCGAAGTTCAGATAGCATCTGCGCTGAGTATTTGAGTGAATCTCTGAGATTATTATCATCCTGCAAACGCGATTCAATTCAATTTAAGCAATTAATTGAAAAAGCGAAATGTGAATTAAGCGAATTAAAAAGAAATTAGGATATGAAAGTGATTAAGTACAAGAGCGCGATGCATGAAGAAAGCGTTGTGTTGAATAGAAGCGATTCCTTCGGCGAGCCATTTCTCTTCGTCGTTGAAGTCTTTCGCTATCATTTTTTCTGTTTCAATGAGTGAGATCGGTTTCAGAAAGAATGAAGAGTTGAATTGTTGAATCTAAGGAGAAGATCGTTGACGACGTGTGTGTCACGGTGAATGAATGTGAAGCCCACACCTACTTACGCTCAAGGACGGGGACAAAACTAATGTGACAAAAGTGATTTGTGTTTAAGTTGTTGTAAATTACTCAAGTGCATGTGTAGAAAAATCCACAATTAAATCAATTAGCAATTGCTTCTTCTTTTGTTGGTAATCCAATGTTAATTGTTTCTCGTATCCGTATGCTTAGCTCAATTGGTAGGTACAATGTATATATAATATATGCAAAAAAAAATTACGTTGTCGGATTACTTACTAGGACTCGTTTTCAAAGTGGTACATTACATTTTGTACTAAAATTACGTTGGTGCGACAAATGGACTTAATCTCTATTTTAGTTTGAGTTTTATGGTTGTGAATTGAAAAAACATGTTGAGAGGAGATACCTACTAAATGTGTTAAGTCAAATTTCTTGATACTTCACACCAATCAAATTTGGAACCCAAGACTTGGTACTCATGGCTTGTTAGAATGGATTTACATTTTAGGCTCGAGGATTAGGAGTTGACAATCATATATTATTTATGGGAACTTAAAGAACTCCATTAAAGGAGCGAGGTAACTATCTCACCAAGAGAACTAGAGAAATCTCAATTGTAGAAGTGGACATATGACTAATCCATATCTAGAAACAACTTGGACGTGAGATGGACGGGAAGGGTGAGGCGACAACCAATCAGGATTATCCAATGAGTCGTAAATATGAAGAGTTATTTCACACATGACACTCTATGTTGCATCATTTTGTACGTCATCCAATCATTGTCAAATGAGGAATAATATCCGGTAACGTCCACACTCCTATATAGATTTGGGTCTTGGCAGGGACGAAAATGGCTCAAACACAACGCACTTTTGAACACAACACGTAAGAACGGGACACCATAGGAGGGGTATGCCATTAAAAACAACGACAAACGTTACAGACATTCCCAAAAATCATGGTTTCCTATTCCCAAATCAAGGGTTACACCCTAGACATGTTCTAGACAAATATACAGATAGAATCAAGTGAGGCTCTGTAAAGCAAAAAACATAGAGGGAGTGCTATGGAGAGGGTCACATAAAGGATCACCCCAAGTCTTTCATCTTGCATCAACTTCATTGAGCAAAATTTGATGATTGTAAAAGCCTTCAAGTAATGCTAGGCAATTAGTAACGTAGAGATCAATAGAAGTATAAACAGAAGAGCTTCGAGTCCGTGTTGAGCTTGAGATAGATTGTAATCTTGAGTCAAAAATAATCTCATAGCGAGGGGGAAATTTGGGAGTGGAAATAAGTGGACCTTACAGGAAACATTAGGCCCCCTTATAACATGTTTTCATTTTTATTTGCTTACTGTTGTTTTCATTCATTACTCTATCTGTTGAAGGAATTGATCCTTAAGTTATGTTTGGTAATAAATCCTATCAGTGAAGTAATCATGATTTAAAAGTTCCGTCTACATTTTCTCATATAAAAAATTGAAGTATTATTAGTTATTGGTATATACATTCATCAGATGCTACAGCTGGTGTCTGGTATCGAAGTCAAAATTACATCAATCATCACACTCATGTTGACAAAAAATGTATCTCATTATCTGTCACAATGAAATGTTGGTACATGTTTGTAATCCTCTGTAAAAAAATTAATGCACAGGTTCTTTCAATATTGCAGAACACTGTCCCCTGCTAAAAGCTACATCTACTGTCTACAAAAATTCCAAAAATTCAAAATGGAACTGTGTATGGTAAGGCATATATGTCAGCCTCAGGCATATATTGAGCCCGAGGTTGCAATAAAGATTTTGAGCACTGAAAGGCATCAGTCTTCTGTTTCTTTGAGAGCGGCCTTGTTTCCTTGGGTACTGAACTAAATAACCAATCTTGATCCAATGGACCCAATTCATATGTTATCGGCTGAATGTGAAGTAAGGATTTATACAATGATTCCATCCTTCGACTTTCATCATCAACTGTCTCATTTGCTGCTGCTACAGCATCAACAGGAATCACATTCGGCAATGGTTTACATACTTTGGGAGCAGAATTCCCATGAAGCTGACTTGGGGTCTCAGCTTTCTTAATACTGGGCAATGAACGTTCAATTTTGCTGGTATCCCGGGCAAGCAAATCTGCAACTCCAACACTTCTTGAAGGTATTGAAGGTGACTCAGCTTTCTTGATACTGAGCAGCGGACGTTCAATTCTGCTGGTATCCCGAGCATGCAAATCTGCAACTCGAGCACTTCTTGAACAAGATCCCAATTGAAATCCTTGTTTGGATTCCTCAGGTTCGCGATGTTTCCTCAATGGAAGCCGAATTCGAATGGCTGGTCCTGTTTCACATAAGATAACATATTAGATATTAAACAAGGGTTAAACAACACAGTAATGAACAACGTAATTGACTGGTTTCTAAGCTTACTCACCATGATCTTGGCTAGGTAATTCGGTGCCTCGTTTCCTCTTACTGCTTTGAGAACTATCAGAGGAGTAAGGCTCTTGAGGAGAACAGACAGGTTGCTCATGTTCCTCGGTAATACCACTCCTTTCGAGTTGTTCATTCTCATATTCAACCTTTTGCAACTTTGTACCGTGTTCTTTTACTTCATTGTTAAGCTTGAACTTTATACCAGCAACACTTGCAAGAGAAGTTGTTGAATCTTTTAGTTTCTCTTCTTTTTCCCTTTTCCTTTTTTCCTTCTTCTCCCTCCTCCTCTCCTTCCTCTCCTTCTTGGCCGCTTTCTCAGCGGCTTTCTTGTCCTTCTTGTCCTTTTCCTCTCTTTCTTTCTGGAGCTTCTCCAAATCCAAACGGATCTTTAAAGCACCATAACAACATTTTCAAATAGCGGATACGGAAGACCAAAGAAGCAAACATTGCAAGCATTTGAATCTTGCTTACATTACATACCAGTTATAAAATCAAGTAATCACTTCTTGTTTACAACTATCATGCCACAAACATCACAACAGAAACACAAGAAACAAGATCAACTTTCCTAACAATGTTTTACTCAAAAATAATCACATTGAGCAGAAGCAGTCACACAATAAGCTCACATAACAATAACCTAACTCTAACTGTATAAAAATTACTTCGATTTTAATTAAAAAAAGTTTTAGGTCATTGAAACACCAATATTAAAATAATTCTTAACTCACTTCCATGAGCCATAATCATCTACAATCAAATATTAAAAAAATTCTTAATCCACCTTCATTCAAAAACAACTATCACTATCGATGTTTTACTCTTACTAATAAATATACTAACCCTACCATTTAAACACAAAAACTTGGTGCATCGTTGAATAAAAATTATTGATTTAACTTATAAAACGTTCTAGGTTTACAAAACAACCATTAAAATCACACGAGTAAGAAACACCCACCAAGAATTAACTAATAAAATATTTTTTATTTAATTTTCTTGAAAAAAAGTACATATCATCAAACCCTAATTTGTTATCTTGTTAAAAAATATTTTATTGCAAAAGCGATTTCAATAAACAAAAAACAAAAACCCTAATTGGTATAATCCAGATCTATTCAAATTCCCAAGAAAATCATAAATTAGGTTAAAAATTTGGGATCGGAAACTTGTTTTAGGGTTTGTATCAAATTAATTAACACTAATCGCAATAATCAAAGTTTAATCGCATGTCATGTATATACATACACAAGAAATTCAATCAAGATCAGACACGAAGTTGAGCACAAACGCAAAATCGAAACTGGCTCAACAAACCTTAATCGAATCGTCGATCAAGGAAGAATCCGTATTCCTGATATACCCTGGAGGTGGAAAAGGGCAGCAACGAGACATGGTGAAGAGAGAGAGAGAGATCTGAACTCTTAGAGAGAGAAAGTTAGGGTTTGATTGATTTGAAGAAATTTTCTTCTCTGGCGGCTAGAGAGAGAAGCAAACCCTACGATATGAAACGCACAAAGCAAATAGAGATATTGTTAAGGGGTTGGGTTGTATTTATAGGCTGAGTAACCGACTTAATGTATCACACGGAACTGTCATATCACACGCGTATTTCTCTTTTTGTCGTTTTACTATATTGCCCTCAATTATCGTTGAGAATTCCTTTTTTTTAAGGGTAAAATTGAGATTTTCATTTTTATTCACTTTTTTATTTTAATTTTTTATTAAAAATATTTAGATGACTTGGATATTTGTAGCTCACCTAGTTGGATTGTATGCGTCCATTCTCTACCAATTTTTTTTGTTAACCTATGGTTCGTGGATGCCTTTAATTATATTTATAAGTAAAAAATTACTTTTTAGATTTATTAAATGGATAATGTATTTGATATATAATACATGTATTCAATGAATTTAAAAAGTAGTTTTTTGTTTATAAATGTGACTGGAGAGTAGGTGACATTGTGGTTAGTGATACTAATCAACCATAATGTCACAAATGTCTATCTTCTTTTCTTTTCACAGTATTTTTTTGACATTTTATATACCTGTGAAATTGTGGTTGGTCAATGTCACCTAAATACTATCCCTGGTTCGTAGACTATGAAAAGTCGAAGTACGGTTGTAACGGTCGTAACATAAATAAAGGTCAATCTATAATAGTGTAACTTATAAATTGAATTTTGTTTTTGTAACAAATATTTATCCCTTTAATTTTAATCTAAATCTAAATAACTTTAATTAAAATTTCATAACAAAATATTGTTTATCAATTACGCGCAGTAAAACTAATAGACATAAGGTCGTAAAGTGTCCATCTTAACACTAATATTTAATTAAAATAATTTGTTAGATTTTTTTTAGGTAAACTTTTTTATTTGAATTGACCCGTCATTTATATTATTTTATCATTTATATAATATTACTTATATTACTAATTAAAAAAAGATAAATCTATTATAATAAGAACAACACGACTACCACAAGAACTTAAATATATAATTAATAAAATAGCTAAATATTTTTTTTAAAGGAAAAAATAGTTAATTAACATTAAAATATAAACAACAAACAACATTAGACACTATAAGAGCTTATTTTAATCTTATTTGTCGGTAATATTTGATACAACCCAAATTGATATCACTTTCTAAAGACAAAAGCACACCATAAAAGCATACAAGCGATCACAATAGTATTTGTATATACAACAACAATCAAGTCTTATCTCATTAAGTGAGATCGTCTACATGGATCAAATGATATCATAATGTTCTATCATAAATTATATTTAGGTCAATATATATATATATATAACAAAAATCAGAGAAATTGTCAAATTCATGTGGCAACTTAGAAAATCTAGGAGATTCCGGTGCAATGAACCCAAATCCTAAAATAACAAGATTTTAAAATAATGCTACGTATTGTAAAAAGAAATAACTGAAATTATAAATATATTTATATATTTTAAACAATTCAACATGCTTTTAAATTATTGTGATTATAAAAATTCATTCATGTATTTTAAACAATTCATGATGTTTTTTAATTGTTGTAATATATATATATATATATATATATAAACTTTCTAAGTCAATGGTAAACAATAAATAATGAGAATAGACATTTTCATATTTTAGAAATTTTTTTGGGTAATATTTTGGAAAATAAGAGCATTTATTTCGTTCACATTTTAAAAAATAAAAATTATTTTCAAAGTCAATAAGTTTTTTTCTAAAAATAATTCAATAAGTTTTTTATTTCACACTTAAAACACATTCTCTTTGTACCAAAAATAAAAACATTGCTAATATAGATAAATACTTAATTTATATTTACCTTTAATGAAGAAAAAAGAATGCTTTTAGACCTTATCTTTTATTAAAATATATATAATTTTTTATCCTTTTCAAAATGGACAAAAAGCACTCACGTTTGTGACTCAGTTGGTAGGGATAATCCATAAAATAAATCTTTCGCGAGAATTGAATTTCGATCTCTCTTTGAAGTAATTTTTAGTTAGACTTTATTTGCTTTTCCGTCTAACTCTAAGTTACAAGGACCCATTTCCTCGATGAAAGGGTTTTAACACCAGAAAAACTTGAAAGATCCACAATTTTACAAGGACGAAAAAAAAAAAGTAATCATTTTTAATATCTATTAAATATTATTTGTAAAAGTCTTAACTACACACACATATAATGAATATTGACCTTCAAAATAAAGAAAAGGAATATTGAGTTATTTCTTACCTATTTTATTTCAATTTGATCATTTATTAATACTCTTTTAATTAAAGCTTCATTCTTCTTTACTTATTCAAATAGTCAAATTTAATCCTAATTTTACTTTTAATCAAATTTTATCAACTCTTATTTAAATATTAAATCAAAATTATAAGTGATAAATATAAGCTAATCATAATTAAATTTTAAATAAAAAATAAAGTACGCTATACTTATATATAAAGAGAATATAAAGTTTTGCTATGTTTTTTTAATCATAATTAAATTTTAAATAAAAAATAAAGTATGCTATACGTATATATAAAGAGAGTATAATTTTTTGCTATAATTTGTTTTTCTTCTTATTTTACTCTTAATTTAAAATCTTTTATTTTTATCTAATCATATAAATGAATACAAATTGCCTTGATGGAGCAAGAATTTAGCTTAGGTTCCATTGTTTTTCTATTGGTTAACATCGAGTGAGGAACTTTATCCCTCAGTTGTGGGTTCCAAATCTACTTTAGTAATGTGTTAGGTGCGATTATTTTGGCTTTTTTAGCAATGCTAAAAATGAATAAAAGAGATAAAAATAGAGAAATAAGCTTCATGTTTTATTGAATGTTTTCATTTACAATGTACAAACCGAGGGTTTATATGCAAATAGTATGCTTGTTAGCCAAACGGTGTGGCCTATAGTGTTAAACCCCTATTTTACTAATTTTGTGGATAATGTGTGATTTTCCCCTGTAGAGGGGATTGTGGCACCCCAAGTTCGACTACAAGTGTCCTACTTTACAATAATATCTATTGATACATTCTTGGTGCACAACTTTGACATGTATGTGCTTCTTCCAACATGCCTCTTTTGGTTAGTGGCACTACAAAAATAGAATGTGAGTTTTGTGTGTCATTATCCATCCCCATTTAACTAGACTTAGTTTGAGGCTTTAACGACCCAGGTACTCAGTTGGTGGACTTGAGAATGAATCAACTTTCATTCCCCAGTTGTAACAGACAACGGAACATCACCAATGTGCAAACAATAAGATGATGAAGCTTCAGGAAGATCACCAGATAAAAAATATTTCACTTTCGTGAACATTCACGAATGAATGACCAAATGGAGCCAGCTAACAGAGCTCTCCTCAGGGGACTCAAAAGAAGATTGGAGAATTCAAAGGGCTTTTGGGTTAAAGAACTCCATCTCGTCCTTTGGGCACACATAACAACTCATTATTCGTCCACCGAGGAAACATTGTTCAGGCTCACCTAAGGTTCTGAAGCAGTAATCCTTATAGAAATCATAGAACTAAGATAGAGGACCACACACCCCTCGCACAACCAAGGGAATTCACTGTAGATTCAAGAAGAATTCGATTTCCTACACGAAGCGCGGCGTTTTTCCACGCTCACCGAAGATGCGGTAAAACAAGCAACTGCCATAAAATATAACAAGAAGATAAGACCCCGAGACTCTTGAGTTGGAGACCTTGTGTTGTGAATAGCCGACGTAGGTGGGAAAAATGCCAAAGAAAGCAAGTTAGCCCCCAAAATAGGAAGGCATATACATAACAACGAGAAGCACGGTCAAAGGAGCGTACACGCTCGAAACACTCTATGGAAGGTTAGTACTAAAAAGATGGAATGTAGACAACATGGAAAACTATTATATCTAAGTTCAAACGTTATATATGTGGGAAATTCCATTGTAAATATGTTTTCCATTAAGTGAATAAAGTAAATCGATTTGCCACCTTGGAATACACTATTATTTGTTTGTGAATGGCAAGATCAATAACACCTTACCAGCTAGAGACCAAACGAAATGCAAAGACTCCTAGATGGCATGTTGTGCTCAAGCAAACATGGAGAAGTTACATACTCACATACGACATATAATTGAGAGAAGTTGCAAAATAATAGTACACAGAGAAAAGGAGTGATCTATTTGTATACATCCATCATTCGAGCAAACGTGGAGAAATCAAATACTTCTAGTTGGCGCATTGTGCTCAAGTGAACATGGAGATGCCTAAGATTCATCGCTGACACATAGTGCTCAAGAAAACATGGAGAATTTAAAGACTCCTAAACAACATGTGGTACTCGAGCGATCATGGAGAAGTCAAAAACTCTCGGTCGACATCACCCTTCATGGAATCGAAGAAGTTGGTTAGACAAAGAAGGGATAAAGAATTAAAACCTTCCTAGTTGACACCTCCCATCAAAAATAAAAAATAAGGGCATAATGTTAAGGCAAATTGGGAGGAGAAAAGTAAGCCAAGCATCGACCCCTCTTCACGGCTATCCAATGAAGAGTTGAGAGTGTTAGTTGAAAGGTTCAACCCCGAAACAAATCTTCGGGTAGGGGAAGAGGATGGGAAATTAAAACTTGGTCGTTCATACTTTCCAATGACGCCTAATAATGCCCAATTGCAAAGTGATGGCAGACTCCACGATAAAGGTATGATTTGAATAATTTACCGACCAACTCATCACAAAACAAAACCAATCATTTTTTGTATGAAATAAAGTAAAGAAACAAATATGTCAAAAGCATAAACTTTAAACCACAAATGTTCATACATAAAATTGAAAATCTCCCAAAACAAACTACATGAGAGCAAAATACAACATAATGGGAATGAAAAATGACTTGCACATAAAAAAGGCAAGAAAGCTAAGAGATAACATCGTCCTTTTTGGTCCCAAAGGGAACAATCCCCACCCCCCCCCCCAAG
>Ga0099826_10001257_pt1 | contig 14870 bp, 15 predicted proteins | sample Mtrugardesep15_FD_76830 | JGI IMG/M metagenome (GOLD analysis project Ga0099826, IMG submission 76830) | Root nodule microbial communities of legume samples collected from California, USA - M. trunc garden sep15 | ecosystem: Host-associated > Plants > Roots > Nodule | place: USA: California... | reverse complement strand
GTTAAAATAACTTGTTTAAGAAAAAGAGAGTAACTAACACTTGTTTTTTTTTTTAAAAGAACTAAGAATTGTTTGTTATTAGAAAGATAACACATTAAATTTATTGGAAAGAGAAAGCGTATAAAAAAAAAAGAAGGAAATTTAATGGTAGATTATACGGAGAAAATATGCAAAAATACACTTCCTTAATTTGATGTTACTAGATGAATTATGTTTCTATTTTATGTCAAATAACTAAATTAATTTTTTAGAAATAATCGCATAATATTTAATAACATTCTATTGGCGGGGAATATATCATGTCACTTTAAAATTAGACGAAACACATGACAAAGTTAATTATTTGTGTGTTCTCTAGCTTGTTTTCATCTATTCTTTTATAGATGATAGAATGAGCTGGTTTTGTACTATTGGTTTAGCCAACTATTAGGCAATCCAACGAATGTTAGTGGATTATGTGGCTGGTATTTACTCTAAAATGACAAGCTTCAACATTTACACGGCAGATGGGCACAAACAACGGATTGTATACCGATATGATGGTAATGTATTAATTAAGTCGCAACTCTGACATCCAAAAAAAGGAGGGGAGTTTGTAGAGTGTTAATGAATGGATTATAACAATTCACTACATGGAGAAACTCTTTTGGATACGTGTCAATCGATCGGGACTATCGAAACTATAACCTGTTACAATATTCAAACATAATAATATGTGGCAAACGAATTGTTTTAATTAATATAATTCATAAGTAAAAAAATATTTTTTGCTGGTTTTATTAGTTGAATAAAGTAATGTATAGTGATGTTTAGATGTCACCTATTTTAAGTTCAGGTAGATATCGTTATTATGTTTTATTCCTTGATAATTTCACTAACTTTGTATGGATTTTTCCAAGAAGAATTAGAATGATGGGATATGATGACATGATTCTTAATTAACCCCCTTCTTTATATTGACATGATGAGATATGGAGTACTTTTCTCCGCCTCTATATTTCCACTCCTTTGTCTACAACTGTATTTTCTCTCTTCATGTCTGTTGAAAACTTAATATGTTGACATGATACTTAATTAACCCCCTTCTCTATATTGGTTTTGACTTGGTGACACTCCTTCTATTCTTTTCTAGATTGGTTTCGGTTTTGATTTCTTGACCAATTCACCCCCTTCTCTTACCAACAATTTCGTCCTCTCCATCTTCGTCTCCAATTTACGAACAAAAGTAAAAAAACATCCTCTCCATCTCCGATCTATTTATCTTTGATAGGATAAACGAAGAAAAATGATTAAGTAAAGTTTGGAAATGAGAGATGGGTTTGTATGTGTGTGTGAGAGATGTTTCAATTTCAGGGTATAAATTTTTGGAATTTGGTTTTAATTTTTGGGTTTTGAAAAGAAGAGTGAACATTTTAGTTTTAATTGATTTGAAGTTGCTTTCTAGGTACAAGATGGGTTCTTGTACAAACCTATTTTAATGTCTTTGAACTTTTAATTTAATTTGACAGTGGGGATAAGATTGGGTTGAGAAGAAAAAATATGTATTTTAGTTGTCTTTGAGCTTGATCTCTTATTTGCTTATGTATTCTGCCATTAATGATACTGACTATTACATCCTGTATAATTTTTCTAGAATTTTATACATAATATTACAACTGATAATAGATAATTAAAATAATTGAGTCGAATTACAAGGTAATTTAAATTATTGTCTTATTTATAAGAACAATATACGATTTTCAGAATGTACATGAATTTCAAATTCATATGTTTACTTAATAAAATCAAAACAAAGTCTTAAAGTTTATCCTTCAAGAAGTAATCCTTGAGTCGGCAACAACATTCACTTATCTATCTGAAAAAATAAAAGATGTGGGATGAGATCTACTTATCTCGGTGGATTCTCTAACTACAACCATAATTATGGCCTCTAACTAACTATAAATGTTCAATCGGTTCATAAAGAACTAAGGATATGCGTGGTCACTAATAATCATCTACCATAAACTTGAACTTCATCAATATAATCATCAATATAATTCAGAGCTGAAAGGGTTGTTTTCTTTATATATAGTATAGAAGATTAAATTTATTCTTATTTATTTGTTATGTGTGTTATTTGTATTAAAAATTGAGGACATTTTTGAAAATAGAAAAAGTCAGTCCAAAAGAGTTTAAAGGAGTTGTTTTTTTTATATATAGTATAGATACAAAATTATTTTATAGTTTATTGATTAGCCGGTGTATTTGGTTAATATTATAGATTAAATATATCAATTATTATTTAATAAATTTAAAAAGTAGTTTTATTTATTATTATCTATACTATATATAAAGAAAACTACCCCTTTTAGTTTTTTCGGGCTGACTTTTTCTCTTTCTAAAAATCTCATCAATTTTCAATATAAATAACATATGTAACAAATAGATAAGAATAAATTTAAATATTAAAATAAAAGTGTAACAAACACAAATGTCCAGTTTTTTTCTTGTTTTATATTTATTTTTCATTATCTCAATCATACCCTTAAACAACAACTTTTTTTTATAATAAAAATTGTTGTTGGTGTCATTAAAAAAAATCAGAAAATTTAGATTATACTTTTTTGTTATATTGTTAGTTTTATTGAAATAAATAATCATGGTTAGTTTGATTTCTTATAATTTAAAAGTAAAATACATTTATATTTTTACTTTTAATTAAAATTAAAATTTTATAAAATAATATTGTTCATAATTTTAAAATGTTAACTTACGTGGTTTATTTTTTCAACTAAACAAATAAAAACACTCCTTTAAAGAAAAAGTAAAAAGCCACGTAGGCAGAGATGAAGTGGACATCATCATCATCCTCTTCAACTAAATCCAAAGGATGCTTTGAATCTTCAATTGTTGTTCTGTTCGAAGACGTACTAGGATGTCTTTTGGGTCTTGTCTGTTTTCTCCTTCTTCTCCGCCCCACCTTGTTTGCAGAAAACGAAACAGAACCTCTCCCTTCAAAGTCTATGCAAATGTTCCCGACTTTCTCTCTTCTGACTGGTGTGAATCTCGCAAGAAAAAACCATTTGGTCCAAGATTAGAAGTGAGCACTACTTGCTTTGCCATCTTCTTCTTCCCTTTTCGATTGTTAGTAAATTAAATTTTGTTATAGTTCACTGCAGAAGATGCTGTTCATCATCAGCTTGAAGCGTTGAAGTATAATGACCAGCCTCGTCAAGATTATGGAATTGAAGTCATGTACAGAGTAGGCTATTCATTTCTCTATCTATCTTTCTTTTCTTCTATATCAAATTATTAGTAATGCTTCATTTTTTATTGTAGTTTGCTGGATTTGATCCTTTTGAAAGGTCAACATATTTTGGCCCATTCTTTGATCTCGGTCAGGTTAGAATTCTACAATACTGTTTCATTATTTTTAATCATTAGTTGATTAGTGTTAAAGAGTCCCACGTCGGACAAAAGATGACCTCAACATGTGTTTATAAGTGGGGGTAATCCTCACCTCACAAGCCGGTTTTGTGAGCATGACTTAGGCCCCAATTTCTAAGAACTAGAAATGATATTTTGATATGCAACCTTTCGTAAAAATTTGGACAACATTTTTAATAATTAATGCAGTTCAAATATACGGTTAATTACATTCTGTGTTTACTAGTTGGATTTTGGAGGGTTTTGGAGGGCTACATTTATACTTCGATATATATTTGATATTTGAAAAAAAATGAAAGAGATACATGATACATTATTTTAGGCAAACTAATCTTTAGATTGACAAAGCATCAAAAGAAACTATTAGGTGTTTGCAGATAATGTAAGGAAACAACAAAGGTATTTTACTCTAACATGAAGAGTTACAAACTGTGAAAATTACAATCATATCAGATATAACTCAAAATAGAAGTTTAACTTGAGTAAAATCAATGTAGTTCTCTGAAATCCAGCTAAACTGTTAAAGAAACTAGCATCAGTTTGTAAGCTCCAACTGCTTTCACTTTATCACGATCCTTGCAGCCCCATATTCCTACAGCTTTTCTCTTCACAGCATACTTTCCACAAAACTCAGAAAAATATGTTGTGCTGACTAACTTCCATCTTCTTAATCTGCTTCCGCAGACTAGCACCGTAATGGGTACCATATTTGCCAACAATGCCAGCCTTCTTTGTTCTCTTAGTCATTTTTACAGAAATCGAAGGCGTTGTGAGCTTAGCACTACGGAGTGGCAGCGATGGAATGGAACAAGCTGGAAGAACAATATGATACATGAGCATATAATATCATGTTGTTCTTTTAATTTTTTTAAAAATATAGAATAGATATAAAAGTATAGACTTAAACCTCCAAAAACCAACTCGCAAACACACCCTTAGTGAATGATTAAGCATATGTTTCGAAACATTTTACACCACAGCCTGAGGCAAAATTTCCGTGATATTTTAGAAGCTACAAGTTGTAGCTTTGCACTTGCCGCATGTTTGATGTGCTCCTAAACGTGAAAACAAACAGGCTATAAGGAATACAATAACAAGGTTTCGCAACTCAATAACCATCCTCTAAGCATAATTTACCACGATTTTAAATGCCATTACTCATTAATCACGATACATGATATGCATTAACCATTCAAATTGTGTTCAAATTTACCACATTTTTTAGGTGTTCAAATATGCATGATATCCATTAACCACTACTTGTCTTCAAATATACACTTAAAAATCGTGGTAAATGACGTTAAAAATTGCGGCCATTGTGTTTCACGAGTGGTTAATGAGTTGCAACACCGTATTATATCAATTAATCACCCATTGAACGTGATTAACAGATGTATTTGAACCGTGTTAACCATCCAAGTTGTTGTCATAGTTTTTGTCAAAGTAGCACACCTCTTAATTGATTGACACTGTATAGTGTATAGCATATGCTTATTCTAAAAGTATACAATGCAACTCTCCGTGTGCAGTTTGAAAGGTTCAGACGTATTTTTCACCATTCTACTTACCGAGTGTTATTGGGTCACAAGGAAAGAAAGATCATGAGCAGTTTGTTTGTGGAAGAGGTAAAAAAAATGGACATCTCACGATAACTTTCATTTGTGCACACAAATTCACTGTCGCATGTTTAGAACTTCAGCTTACAAGAATTTATTGATTAAGTATACATGTGCACTTTCAATTCACAAGTTATTAATATTCTTTTTTGTATTTGGTATTTCCCTGTTGTGTGATGAACTTCAAATAGAACAAATATAAGCAGCGGATATGGGTTCGAGGAAGTCGACCAGAGGAAGAGGAGATATTTCAATTTACAATGGTTCAGGTTTGATCATTATTATAATAGATGTTCTTGTTAGATATTAGCTATTTTCATTTAGAATGTTTGATTTTTATGTTAAATTATCAGTTCATAAAGCAATTAGACCATTCAATAAGTGGTTTATGAATAATATGTCTCAATCCTTTTGGGTCTATACCTATGAAGCATTGGCACTTACACATACATAGACAACAAACATAGCACTGACACATCGACCCTGATAATAATTTAAAAAATGGAAGAAATTGAATGTAATTATATGAGTTGGTGCCATGTCAATGCCTTACACTAACACATATCAGACACCAGACACACTTTTAATTTCAAGGGTCGGTGTTACATAGGTCTATACTGTAGATTATCTAATACATTTTGTGCATGTTTTTGAATTTTGGTGCATGCTGAGTTGTGCTCCTACCACATTGGATTGTTAGAGGATTATTTAACTTCGATATTTCGTGCTTAATTCAATGATAACGTGAAATTATGAACTCTTGGTTTCTTAACAGTTCTCTCTTATTCTCTGATTTATCGATAATATCCATCTCTTGTTGTTATTGGCAGCGGGTTGGCGGTTGCTGGGATGGTTATTGGCTAACAGAGTCTCTGCTTCACGACTTGGATACATTTTCTGGTGGGGTAGCATATTGAAAAAAAATTTCAATGCAGTAGTCAGTTTCATGAAGCTCCATGGCCAAAACATAAAGTGATGTGCTATTACTATCATAAATTCCTAATCCTAGTCTGTAAAATTTGTACATATTTATAAGAAATTCAGTTTTTATTATGTGTAAATAAATTAAGGCTATAATTGGTCCTTGCTGATCCAATGTAAACAGTCTTGCGCATTTTACCAAAATGTTGTAGGAGTTGCCGTGTGTTTTGTTCTTATACTCAGATGTATACTTGTTCAAGATAGAATATAATGAAGAGAATTACTCCTTCAATTGCATACATTATATTTTCTTTGCATTGTCATTACTCATTTTCAATTATGTTGATATTTGATTTAATCCTTGGAATGCAGACCTGATTTCATTGATTTGAATTTGAATACTGATTAGTGTACAAAATATGTGCCAAATGGATAAGAAAGTAAAACAAGTAAAGTTTCTGCCTCATAGAGAAGTACTGAATGAGTAGAAACTAGAAAGTACACGGCGTCTTTTGGTGTATATCTTGAAGATTTTAATTTGGACATGCTAAGAAAGTATCAGTTTTATGCTGTTGTTGGTTACAAATTCAGAAACAATTTTTTTTTTTATTCAAAAAAAAAAATTGAAATATGTATGGAGTGCGTATTCTTTACTGTGAAATTGAAGATTTTAAAATACAAAAAGATAATTGCTTTCTGCGTTTGCCGGGAGTCGAACCCGGGTCTATTGCTTGGAAGGCAATTATCCTAACCGTTGGACTACAAACGCTTGATGTTTGCATTGATATTTTTTATTAATATATTGTAATAGAGTTATGGATAAAAGATGTAAGGTGACAAAAAAAAGATGGAGAAATAAATAGAAAATGAGGTAAAAAGTTGACGTGAAAATCATACCAAATTTTACTGCTTTCGTACCAATTTGACTAGAAAAAATAGTTTATAAAACTTGTTTCAAATTGAACAAAGCCAAGTAAAGTGGCTTACTAACTCCCTATGAATTCATTAATTTATTAAGATGACATCAATTTTTTTGTTTGTATCACAATGGCAGTTAGCATATAAACGAATAACTATGTAACGTATGCATGGAATATGCTTAAGTTCTCAATTCCTAATTTGTTTCCATGACAATGATGGATCTCCCTAACTAACTAACTAATTTATTCATCAAACCACAAAAAACAAAGCTAAACTTTTCCTTATCTAAACTGCTGTTTAATCATTAGTATTAATTAATACAAAAAACGGCTAATTTCAACTTAACTTACGTCCCAGATGCACAACATGTTGATTTGGGTTCCATAATTCATGAGTTTAATTTAGAAAAGTATTTTTGTTCCTCAAGCAAGAACTGGAATATCCTCACCCTTCCAAATTTGTCTTATCTCGTCCACATCTTAAACAAAATATTTTTAGTTTAGCTAACTAGCTGGTTGATGATATTGTTAATTATAGTTGGACAAAGAAATATATTTTCTTTCACATGTCATCCTACAAATTGCAAATAAACTAGAGCTTGGTTTTATCTTTTATACCAACTTTAAAAGTTCATTTTCGTTTGTTGTTCATGAAGAAAAAAAAACTACATGTTAGAATGATTAATTTGTTGCTAGACGTGTGATATGTTGTCGTTACAATTTCGGTGTATCAAAAGTATAAAATTATCATTAGTGTGTCTTATGTTAGTAATTTATGGATAAAATTGATTAACCTATAAAAACACGTTCGAAAACCAAATGAACTAGCTAATGAAAGACACATTCGATAAACAAACTAACTAATAAGCGACACACGGAGTCGGTCCTAAGAGTTTTTTGTGCCCTGGACAAATCAATAAAGTTATACCCTTTTAATTATTTGAATGTATTTATTTTTGCATTTTTTGTTGCAAAACATTCATTCATAATCAAGATTTTCTAAAAACATATTTTCAATAGAATTACTCAAAGAGAGTTAAAAAGAAATATATCCATATAATACAAACTACTAAATAAAAATAATAATTTTTGTGTCCCTTAAAAAATGGTGCCCTGGATTGCCGTCCTTCAGGGCCACCCCTGGCGACACATTTGTGAATGTTTTTGTTATAGGAATGATGCTTATCAAATTCAAGTATAATAAAAAAATGATTGCTCACTCTATTTCAAACCAAAGAAAAAATAAACAGAATGAACCCTTTTAAAGCCGCTATCAAAACGGGATTTGGATACACTGCAATTATTGCACAATGCAACAAGAGAAAACTTCTTGCTCTATATCTAATGATATTCATAGTTGTTGCAGTATGTAGCAGGGATCCATTTGATGAAAAGGTACCAATATAATTAGTTGAGGAAGAAACAAAAATATTATTCATATCATATTATATAGTTGGCAGTGGAATGTGCGTTTGGCATTTTAGGTGGCGGGAAAAAGGGACTTACGATAACTGAGGCATGGTACAATTTCATCAACTCATTTTATTATTTGATTGAATTGAATAAAAATGTGATACAAGACAAATATGCTGTGGATATAACAATAAACATAATGTCCACTGTCAATTTTTTATATGAAGTTCATGTCTGAAGTACTAGTAATCAATTGTTTATTGTAATAATTGATTACTTCAAACTTATTTAACGACGTAGAAATTTGCAACGCTATAAATAAGAAGCTGGTGACCCTAAACAGAATACATAATACATACATGGAAGGTGGTGAACTGAGAGTGGCGAGTGGACGCGTAGGGAGCTCCAGCATATGGAGAAGTGGTGCAGTTGATGTATTTTCAGGATCTTCAAGAAGGGATGATGATGAACAAGAGCTTCAATGGGCTGCTATTGAGAAGCTTCCGACCTATCTACGCATGACTAGAGGTATACTGAATGAATCACAAAGTGAACAGCCTATAGAGATTGATATCAACAAACTTGGACCACTGCAGAGGAAGAATTTAGTGGAGAGACTTGTCAAGATTGCTGAGGAAGATAATGAGAAGTTCTTGTTGAAGTTAAGGCAACGCATTGATCGGTATGTATGCTACTAGCACCGATGTTTCAAATTGAATGCATGTTTAGTGTGTAGATTACGATAGGACATTTTCTTAAATTATAAACAAATTCCGTGTCTGTGTAAATGCTTCAACGCAGTACTAACTTGAGTTGTTGTTTTGTGTCTGTGTTTGTTCTAGTTTTGAAATGAATCTTTAAGATTATGTAAGGTTTTTAAGGTTTGGTTGCGTCGTAATTCTTGATATTTGTGTTGAATTACGGTCAAATGCAATTGATACAATCTTGGTTGGGGTTGCATTGTATTTGCAGAGATATAAAACACGATGATGTTTCGGCCAAATAGTGATATGTACCGTTTTTTGAAACTCTGGCTTCATTTGTAGAGGAATTTACAAGTTTGTGTGATTGTGTTGCTTTCATGTTGCAGGGTTGGACTTGATTTTCCGACAATTGAAGTCCGTTTCGAGCACTTGAATGTTGAGGCAGAAGCTCATGTGGGAAGCAGGGCATTGCCTACAATCCTCAACTTCTCCATTAATTTGTTGGAGGTAATCATAACAAAAGATTTGGAATTGGATGTTTTGTTGTCCCAATAAGTTCCTTTTGAAACAGAATACACTGACAAGTTCTAATGTTTATGCATTTGTGATCTCTTTTTGAAGGGATTCCTGAATAATCTTCACCTTATCCCAAGTCGAAAGAAGCCGTTAACAGTTCTTCATGATGTTAGTGGAATAATCAAGCCTAAAAGGTAAGACAACATTACCTTTGTGAAATTCACACGATCGGCAGAAACTATCTATTTCTCAATCAACAATTTGTTTTGCCTGTTGCAGAATGACACTGCTCTTAGGTCCTCCAAGTTCTGGAAAGACTACATTGCTGTTGGCACTAGCCGGAAGACTCGGTAAAGATCTAAAAGTAAGCACATGTGACATTCCTCTTGTTTCAGCAATTATGTTTCACAATCATAATTCATTCATTTCCAATTTTCCATGGAATGATTAATTGCAGTTTTCGGGGAGAGTTGCGTATAATGATCACGGGATGGAAGAATTCGTACCGCAGAGAACATCAGCTTACATAAGTCAAACTGATTTACACATAGGAGAATTGACAGTGAGAGAAACATTGGCCTTTTCAGCAAGGTGTCAAGGAATAGGAACTCGTTATGGTCAGTAATATAGTCCTCTGTTGTCTGTACAATGAAGCGTTATGTATTGTCACTTACATTTGATTGAACTGTTTTTCAACTTTCTGCAATCGGAAGATATGCTGGTGGAACTATCAAGAAGAGAAAAGGCTGAAAACATTAAACCAGATCCTGATCTTGATATTTATATGAAGGTAAGATGAGATAAAGATTAAATAAAGTTAATAGACCTCTTTGCATAATGAATAACTTTGAGATAATGCTAAACATGCTTAATTTACAGGCTGAAGCACTAGAAGGCCAAGAAACCAACATAGTTACAGATTATATAATTAAGGTAGAAAATCCAGTTCAGAAAATTTTTAAAGATAACTTTAGGATAAAATAAGGAAGAATCTCATTTTTTCCTGTTTTAAAACATTTGGCAGATTTTAGGACTAGATGTTTGTGCTGATACCATGGTAGGGGATGACATGATTCGAGGTATTTCGGGTGGACAAAAGAAGAGAGTCACAACTGGTAAAACCATAAATCTCATTATATGTGTAATACTAATATGAAATGAAGTGTTATGTTTTGTGAAACTCAATATGTGACTTTGAGCTACAGGTGAGATGCTAGTTGGACCAGCAAGAGCGCTTTTCATGGACGAAATATCAACTGGTTTGGACAGTTCAACCACATTTCAAATGATTAATTCACTAAGGCAATCCATCCACATTCTGAATGGAACAGCTCTTATCTCTCTTCTACAGCCAACACCTGAAACTTACGATTTGTTCGACGACATAATTCTCCTCTCAGACGGACAAATTGTGTATCAAGGTCCAAGGGAAAACGTCCTCGAATTCTTTGAGCACGTTGGTTTCAAATGTCCAGAGAGAAAAGGAGTAGCAGATTTTTTACAAGAAGTACTTTTTCTTAGCTTCATTTGACTCTGACTTGTTTTGCACTTTTCCTCTTTAATAGAAGATACTATACTCATCTCTTTATACGACAGGTAACTTCAAGAAAAGATCAAGAACAGTACTGGTCAGATAAAGATAAACCATATACCTTTATCACTGTTAGAGAATTCGCTGAAGAATTTCAGTTGTTTCATGTTGGTCAAAAACTCGGTGATGAACTTGGTACTCCATTTGATACCTCCAAAGGCCACCCTGCCGCGTTAACCAAAAACAAGTATGGCGTGAGCAGGAAAGAACTCTTAAAAGCCTGTGTATCAAGAGAACTCTTACTTATGAAAAGGAATTCATTTGTCTATATTTTCAAGATGTGGCAGGTAAACACAAACCGATCAAAAAAACCTTACTTGATCATTCATCGGTGTTATTTACACTAGATTCATGTTTAATTTCATTTGTTTTCAGTTGATCTTCACTGGCCTCGTAACAATGACAATGTTCCTGCGAACTGAGATGCACCGAAATACTGAAACAGATGGTGGGATCTATATGGGTGCTCTATTCTTCATACTAATTGTAATTATGTTCAATGGATACTCCGAGCTATCGATGTTCATAATGAAACTCCCAGTTTTCTATAAGCAAAGGGACCTTCTTCTTTTCCCTGCTTGGGCATATTCTTTGCCTACTTGGATCCTTAAGATTCCTATAACCTTTGTAGAAGTTGGTATTTGGGTTGTGTTGACTTACTATGTAATCGGATTTGATCCATGTTTTGAAAGGTGGGAATATTGTTTTTCCTTTGGTAGACTCCAAACATGATTTTCTCCAGTCTGCTTAACACAGTTGGATCATTTGCTTTACTTGTAGGTTCATCAAACAGTACTTTTTGCTAGTTTGTATAAACCAGATGGCATCTGCACTTTTTCGATTTATTGGCGCTGTTGGGAGGAATGTTATTGTTGCAAACACAGTTGGATCATTTGCTTTACTTGCAGTTTTGGTCATGGGTGGATTCATCCTCTCGAGAGGTGAAGTGCAACTTGTTAGTGCCGTTTATCATCAAAGATGCATATTTTTTTGTTTCAATGTATTATAATATCAAAAGCTCACTGAACTATGTTCTTATGCATCAGTTGATGTGAAGAAGTGGTGGTTATGGGGTTACTGGGTATCCCCAATGATGTATGGACAAAATGCCATAGCTGTGAATGAATTCCTTGGAAAAAGTTGGTCCCATGTAAGCAAGAAATGCAATCACATTCCCATGAGTGAAAGATCTTACATATACAAGAATACAAATATGACTTATGAAGAGTTTCGATCTGTGTTTGATAATACGTGAATACCTTTTCATTGCAGATTCCACCTGATTCAACAGAACCATTAGGAGTGCAGATCTTGAAGTCGCGTGGGATTTTCCCTGAAGCATACTGGTATTGGATTGGAGTTGGAGCTTCCATTGGATACATGTTACTATTCAACTTCCTTTTCCCTCTGGCCTTACATTATCTTGACTGTAAGTATCCTATATATTATATGTGGTTGTCAGTCTATAAAATTGATGTAGTTCTCTAAGTAAAAAGTGAAACATTTTATTGCAGCATTTGGTAAACCGCAGGCTTTAATATCAGAAGAAGCATTGGCTGAAAGAAATGCTGCCACTGCTGGAAGCAAACAGATTATTGAACTGTCGCCTAAATTAGAATGTTCTTCAGGTGAGTTACAAGATAGCTTACAAAACTTCTTCCTATTTTACTTTGCATGTTAATTCACTGGAAGATGATCGATATAATTTTGATGTAACAAAAGGAAATGCAAGTCAAAGAAGTTTTTCTTCAACAACGCTGTCAGCAAAGGTAGGCAGCATTAATGCAGCTGATCACACCAGGAAGCGGGGGATGGTTCTTCCTTTCACCCCCCTTTCTATCACTTTTGATGAAATTGGATATGCCGTGGACATGCCACAGGTAAAAGAATTAGCTTCAAACTTCAAAGGAACTTTTAAGTGGATAATTCCACTATCAAATCATCAACTTGAAATGCAGTGATCATCTCCATAATGGAGCATTAGAAGCGTTTGTTTGGATTGACTTATTTAAGCTTACTTACTAACTAGCATAAACACTAGTGAGACTGTTTGGGAGAGCTTATGGAAACAACTTATGAGATGTCCATAAGGTTTTTTAGCTTCTTTACGTAAGTATTCAAAGATAGCTTATGAAAACAACTTATAATTCCTACAAAAACAATTAGACTTTATTTTATTTTATTTTTACAAAAATAGCTTACACATAAACACTTATAAGATAAGTCTGTGCTATATAAGAGCTTAATTAAGTTGTTTATCCAAACAGGGCCCGATTCATCCTGCATGCACATAGCATAATATAGTGGTTGCATGTGAAGCTTACCAAAGTTACACACTCTGAATAAAACAAGCATAAAAAAGTGACAGTAAATTTACACTCTCCTTACTAATATATTTCTAATAGTGTCCCTTTATGCTTGCTTGTAGGAAATGAAAGCCAAAGGTATTCCTGAAGATCGACTTGAACTTTTGACGGGTGTTAATGGAGCTTTTAGACCAGGAGTTCTGACAGCTCTAATGGGTATAAGTGGAGCTGGTAAAACAACTCTAATGGATGTGTTGTCTGGAAGGAAAACAACAGGATATGTTCAAGGACAAATCACTATATCCGGGTTCCCTAAGAAGCAAGAAACATTTGCTCGGATATCAGGATACTGTGAGCAAACTGATATCCACTCTCCCCATGTTACTGTCTATGAATCTCTTGTTTATTCTGCATGGCTCCGGTTACCCCCCGAGGTTGATACTTCCACAAGAAAGGTAAAGTTTGTCAATTTTGTGTTTCTCTTTTACTTTGTAGATAAAATAGGAGTATATTAACAAGACATGCAACACACACCACTTATTTCAGATGTTCATTGAGGAAGTTATGGAGCTGATAGAGCTGACTTCAATAAGAGAAGCGCTTGTTGGATTACCTGGTGTGAATGGTCTGTCCACGGAACAGCGCAAGAGGTTAACGATTGCAGTTGAACTTGTTGCCAATCCATCTATTATATTCATGGATGAACCTACCTCTGGCCTTGATGCAAGAGCTGCTGCTATAGTAATGAGAACAGTGAGAAATACAGTGGACACCGGGAGAACTGTTGTCTGCACAATTCATCAGCCTAGTATTGATATATTTGATGCTTTTGATGAGGTCAGAGACCCTTTTCCTTTTTTTTTCTTTCTAAGTTGTTAAAAAAAAATAGTGTCCCAAGGCTGAACATCTATCTTGTAAATTACAGCTACTTCTCTTGAAGCGTGGAGGAGAAGAAATATATGTGGGGCCAATAGGCCGACATTGTTCTCATCTGATCAGCTACTTTGAGGTCACTATCTCTAATTTGTTAGTAATAGTCTAATACTAAATACTTAACATATTATCAATCAATTTTTTCATCAAAGCAAAACATACCTGCTTGGTATAGGGAATTAATGGAGTGCCAAAAATCAAGAATGGCTATAACCCTGCCACTTGGATGTTGGAGGTTACTTCTGAAGCACAAGAAGAAGCTCTCAGAATTAACTTCACCGAACTATACAAGAACTCTGACTTATATAGGTAAGACAGCAAAACTTGTAAATTAAAGCACATTCCATATATTATCATTTTGAATCCATAATGATTCTTGGAAATAAAATCTGCTCTTTAAGGATGTATGGTTTATTAAGCCATGATGTATAATTACATTCAGGAGAAACAAGGCCTTGATCAGGGAACTAAGTACTCCTCCAGAGGGTTCTAAAGACTTGTACTTCACAACACAGCACTCT
>Ga0099826_10001256_pt1 | contig 14871 bp, 6 predicted proteins | sample Mtrugardesep15_FD_76830 | JGI IMG/M metagenome (GOLD analysis project Ga0099826, IMG submission 76830) | Root nodule microbial communities of legume samples collected from California, USA - M. trunc garden sep15 | ecosystem: Host-associated > Plants > Roots > Nodule | place: USA: California... | reverse complement strand
TATCGACTAATGTCTGCTTTTGTTTTTGTTAAGTTTTTTGACAAATACTTTGTTCTTTGAGCGTTTTCTTTGGCACGCCTTGTGCTAAAGAGGCGTTGTGTTTCATGTGAATATATATCATTTTAGTTTCTTAAAAAAAAAAGTTAAGGCTATATATTTTAAAAGTTTACCTCAACTCGTTTTATCTAGATAAACTCAACTCGTAGACTCGTATGACTTTATTTTAAATTAAAATGATATAAAATTGGAAAATGTTAACTGATGCCCCCGGTGCACTGATTAATGATGCTAAAATAAATAAATTATATAGTAGTTATTGCATTGAAAATTGTGTAATTAATACTAAAAAAGTAAAAAATGTTTCATTTTATGGTCATAATTTCCTTTTTTGGCATCTCATAAAATTTATTATATACATGATATATGTAAGCTAATATAAATATTGTAAATATGTCAATAGTGTAAAATATGACTTAAGTATAAAGTCAAAATATACCCAACCACCATAATAAAGCGCTATGTTCAACTTAGCATCATAATACAAAATTAACTCATTAAATCATAAATATTGTGTGTTTTGTTGGTCGTTTCAGAAGGTTTCAGAAAAAAGAAAGGCAAGACAATGCAAGAAAGTGTTGACCGTAAAGGCAGGGCAAGAATTTTGAGCTACTGAGTTTGAAAAAAGGAATTGGATTTTAACCGAAAACAGACCCGAAAAAAATAGTCCAAAAACTAAAAAAAGTGTGTTTTTAAGATGTTAACTCATAACTCAAACGATTTTATCTGAGTTTACCACGTGTTAATCTGCTCAAACATTTTAATTTCAACAAAAAAATAAACTATTTTACCTCTAAATTAACACAATTTTGACAACTAAAACATGAATTCATCCGAATTTACAAGTTGACACTCGATCGATTTATATGGAAAAACATATATGAAAAGAGACCAGCCTCTAAACCAGAATTTTTTAACCATAGAGAATACCTTGGGAAACCATAGTAAAAAAACAGAGAAGAAACCAAATAGTCCCACACACAATAAATAAACAATAATAATGGATGTTACTAAAGTCCACCACTACTACAACTACACACAACACTTTGATATTTTTGTTGTTAAAAGTAAACAAAAGTCATTGGTTTTTATTATTTGTTTCTGTTAGTTTTCGTGTGTTGTGTGGTGTCATTGTGCGTGTATGCTTTTGGACTCTTGCCATTGCATTGCATCATCCATAAACTGTCTCTCTCTCTCTCTCTCTTTTCTTATCTCTGCACTGCATCCATGTCGGCCATCATCTCTTTCCTTTGAATTGAATCCACCTCAAGATTCTCTTTTCTAAATTCCACCTTTTTTTTTTATCCTTTGAATTTTTTTTTCTTATATTCTAAACTTTGAAGAAGATCTTGTTGCATATAATACATATTATTGTGTTGTCACTACTTGCTTTTTCTTCTCTTCATTTTTTTGCTTGGATCTTGAACTTTTTTTTCTTTCTTTTTTATATGTAAAAGAAGTTTATATTTGAACTTGTTTAAAATCCTCTGTTAAAAAACAGAACAGAAAAAATAATTTGGTGGGTATGAACAATTTTCATGAAATTTCAAATTTTGATAAGCATGGAAGCAACCCTTTGAGATATTTAATTGTTCAAGACATTAGGATTTTCATTGTGTCAATGTTTTGGAGACAAAGTAGTTAATTGGCATCAAAATTGAAGAAAAAATAAATAAACTTTATGAAATCTGAATTATTAGTCTGTCAGCAAAATTGAAGAATCAAGAGAAGCAGTGAGCAACTGGGATTTTCGTTTCTGAAATTTGTTGACACGTGGCAAGCAATTTTCTTCTTGTTCCAGCGGTTACTGTGATCATATATGACTTTTCAGGTAGGAAAAAGTTCATAAATTGCAACTTTATTAGTCTTTTAATTCATGGTGGAAGATAAAAATTTAATGTGTATTTTTTTTTTTTTTGTGTCATCAATTCTATTACTTAATTTGGTAAACTAATACAGTTGCAGAAATTTTGCAGTGAAAGTTTTTTGAAGATGAATATATTTATGGATTCAAGAGATAATAATACTAATAACAACTCATCAGAAGAAGTTGAAAGGTGTTTAGATCCTCAACTATGGCATGCTTGTGCAGGTGGAATGGTTCAGATGCCAACAGTGAACAGTAAAGTTTATTACTTTCCTCAAGGTCATGCTGAACATGCATGTGGACCTGTTAACTTCATGAATTGTCCAAAGGTTCCACCTTTGATTCCATGCAAAGTTTTGTCTATAAAGTATATGGCTGATCCTGAAACAGATGAGGTTTATGCTAAGCTTAAGCTTGTTCCTTTGAGTGGAAATGGAAATGGAAATGGAAATGATGCTGCAGATTATGACATTGGTGGAGGAAATGAAAATCAAGATAAACCTGTTTCATTTGCAAAGACATTGACTCAATCTGATGCTAACAATGGTGGAGGTTTTTCTGTTCCTAGGTATTGTGCCGAGACGATTTTCCCTCGTTTGGATTACGCAGCCGACCCTCCTCTTCAGAACATTTTGGCTAAAGATGTTCATGGTGAGACGTGGAAGTTTAGGCATATTTATAGAGGGACACCAAGGCGGCATCTTTTGACTACTGGTTGGAGTACTTTTGTTAATCACAAGAAGCTTCTTGCCGGGGATTCGATTGTGTTTTTGAGGGCGGAAAATGGTGATCTTTGTGTTGGAATTCGACGAGCGAAGAAGGGTATTGGTGGTGGACATGAGGATCCATTACCATTAGGGTGGAATCCTGTTGGAGAAAATTTTCCTCTTCCTTGGTTTACACAGAATGAGAATCAAATGGGGAGAAACATTAACAACAACAATAACAATGGTTTGAACTCAGGCGCGAATATGACTGGGAGGGAAAAAGTTAGGCCAGAAGCGGTCCTTCAAGCGGTAACTTTAGCGGCTAATAAGCAACCGTTTGAGGTTATTTACTACCCTCGCGCAAGTACACCAGAGTTTTGTGTGAAGGCGCCTTTAGTAGAGGCGGCAATGCAGATTCGATGGTGTTCTGGAATAAGATTCAAGATGGCCTTTGAAACCGAGGATTCGTCTCGAATAAGTTGGTTTATGGGAATTGTATCTGCAGTTCAGTTTGTTGATCCCCTTCTCTGGCCTAATTCACCTTGGAGGCTTCTTCAGGTAACACCATAATTTATTAAACTTGATGTCAATTAACAGAACAGTAAATTGCATAATAATACTTAAATATGGTAATCTTCACTCTTGCTAATCTTTAATTTATGTTATCCTTCGCACTATGCATTATGCATATATGTTGAGTTACCACTTGATTACTAATTAATGAACTCTATGATGTTGTTTGTTAATCCATTTAAGAATGTGCTTCTGTTTTTTTGTTACCAGTTGAGTTTTGTATGATTTCATTTAATAGGATCATAGGAATATTTGCATTGTGTCTACTCATAATAATCAGTATTATGTTATTTGTAGGTTAAATGGGATGAACCAGATTTACTGCAAAATGTGAGAAGGGTGAGTCCATGGTTGGTTGAATTAGTAGCGAACGTTCCATCCATAAACCTTTCACCTTTCTCACAACCAAGGAAGAAATTGAGATTGTCTCCACACCACGATTTCCCCCTCGACGGCCAAATTTCAGTGCCATCGTTTCCTAGTAACCTTCTAGGTCAGAGCAACCTATTCCGTTGTCTACCCGAAAGTACTCCTGCTGGCATGCAGGGAGCCAGGCATGCTCATTATGGTCTTCCGATATCGGATCTCCACCTCAGTAAAGTTCAGGCAGGTCTATTTCCGGCCGGTTTCGTGCCTTTTGATCATGCTGCTAAACTACCTAGTGTCTCTAATAACCTAATGATGCAAAAATCTAGCATGAGTGAGAATGTCTCTTGCTTGCTATCCATGGCAAGTTCTACTCAGTCTTCAAAGAAATTCGACGATGAGAAGAAACCTCAGCTTGTTCTTTTCGGCCAAAAAATTCTCACAGAGCAACAGATCTCTAATGACCGTTCATCAGATGGTAATGCCAATAAAATGGGTAATTTTTCCGATGGTTCAGGAACTCCTCGTCATCAACAAGGCTTACAAAAACGCTCCTCTTGCGAGAGTATCCAGTGGTATAAGGATAACCGCGAAGAAACAGATGCGCGTTTGGAGAGTACTGATCACTGTAAAGTTTTTCTCGAATCAGAAGATGTCGGTCGGACAATTGACCTTTCTTTACTTGGATCTTATGATGAACTGTACAGAAAACTGGCAGACATGTTTGGCATAGAAAAATATGAGAAGGTAAGTCGCGTGCTCTACCGCGATATATCTGGAGCAGTCAAACACATTGGAGAGGAACCATTCAAGTAAGAATCACAACACTACCCTCCTGAATTTCAAAATACATTTTCATCATATCTTTAGGCCCTTTTTTGATAAACAGATTAATTAAGAGCTTACAGTATATGTGCTTACGTATAAGTTATTTATATAACAAAATAAAATGATGTCAAACTATTTTCACGTAAGCTATCATGAAGAGCTTATGGCAAATAAGCTGAAAAAGCTTATGGACATGTCATAAGTTGTTTTCGTAAGATCTTTCGAACAGTTTCGAAAGTGTTTATGCTAGTAGATAACCTCAAATAAGTCAATGTTTGACAAGTTTGCTTATTATCTTTTCGATATTGTTGCAGTAACTTTACAAGAACAGCAAGGAGGTTGACTATTCTAATGGATTCAAGCAAATAAACCATTCTTTCAATTTTGTACAGCTGGTTAATGAAATCCTCCATTGAGCAATAGAAGGAGGCAGAGTGATCTAATTTTTGAATGTTTGGATTTTGAAATGTAGTGAAATCCTTTATTTTTAACTTTGCTTACTTGATTTCTCTTTTCAATTGAGTCTTTTTTTTTAAGAGGAAAAATATGATTGGTCTTTTATGTAGTGAAAAAAAAAAACACAAGTATTCAACTTGAATACTTAATTGAAGCATTCAACTTTGTAGAGATTGTAATCTGTCTCATTGATTTTCTTGTTGCTACCTTATGCATATAATTTACTAGCAATTATATTTAATCAATCTTGAATCATATGCAATTCTAAGGCCGAAAATGTATGCAATATCATCACCTATAAAATTAATTAGACCATGTCAACAAAATAATGGAGGTTTCTATTTTGGTTGGTAAGAAATTGGTGCATGATTGTATATTTCTTATAGATAGTGTGAGAATAACAACAAGCTAGAAATTAAAAAAAAATGTGATCAAGTTTCCGTTCAAGAGACACATCATGTTTAATTTTTGGAAGGATGCACCCATAATCTTCCCAATTGATATTTTTTTGCGTGATAGAGGAGAAAAAGAAACAATTAAAACCAATTATTAAAAAAAGAAAAAAAAGACAAAGTTTGCTTGAAAGTGTAATTACAACCCAAGAGAAACAGATAGTTTGAATCTCTTTCAACTTAATTATATGTCTTTAGGTCGATTATAGTTTTCAGAATACATAATCGTTTAATCTTTTGAGTGAGAATTTTATCGATTTTGTGATTCTATCAGAATTGAGAGAGGTTAATCTATGTTGTCGTGCACAAAGGATACTTGATTGACAACAACCCTAACACAACAATAAAAAAGTCTAATCACAAGTGAGAAACATAGGGTGAAGTTGACATCATGCATAGTCAAGCATCAAATGTTTCACACGGCAACATATATTTACACACATCACGAGCCATGACTTCTATCCAAGCCAGCTAGTAATAATGTGCCACATGGAAGACAATGGCATGAAACAACAACAAAGGAAGAAGTCATGAAACATGGTTCTTAAAGGGTTCCAAAGCATGGAATTTTCCTTACCTAAAAATCGAAACCGGAAAATTCAACCAAACATAAGTCTCATGCTGATGGCGCAAAGTGTGGGAGAGTTTAATTTAATATAGTTATGTTAATTAATGTGATGACATTTATTTTAGGGGTTATCGGGATTGCAAAACAAGAGTTGTCAAACACAAAGTCAAATAATGTTAGATTTGGAGCGTGACATCCATAAAATATTACTAACATTAAACAAACAACTTTATAGTAACAAGAAAGGAAGAGCTGGAAAGCAAGGACACATTCCTATTTGACTACATAAAACAAAACAATCAATAAGACTGATATTCTCTCCTTCTTAAATTGTATGTCGTTTTAAAAAAAAATTATCTTAAATTATATGTTGTTTTACAATACCAATACAACATTAATGTTATTTATCCTATTATAACTTTAACTATTTATTATTCTCTCCTTTCAATTCTTTCATTTATTTTTCTTATATTGTTTATTAAGGACAATTTTGTAAAACAACTCATAATATCTCTTTTCCACAAAATATTAATTCAACTTCTTAATATGTATGAAATACCTAAAACGTCATACAATTTAAGACGGAAAGAGTATTGTTTTTATTCAACAAAATAAAATAAAAACGATATTGTTTGAGATACTAAAAGCATCCACGTCCATGTCATCCATAAGTGTGGTATAAATAGATCTCACTCAATATATTATATTATTTTACACTTTTAAATTATTTAAACCACTCAACTACATTTTTTAGATGAGAAATGCTAGTTCTCACGAACGATATGCTTCCCGAAACTTTCCAGACACAGCTGTCAAACTTTAATTGTATGATTTATTTGTTCACTACATATTTTTCGGCAACACCATCGTGTATTGTGGCAAACAATGAATTGTGATTGACTACTTTTTATTCTTGGAAGAAATCACGATACTCTCTTTCTATAAATATACTACTGCTTTTTTTAAATATTCATACCACTCGTCTAAAACTTTAAAATGGGTCCCATTAAACATCACAATATCTCTTACATTTATATTTTATATTTTTTTATCAAAGAAAACAGTAAAACCACCGTAGCAATGCAATACTAGAGTGCCATGGAAAAGTCACATAATGCTATTGGGAAATGTGACACCAGGGCATGCAGCAAACGATATGTATCGTAAGTGAGACAAATCTTGCATTACATACAAACTTCTTTTTACCGTTATATCAATACTTCTTTCGATTATATATATATATATATGAAAAAGTTAGGTCAATAAAAATTAATTTATTTAATTTAAATTTTGAATCAAATACATCGACTTTTATTGATTCAACTTTATCTTATATATAGGATATACATGATTAGAGAGGGGTAATTAATTCTCACTATTTGTTTAAATGAAATGTGATTAGACTTATTCAATCTAATGATAAACAAAACAAACTTGAGCACGATACAAAATTAATTTATTTGTGCATATTAAACAAAATCTCTAACATATTGTCTTAATTTTATTATAAATGTCTTATTTAATTTGTACTATCTTTCTGTTTTAAATTAACTGTCTTTTTAAAATATCAAACCAATATTTGTTAACTTTTTCAACAATGTTTATGCTTATTTTATCTAACTATAACTATTCCACTACTGCTCTTGAATATTCTAATTCTAAATTTCTAATCAATATGAAAATTTTAGGCTATAAAAATAATGTGTTTTTTGAACCTTTTCTTTATTTTAGTTGCGGCCTCAATTTTTCACCTTAAATTTTACTCTAATTTATTTTTCAAAACAACTAAATGTTTCTTTTTAAGATTATCTTGAAAAGACACAACATATGAATGAAAGTGATGGAGTGGTAGTAAATAAACTTGGCACACGTGAGAACGTGGGTCCATGGATGGAGTAGTAAAGTAAAGGTAAAGAGAAAAAAAAGACAATAATAGTTTCACGTGTGGGTGACGTCATCAACGGTGGGTTTACGCATGTGTTACGGCGTGTTGGCGACCGGGACTGTTTTCTTGTTGTCTTGCCACTGTTTCACCTTCATCGTTTATTTCAGCTTTCAATAGTTTATGTAAACTTGCAATTATATATGTTAATGCACGGATAGTGAGAGAGAAATATATTGATCATGAATTATAAAATGAGAGAGGTATTAATGGTGACAAAATGTATAAACTATTTTTTTAAAATGAGTGAAAAAATGATTTTGTAAAAGAAATTCGTCGAACCATGCATGTTTGAAGCTTCCATGTTGAAGCATTTTTAGTATTTGCGGACAATTTTTTTTTAAGTATACGTAGATAACTACGTCTCTATGCTACTCAGAGACAGAATCCGAAACATGAGGATCCCCATAATTGATCGGATCTTGAGTTGGATCATGTGACTTGAAATCGTATTATCAACGATATCTCTTTGTTTGGCTTAATCATACAACTATAGAAAGCTACGTATTATAAACACAGAATCTATATCTATGTTTCATTAAAAAAACAAAATCTACATTTGTGCATATTGATTGCAATTCACTTAACTACTTTGCTATCTTCTTTTTTAACCCGGTTCATAGAAAAAATAGGTTCTAATAATTCAAAGTTTGATGGGAGATAAATAAAGTTTGGTCAAGAATTGTTTCATCCTAGAATTTACTATATGATTTTTTATTAATTGTTCACGTATGTAAACATAAATTAATTACAACAGGTAAGTTGCTTAGTGAAATGTTTTAGGTGGAATTACATGAGCACTCTGAATAAGACTTAGATAAAAGATACATTGTTCCTGATGATGAATTTGCATCCCTCTACTGCTCTCTAGTTGTCTCCTTTTATAAGTCTCACTTTCTTGACCTAATGGGCCTTTCTTTGGATGTCCATACCCATTAACCTTGAGGTCAATATGGCTCATCTGTACCAGGCACGTGCAGCTGATCAAGTTTCCTTGCAATGCTCGTCCGTACAAGGTGTGTGGAGTCAAGGGTACACAACTCACGTCACTTGTCCGTGCAGGACACGTGGCATGTTATGAGACGCCCTCAAGAGGAGGACCACAATGTTGCTTGGACAACGACTTGAGAGAGAGAGAGAGAGAGAGAGAGAGAGAGAGAGATCTAGTGACGTTGATGGTGGAGTTCATATGACTTGGACGATCAAATTGAGTTAGACAGACGGAGCTCACGTGATCTGAACATTCAAGCTGAGCTAAGCAGGTGAAACTCACGTGACTTGAACGATCAAGCTGAGCTAAGCAGGTGGAGCTCACGTGACCTGAACGATCAAGCTGAGCTGAGCAAGTGGAGCTCACGTGACTTGAACGATCAAACTGAGCTATACATGTTGAATAGTCAATGTATATGAGAGTCCATGTGGTATTGTCCTCCATACCAATCCACTAATAATGAAAATTTTGTAATTGAACTTTTTATATTAATATATGCTCAACTGTAACATCATGAGATTTTTAACTTAACATTTGTGGGTTACTCTAACTCTGTTTGGTTTATTTTCCTTTACTTGGGTCAGGGTCTTTAGAGCTCAACTAGACTCAAAAGACAAAAATATCATGTTAGTTTAGTTCTTGATATGATGCTATCTAAGGGTGTTTGAATCAGTATACTCGACTCATATTACTCTAAAAAGGAGAAAATACCAAGAAAAAAGGTGAGACAATTTAGTTGACTCGAACACAAGACACCCGACCTTAAGCACACCACTGGCATATATAGATCCTTGATGTTCAATTCTGAAACATCAATGATTTTATTGTTGTTATCAAACTTTAAGGGTTTGGTTGAAAGTTTAATAGAGGAGGGCTTTATTTAGATAAAAAAAGAAAAAAGGAAAATGAAAGGAAACAAGAATATCATGAGTATTGTAAAAAAAAAAAAAAAAAACCTTGAACATGATGAGTTTATTTTTCATCGTAATACAAAACCTCTTAACATAGAGAAACTAAAATAAAATTATTTGAGGAGAATTTCTAAAGGTCCGGATAAATTCTTAAAACTAAAATCATGTTTTTTAATAGGATCATGGGCACCGGTTAAAATTTCCCTTTTTAATAACCTCATAAATAAAAACATATTAATTATAAATATTCTCTTATTACTCTCGACAAAAACAGTCTTAAAAAAACAAACAAGGTGAAAAATTTATCTTATATTTCCGCTCAACATCTTCCATAAAAACCTTCTCTCCCCCTCGAAACTCACCCAAGACATATTTACATTCATTATTTACAAAATAAATTGTTGGTGTGACCAAATATACACAAAAAGACCAACATTGTGATGATTAAAGTGAAATTAAACTTGGATCATGTAGACACATGGTATCATTCACCAATTGATATTAGTTGTCATTAGAGACAGAGGCGGAGTCACGGGGAGCATTGGGGTGCCATGGCCTTCCCAAAGTTTAGAAAATTTCATTGTTAATAGGTATCTATCATGTCTTTACACTCCAGCAAAACGGTTAAGTGCCTCACCTTCGAACGTTAGATCATGTGTTTAATTCTTTCTTTGTTTATTTTTATCTTTGACTTGTATTTTTTAGACGAAAAATGCAATAAAAACATTGTAAAATGCAAGCATCGAACCATGGTTAAGGGAGCTGGAGCAACATAAAAATAAATGAACCACTTAACAACAACTTTAATTGTAATTTTTTTTGTCACAATATATATTTATATCTTAAAAATATGGTCTCTCCTTAAAAAAAAAAATTGGTTTCATCACAGATCAAGAAAAATCGGTTGATAATTCACATAAATAACATTAGTTACAAAAAAAAGTTGGGTCTTTGGTCCTCTTTTGTATCAAAAAAAAAAGTTTACACCTCAAGATTAATTGGGAGAAAAAAATACTACTCCCTCCGTCCCTATATCTAAGCACCTATTTGATTTTATTTTTGTCCCTAAATGTAAACCTCTTTTCAAATTACTAGATGTATTTATTATTTTTTTTTAATCATACCTCTAATTAATACTACTACTAATTTGTCTTAAAATTTGAAAAGTCAAATTTAATACACATATAAACAAAGGACAATTTAGTAATATTAACACACAAAACAGACATATTAATTATTATTACAACTTTTCTTAAAAAATGTAAAAAATGTAAAACGGGGTTATATTAAAGTACACAGCGAGTATAATGAATGGTCAAAGACAGCAAAGAATGAAGGGGAGAGGTGACAAGAACCGTTTCCGAAGCACCATTGCTTTCAATTTCGATTACTTTGTTTTCAGGACCCAGTTTCCACCAAATATGGCATGGTTTCTATCAAGAAAATTAAACAAGAAGACACTTAAATAAATGAGACATCATGGGGTGTCTTTGCTTGTTAGGATTTGGTCAAGGAAACGTCAATTTCGAAATGCATGATTAAAAAATGGTTTTATTAACGTTAATAGAGTAAACAATTACATACTACTACCATATCCCACAATATAAGTATTTTGGCAAATGACGCAGAAATTAACAAATATAGTTTCCCTAACCAAAAAAAAAAAACAAATACAGTTGCTTCTTCATCTTATAAAACTTAAGACATACTCCCTCCGTTTCAAGATACATGTTCAAGTCAATCACTTCACATATGCTAATGCACAATTTTGACCGTTAATATCTTTAATTATCTAAAGTAAAAAACTATAAAAATTTAATATTTTGAAAATATTTGTCGAGACAAATCAAACAACATTTTACATGATAATATTTGTATTTATACATTAGTTAAAAAGTATGGTCAAAGTAAGTCAAGTTAATAGTGCACATTACAAAAATTGGACATGTATTTTGAAACGGAATGAGTACTTTTCAAATCACTCTTCATTATTCCATTTATAAATAGTTTGGGAGAGTTATAAGAATTAGAAAACAAAGGAGTAATAAATAGGTAAGATTATAAGAGAAAACAAACATAATTAATATTTCATTGATATTATAGAGATAGTTGTTATATGAAATTGTTCTAAAAAAACAAATAACTTACCCAAGATATTCACAATGGTAGTTGATCGACGAAAGTAGGTGCTTAGAGGATGGAAGATGTGATGCTTCTCTGAATACAAGAAGGAGAAGGGGGGGTTGTACCTGCAGGCGCTCCGACGTTCAAATCAGTAAGTGAACAAGAGTGGAGAAGAGCATAGAAAGATACCTATCGTGTGCGTCTGTCAAGAGCTCCATGTATAGGGTCGATGAGACCGTTATGTAGTAATGATGGAAAGTTGTTATGTATGGCACCCATAAATGTTCTCAATGATGGTAATTAGATCATTGTGTGGCTTCATTGAGGCAGAGAGGATTCGAGGTGATTCATAATTTATGACATAGTAGGCTTTTGACTAGTCTAGACAGATGCCCCCAAGTCGTCAGTTCGAGGTGTCAAAGTGATGACTTCAAATGATGACGAACAAAAAGGGGGGATATCGATCTGATTGTGTTATAAACGGTCTAGAGAAGATTGTTGCCATATGTTGTGTTTGAAAATATTCTGAGGCGGATTTGTATTATGCTCCGAGGAGGAGATATAACACTTTTATTGAAAGTGTAGCGAGAAGATAATGTTTTTCTTCTCAAGGGGTGGCGTAGTTTCGCCAAATCAATAGGTGTTGTTCCCACTGCAAGGTGAGAACACATGAATTTGTAGGGTTGTATGTATCATTGTAGAAGTGATAGCCTTCATGCCGAATAGACTTGTCGAGGGAAAGAATTGGGATTTTCTCCTAGTTGAGCGAAAGAGCTTGAAAACAGGACCAGGTCGATCCTAGTTTATTTTCGTTGAAAGTTGTTTTTCCAACTAATATCGACGGTCGAAAAGCTCCTATTGGTTTTTCCCCCAAGGTACTGTAGGTAATTTTTATTGTAGGATTACTGAATTTTAGATCGATCTAGAATAAAGTTGCTTCCAAATCGTCACTTTGTAGTTCGAAGTGATGCTTTGTATGATGTCAGCACAAAGTGGATGTGTCAAGCTGAACATATAATTTGTTCTAAACAATTTGTTGAAAATTCATTAGGATTGTTTATGTTTGATGGTGAGTCCTGAAAATAGATTATATCCATAGAGATTTTTCATCGAAGAAGATATCTTTGGACAACCTTGCGGGGAGATGAAATCTTGTTGAAGTTGTTTTATAGTTTCACGTTCGGAGTTATTTTTTCGAGTAGTTTGACATATCACGTTGAAGAGTAGGTTGATCTAAACGTGTTCAAAGATATTGTGCATGATTTCGGATTGTAAAATTCAAAAACATCCAAATTGTGGACGGTGACTTGGTCAGCAAGGTTGAACAGCTACATGCTTTTTTCATGCATTTTTCAGTCAGCTTGACAGGTTGGCCACATGTTCAAACATCCTTTGACTGCTGTTAAGGTGAATGTTTGTTTTGTGTCTACAAAAAAACCACTCATTCTTCACCATTTTCCATTCCAACTTACGTTTTCACCATGGTTTCATTGGTTACCATTTGTACTATCCCTAAAACTGTTTTGCGGCATTTTTGGGATAATAAGATGTCAAGAAAGACTTTTGTATCATCTAATAGGTTTTTATGAGTTCTTACAATACATGGATTATACAATCTAAAATAGTGCAAAAAGGCTTTGGATTATATAATCCGAACAAAGGTAAAATGGAGATTCTGAATAGCACACAAGAAGCAGATAGCGTGGCAAAAAAAATTATCTTTTCTAATATAGTCTTTCTTTCTTTGTATTGGTTATACTAGTAAAAGATACTTAAAATATTTGTCAGGTCCATAGCCACTACCAACCCCAACTTCGCTCCACCACCATTGATGATCGATGTGAAAAATTAATGGGTTAATTATTCAAATTGATCATGTAACATATGTGAAGTCTGAAAAATGACGTTGTAAAAAATAAACAAAGATTCTAACCTTGTGCAATTTGGGATTCTTCTTATTTTGACATTAAATTTTTCTTGTAGACATAAAGTCCGGTAAAATAATTTATAGGTAGAATTTTTCATTTATAGGTAGAATTTTTTCACAATTTTTTGCAACCATGTTTAGAACGTTAAAATATGACTCTCCACGTAAAATTTGAATTTTCAGCAAAGAGACGGATTAATTCTGAATTTTTAAAGCGTCGAAAACTCCAAAAACAAAACAGCGGAAATCTCAACATATAAATCGAATTTTGAGTTGATTTTTTGCAGATATCTCTATTAAAATACATAGAGAGGATCAACAAAGTTTATTAGTATTCCAAATACAACTCAATTTATTTTGATTTATGGACAAAAAGTGTAAAATTGCTAGTTTTTTCTGAATAAACATATACTAATGGGTAAAATTTTATTCCTTAATTTTTTTAGCATGGTTAGAATATCATAAGAAACTCCACTAGTATAACAACTCCTGGTCAACAAATGGATATGAACATAGGGAATAAATCTTTTAACATTTTGTACATGCTGAAAAAGATTAAAAATATCGTACAACCTTAGAAAAAAAAATCTAGAATCATTACATATATGCACAAAATATAATTTCACTACTTGAACAGAGATAAGATAAAACAATTTCATTTATACAATGTTTAATTTGTAAAATTGTTTTAAAGACAAGACAAAAACTGAAATTTGTGTCATTCACTAAACTGGTTTTAATAATTTGACTATTAAACTAAAATTACAATTTCTTTTGTGAGCACAATAATTTTCTTATATTGACAGTGCTTACTAATTAAATCTTTGTAGCTTATGATATACTCCCTCCGTTTCAAAATGAGTGTCGCTTTAACTAAAAAAAATTGTTTTAAAATGAATGTCACTTTACATTTCCAATACAACTTTAATTTTTTTCTCTCAACTTTACCCTCAATAAATGCTTTAACTTTTCTCTCGCACAATTCTCAATGCAACTTTATTTTTGTCTTTTTCTTGGGCATTTTAGTAAAAGTATTATGTCTAATGATTATTTCATTCAATTCTTTAATCTGTGTGCAATTAGCTAAAGCGACACTCATTTT
>Ga0099826_10001255_pt1 | contig 14871 bp, 5 predicted proteins | sample Mtrugardesep15_FD_76830 | JGI IMG/M metagenome (GOLD analysis project Ga0099826, IMG submission 76830) | Root nodule microbial communities of legume samples collected from California, USA - M. trunc garden sep15 | ecosystem: Host-associated > Plants > Roots > Nodule | place: USA: California... | reverse complement strand
ATTCCACATTTAACAATATAACTTGTTTAGAAATGAAACCGTCAAAGATAGTTGTTGGACTTGTCAATGGTTCGATGGCATACCCTTACGATGTGGTGGAGGATGTGCTTTTAAAGGTATATAAGCTTGCTTTACTGATAGACTTTGTAGTGATTGATATAAAGGACGACGATGATTGCCCGCTCCTTCTTGGTATGCCATTTTGAGCCACTGCTAAGGCTATAATTGATGTTGAATTGGGTGAGATTGTGGTGAGGTCCAGCAATGACCATGTGTCTTGTAATATTTCCGACTTTGTGCAAAGTAATGATGAAAATGCCCTATGTTGCTTGAATACTACTAAACTTCTACATGGAGCCGGAACCACAAATAGGCTACGAGTGGAACTTCCTAAATCAAAGAAACATGATGAAGATCAAAGAGACACTACTTCTTTAGGTGAGTATATAATTAGAGCAATGAATACATTTGTGGAAAGACCAGAGTTTAAAGTTGGTGGCAAAGTAATGTTGAAGGTCCGTAATTTGTTCCATAGGAGTTTCAAGCCAAAAAGAAGGTGGTATGAACCTTTCAAGGTTAATAAAAATTGCAAGGGCAACTCCATAGAAATATGGGACGATGCACTTGGATTCATAAAAGTGGAGAGCTTGGAGTTAAGGATCATGGATGAAGACGAGTCAGAGGAGAAAAAGCTTAAATCACAACCTTAGACATTATGCCTCAAGTTATTGGCCTTATTTTTCGTTAAACTATTGACGTTAAAGAAGTGCTTCTTAGGAGACAACCCATATTTATTTTCTATAAATTTTAATTTTTGTTGAGCATTAGGTATACATGTTATGATAATTTGTTGTTTTACTGATCTTGATAATCGTTGTCTGTGTGATTTGTATCAGTTTTTAGTTCTTCCAATCTGATGAATGTGAACTTAGTCGTGGAAGTTCAAAAGTGTTGTGATTGACGGGCATGCAAAGAAAGATACATTCATCAAATCACCATCTCTTTTTCTATAATTACCTAGTCAATGAGATTTTGAGTCAAATTTAATCCATTATTTACCATATTTATTTGCATACGAGAGTATTCATGTTTCACTATTTATTTTCTTAAACTTGCATTGATTCTCTATAGTGTATTGTTTGTACCTTTATGCACAAAAGACATTTTGTTTGGTACTTTGAGCTTTTTCAAGCCACCTTGATTATATTTTATCTTTTGTCAAACTAGTTTTGTGCCTAAAATAATCCTTTTGTTTCGGTGACAAGCCTATAGACCTGAAAAATAACAATATATTTACCTCTTTGACGTTAGGTGGAAATTATTATTTTCATTATCTTAACTCAATATTAAGGTTGAGGTTTCTCATTGGAATCAACAACATCGTAAAATTTGATTATCATATAAAAAAATATAGACCGAACTATCTAAGATTGGTCTAAAAAAAAAAAGCCAAAAGTAAATAACAATCAATGGATTCTAAATAATCGGGCTTACACCTCACTATTTGTCGACAAGCCCATATCTACAAAACCCTACTTATTCACAATCTTGCCCGCAGCGAAAACCCTTTGCATTTTCAGTGTCACTCACTTCCTCCCTCGGTATGTAACCCTAATTTCTCTATCTCTTTCACATCGATTTCGTTTGCCACTTGTTTCGTTATCTTATGATTTTTCATTAAACTATACTATTGTGATTATTTTAATGCATCATAGCTTTGTTATAATTGTTTTTTTTTTGTTAATGAATAATAGAGATGGGTGAAGAAGTGAAATCTGTTGTACCAGAGTCTGTGTTGAAGAAGCAAAACAGGGAAGAACAATGGGCTTTGGCTAAGACTCAAGAATCTGAAGCTGCCAAGAAGAAGGGAGATGAGAACCGTAAGCTGATCTACAGTAGGGCTAAGCAGTATTCTCAGGAGTATGAAGATAAGGTACTCGTTTCGTTCTTTCGTTGTTCTTATTTATGGCGATAGTATTAGTTATTTTACTAAATTTTTGTTACTAATCAACTGTGTTGTGGTTTTGTATAGGAAAGGGAATTGATTAGTTTGAAGCGTGAGGCTAAGCTGAAAGGTGGATTTTATGTTGATCCAGAGGCCAAGCTCTTGTTTATTATTCGCATCAGAGGGTATGTTTATTTGTTTTGTGTTGTGTTGAATTTAAGGTAGCAGAGATAGATGAGGATATTGCTTTGGATGTGTGATATATACTAGATGAGATACGATTATAAATGACTAGAGAGAGTTGGGGGTAGTACTTATAGTAGAAAAGAAAAGACGGTGGAAACTAGACTTATGTGATTTGGACATGTAGAGAGAAGACTCGTGGATTTTGTAGTAAGGAGAGTGGATTAGACGGAAGGGAGTCAAATCACTACAAGTAGAGGAAGATCTATAAAAACTATACGAGAAATTATTAAGAAAGATCAAGAGATTATAAGTTAGATAAAAATATGGTATTCTATATATAGTATGGCGTTGATTGATTCATGTCGCCGATCTCACTTAGTGGGCTAAGGTTTGGTTGTTATTGCTGTTGTCTGTCGATTCAGATTGGATTAGAGATGCTAGTTGAGTTAAAATCAGTTTATTGTTCTTTATAAAAATTAATAAGGCCTTGTTAGCTTAGTGGTGTTTTTGATGAAGTTATAAAGTAATACGAGGTAGCTTTTGAAACAATTGAGATGTAAATGCCATTTTTAATCAATCAAATAAAATGCGCATCTTATAGTTTATAATGTTCTTTACCCATTTCTCTTATAGTTTATAATGTGAATAACTCAGTTTTTCTTTTATAATGTTCTGTAGATTATTAATATTACTATAACGCTCTCTTAATATTTCTTCTTCTATAAGTGTTTTCGAAAAGTTTATCCAAATTGTCTTCTTAGATGTTTTGGTGTTCTGATTGCCTAACTATTGCTAACTTTGATTTTTCAGTATTAATGCCATGGACCCCAAGACAAGGAAAATTTTGCAACTGTTTCGATTGAGACAGGTAATATTTGTTTTCAGCGGATACTGATATCACCTCATTTAAATTTGTTAGGTTTTGAAGAAATTGCCTTGTCGTGTTTCAAGTTGGGTAATTCAATTGTAACACATTGTATGTCCTTTGAGAAGTCTATGATTCATTTGTATAGCATTTTAGAGCAACTGTATACTGGATATTTTTGTTTGTATAAGAGCAGTTTCGTGATCCTTATGTTTTTGCTCGACAGATTTTCAATGGTGTTTTCCTTAAAGTTAACAAAGCAACAGTGAACATGTTGCACAGGGTTGAGCCTTATGTGACTTATGGGTATGTTAATTTCCTTCCCATTGATTTAAAGGCAGTGATTCTTTTCTTTTTTCAACACTCATTAGGCTTTCAATTATATTTTAGATACCCTAACTTGAAGAGTGTAAGGGAACTCATCTATAAGCGTGGGTATGGAAAGCTATACAGGCAGCGAACTCCTCTCACTGACAACTCCATCATTGAGCAGGTGCAGTAATTTACTTTTCCAAAATAAAATAAATATTACTATGTAAGTTTATTCACTATTTGCTGCTGATCTTTGTTGATGACCCTTAGGGACTGGGAAAGCATGGTATCCTATGCATTGAAGATCTTATCCACGAGATCTTGACTGTTGGACCACATTTCAAGGAAGCAAACAACTTCCTTTGGCCATTCAAGCTCAAGGCTCCATTGGGTGGCTTAAAGAAGAAGAGGAACCACTATGTTGAAGGTGGTGATGCTGGAAACCGTGAAAATTACATCAATGAGCTCATCAGGAGAATGAATTAAACTGTTGCAGTGTTTAATCATTTTAGGGGCAATTGATATTTTTTTGTCTTTAGATAAAGATCATTTTGGCATCTGAAATTTTGGAAATAACACATTTGACCTTTATAAGTTGTTTGTTTTGCTAAGTCTGAATTTGGTTTGTCATAGTTTATGAGACTGATAAGTTATATTTCTATTCTAATGCTTAGCTATCTGTTCCGCGTCTTGTTTGTCATTCTTATAAGTCTGAATTTTGACCTTGATGAAGAAATGTGTCATTATCATCATGGTCATCGGGTGTGAGATTGTTGCTAGCATTTCTCGTGATTGTTATCTTGGTAATAGTTCAAATATAAGTGCAATGATGATTAGGTTCTAAAGATTAGCAAAATCTAAGCGTTAATGCATGACAACTACTTCTGCATTTATTCTATTCTTCGAAATGTCTTCAAATCCCTCACTCTTACGAGGTTGTTACATGGTTGTATTATTTTAATGTTTGGCTTGTTTAATTCTATATGAAACTGTGGATGCTAAGGAGGCATGCTTTTCTTGCATCACATAGAGGCATTCTATATGAAAATGTGATGATTAAATTGTGGATTGATACTTTAATCATTTCTAGCACAAACACAAGACATAGACGTGAACATTAAAAAATGTTCATTTCTAGCTGAAGTAAAATAAATCATGGGGGCATACTAGTTAAATTTTGATAAATTTTATATGAACACATTAATTTTACTCATATAAGTAGCCGTGGGTTATTGCATATGCGGAGAATCTAATTTTAAAAACAAAAACTAAGAAGTTAAAAAACTAAAACAAGCATTGACTGAAATTTCATCACCCTTTGCCTAAAAATGGATTCTGAAAACTGCATAGACGAATTTCTTACCCTCTGCATAACTCCTCATTTGCAAACAGGCTTAAAAAGTGTGTCTAGTCGTTGATATGCAAATAATTTTTTTTTTGAATAATAACAAAATATTAGTTGTAATTTGCTGGTATCTTCTAGAGGTAAAAATCCAACCTAAATCACCCTTATTACTCTACTTTATAACTCTCTTATCTCAATTACCAAGCCGATCTTATATCCCCTAAAATAATGAATCAAGTGTTTAATAGTCTCTTCCTCAACTAACAATGACTATAATCTAAGCTTCTTTATCTGATCAATTTCACAAGGTAAGAGGGTAATATTTCTTCTCTACAATATTAGGTTCCTTCTCTATAATATTATAGGATATTATCTCGAGACAAAACATGGTTTTCTTAAACAAAAAACTCAAAAACTTAATAATGAAAATAATTAAACGACATCTCAAAAACTTAATAATGAAAACATGGTTTTCTGAAACAAAAAACTCAAAAACTAATATAATAATACGTAAAAGGACATACCAAACCAAACAACATCTCAACAACTATTTTAACATTTTTAGCTTCATCTTAGTTTTTCTTTCTCGTTTGGTTTTACCTTTTCCATTTTCTGCTAAATACAACCAGAGAGTTGTGTTCAGTACCTTATGCATTTGGTTTTCTCACAACTTTGCAATTTTTGCACTCTCTATCTCTCTCATAAATACACCTTCTCTATATGTATTTGAGCATCCATTTCTTTCATTATAAAAATACTCAATAAGCTTTCCACTCCTTTCATAGAATTTCTTCACTTTTTTTTTTTATAACAACGATTAATTTTAAAGTACTATGCTTTTTCGGTTACAAGTGTTTTTTCCTTCTTCACTTCTTCTTTCTTGCAACTATTTTAGTATGACAAAAAGTGAGTGTTTTAACTTTTAGACTGAAAACAGAAATTATTTGTGAAGTTGACAAATATTTTGAGAGTGAGAACACAAAGAGAAAAAGAAAAGGGACTTTGGTATGAGATAGTCTTGTAAGTCACAAGATTTAAAAACAACACTTAAATACATACACAAAACAGTGAAAAGATAGGAGAAAAAAGAATTAAGTAATGTGAATTTTTGAAATAGTTAATGTTGTGTAATTTTATGTGTATGTGCCCAAAAAATATTTATTTGAGGTTGTAATCAACCAAGTATTTCTTCCTTAGTATACTTGATCTTCTCTTCAAGAGGTAAACCACTTAACCGGTTCACTGTTTCTCTTTCTTTGTTACATCCTAATTAGGTTTATAATTTTGAACTTGTTTTTAGGTAACAAAAAAGCAATTATTAGAAGAAAGACATGGGAGTTGAAATGATAAAAGATCATAAACAAGTTTTTCTACCAACAAAATGACAAGTAACAACTTCTCTTACTCCTATAATTGGTTTTATAGCACTACTGGCTCTAGGTCCATTTTATCATTTCATACTATCTCATCACCTTTTATTTATGATGACTCATCTTCATTCTTACTTACCTTTAAATTTGTGTTTTATTTATTTATTTCTTAAGCAAAAATTAAAACTTGTAGGGTTAAATGATTGTCACTTTGGAGATTTCTCTAATTTCACTATTGCGAGCATCCTTTTGATCTCTAAAATTAATTTAAAAAGGATATAAACAATGACCTACTTTGATTTGTTCATCACAAAATTAATGTAAAAATGAATTTAACAAATACAATTAGAGCCTACGCTACGCCATATCCACTTATCATTATTTCATTGCAATAATCTCAAACTTGATGACTAACTTTGAATTCTCTATCACTCTTGACAAACACAATAATAAAACTTTCATATTTTCCTCTCTATTTGAGTTTATTTACCTTCAAAAATACTAAACAATTTCATTTGAAAAGTTGGGTTTCAATTGCATTTATTAATAAGGATAAATTAATTTTTGTTAAATTTAACAATGATTTTGCACATATAATTAAAGATTATGTAGGGTGCTAATACATTCTCAATGCTTAATAGACCCTGAACCTAATATATGGTTTCAAAGAACACTTTTTTTTTTCTAGTTTTAAAAGGCGTTTTCCAATGTTTTTTCTATTTAACTAAACGTTTGTCGTGACTCCATTGTTCTTGAGGAACTCCCACTCTATCCTCCTTCATTTGTTGCATTTATTACTTTTTTTAAAAAGTTTTTTTATATGATAACTTGATATACGCAATCTTCAGCTCTCTGAGCTTGTTAGAGAAGGGTATCTTATGGAGAGAAACAATTGGGTTCATTACCTTGGCACACACTACTTATGCTTTTTTTGGTTTGGCGGTGGAAACCCAATTCTCGCTTCCCAATGCATAATTTGTCGTGACTTTCCTGAAGTTGAGAATTGTAGCATTAGATTTGCCGTGCGTTTGGACATTCACAACTTTTATCCAAACATGCACTTAGTATTTTAAAGAACGTGACACAATACATAGTATTATCAAGAAGAATTTTTTTTTATATGAATTATCAGAAGTTGGTTGAAAAAGATAGGATAAATATTATTCAATTGAAAAGTCAATGATCATTCGGGGGTATATTGTAGTAATGGGCAGAAGAATTTAAAGTTTTTGGATTTAGAGAGTTAGATTACACATTGCATCTTTAGATAGTATTTTTGAGTCTAAAGATCCAATATGTAGTCAAATTCTTTCCATCCCTACTCAAAAACGTTATCTTCTTTTGACTATCAATTATAGTATAACTCTCGATGTTGTTTAACTTTTATACTATCCTCTTTTTCAACCAACTCTTTGTTAGTCAAATCATTTTTTTCCTTCTTGATGGTACTTATTAAGTATTGTGAAATGAGACCCAGATATTCTTTTATCTCGTAAAGATATCTTTGTTTTAAGCTTAAGTGCTTAACACAAAACTCTATCTAAAAATTTAACCTTTCTTTAATCATATAATTGTTCAATGTTGGTATTGTTATTGTAATCTTGTATATTTCAACGTTACTCTCATGATAATAAATTTTTATGAACACAACTCAAAATGTTTGATTTAGTGGTAAAAAAACAAACTTTGCATATGAAAATTTCTCTTTCGAGCCCTGCTCATATAAAAAATGAACTTGAATGAACACTTCGTTATAATTGGAATGGTATATATCAGCTACATCATATGCTTAAAATCATGCCAATGAAACTAAAAGAAAAAAAATATATTCGAGCTTCCTTAAAAAAAAAAAAAAATTCGAGCTAAGTACTAAAATATAAACCAATAATACATACTCTTCTTAGAAAATATAACTCGCCAATCTCAAAATATTAATCAACTTGGGAAAAGAAAAAGTATATGAATGAATTAGAAAGACAAATCGATTTTTCTCTATATTGAACGACGACGACAATTGTTTCATTTATCATTCTCAAACACTCCATACCAAGTGCCAGTTGAAGCTTTCTTTTCATAAATACATAAGGATTTTACAATTTAGCTCCCCTAATATGCTCACATACGCCAACAATTAACCCTATTCCTAAGGATTAGAAATTATGTTTGATGATCGGAGGTTATTTTCTGATCGATGAGTATCGGAAATTATGCGTTTTATTGTTTATAACATACAAAATTTGACAAGGTGGCAACCAAACTCTATCATTTTATTCCTCCATTGGATCTCACCAAACCGAAGCAAAGGACATCACATTTCTTGCAGCATTTCTTCTCAAACCCAACAAATAAGCATCGATTTGATCTCATTTTGTTTTGTGTTTGTTGAAGTTTAGGGTTTATTAGAGTTTGATATAGTAGAATTGATTTAACATTAGTTCAGCAAAATATGGTAATTAAATTTATTTAAGTATTTGTTGACATAGAGATATATAAAAGCACTAATTATAAGCACGACTCAAGATATATAAAAACACGAATCATAATACAACCAACGGTCATCATCAGTTAAGTATAATTATTGAGTCTAGGGGGCAAAACTCAAATAAACCACCATGTTATTAAGTTAACTCTATGCATGCTTTTCAATTAAAAAATAAATAAAAAATACACTTGAGAAGTTAGAAAAACTAAAGGTTTAATTGTAGTTTTAGTTCTCCCATCATTTTGTGGAATTAGTCTCCTATTTTAAAATTTCAGAGTTTTGGTCTCTTCAACATATATTTTAAAATTTTAAGGAAATATGGGTTGATCGGATAACACAACTAGTTTAAGCTAATGTTGTTTAAAAAATAGTTGTACACTTATAATTCCTTGAGTTTTGGCATCTTCTCAACATTTTTTTGTTTTGTTTTGTTGTTGAAGTAATCAATGTCATCATATTGGTTGTTGTTATATCCCATCATATTAGTTGTTAATTTGCCTAGTATCTTCTAGCGTGGAATTCCAACTCAAATCACCCTTATTACCTTATTCTATAAACTCTCATATCTCACTCACCAATTTAATCTTATATTTCCTAAAATAGTGAATCTAAGTGTTTAATAGTCTCTTCCTCATGCTAACAATGAACATAACCTAAGCTTCCTTATCTCATTAGTTTCACAAGGTAAGACGGTATAATTTCTTCTCTATAATATTAGGTTCCTTCTCTATAATATTATAGAATATTATCTCAAGACAAAACATGGGTTTCTTTAAAAAAAAACTCAAAATTATAGTAAAGAAAGTAAAAAAAATTAAAAAGAATGATCAACTATACTAATATAATCTATACTATATATATATAAAGGAAAGTACCTCTTTCAACACATTTTTGAGTTAGATTTTTCTTTCCAAAAATACCATTAATTTAAAATATATGTAACAAATATGTAACAAATAGATAAGAATAAATTTAATTTAATTCAAGGAGAAAAATTACACACGGCCCCTCATAAAATAACACGTGGATTACTAACCCATGTCACTAATCTTCTCCATTAACCCTTTTTTACCTCCGTTAACCACTGATCAAACTCACAAAAATATAACACAAAACAAAAACTCATGTTACTTTTTTATCAGCCGCTTTTATGTTGTACATCTGTTTTTTTTTGAAGAAGAAGTTGTACATCTGTGTTGTTCCATTCAATACAACCGACAAAGATTGCAAAGTATTTTCATACCCCTTCCACGAAAAACAGTATTTTCATATTATTTTATTATTCTATTAATATAAGTTACTCTTCTTTTAGTCTTAGATCAATTGTAACAAAACGTGAGCAAAGGTTAAAGAATGAACTTTAAATCCTTTAAAAAAAAGATTAGTAACAAACGTGAGCAAAAAATAATGTTAAAGATTGGACTTTAAATCCTCCGGAAAAAATATTAGTAACAAACATGAGCAAAAAATATTGTTATAGATTGGACTTTAAATCCTCTAAAAAAAGATTAGTAACAAATGTGAGCAAAAAATATTAATAACTAGGGTTCTCACAATTCATAATTCGTTCCCACATTGTTTAGTTTTTCTCAACCTCTCTCATCCTTCTGCATCAGAATTCATAATTAACCTGTTAATTTTTTTCTTTCATGTTACAACTAATCAAAGTCGATTAATTTTATGGATTATTTGTCTTTACTGGTTTATAAATGATTATGATTCAAATTGTTTACGATTAATTTTAAAGATTATTTGATTTTGCTGGTTTATAATTGTTTATACAAACTATGATAGCGTGGTTTTTTTTTGTTTTTTTTATATAATGAGAACCGTAGTTTTTTATAATTGTAAAATAAATCATTATCTATACTATCTATAAAGAAAACTACATCTTTCAGCACTTTTGAGTTGGATACTAGATGAGTATATTTGTATTTACTTTTTAATTATTTCAATTATACTCTTAAACAATTTTTTCAATAAGAAAGATTGTTGTTCGTGTCATTACAAAAAAGCAACAACATTTATAATTTTACTTTTAATCAAAACCAAAATTCATAAAAAAAAAAATTGTTCATAATTTTAAAACGTTAGCTCAATAAAAAGAGCGGAAAGACGGACACAAAGTGCGTGCTATATAATATAATAAAAGGACAGCCGATTCCAGCTTCATCTTGGTTTTTCCTTCTCATTTGGGTTTAACTTTTTCCATTTTATGCTCAAGACAATCCGAGAGTTGCAATGCACTAACCTTGCAATTTTTGGACTCTCTCTCTCTCTCTCATTTGTGAGAGTGTTAAAGAAAACCCTAGTGAAGATAAAGACTGAAGCAATATATGTGATACACCATAGACTAGCGTAGCATAATAAATATTCCTTTCCTGTGTATTTCTTAATTCGTTTCATTCATTATGAAAATTCTCGATAAGTTTTCCACTCCTTTAAAAAAACTCGATAAGTTTTGCACTTTCATGAAGTTTCTGCACTTTTATTTTCTTATAACAATGAATAGTTTTAAGGTAATATGCTTTTTGGTGTTACAAGTTTTTTTTCTTCTCCACTTCTTCTTTCTTGCAACCATTTTACTATGACAAACAATGTGTGTTCTGATTCGTAGTGTGAAAACGGTGGTTAAGTTGACCAATATTTTGAGAACACAAATAGAAAAAGAAAAAGGGACTATTGTATGCTTGATCTTCTATTTAAGAGGTAAACCAGTAAACCCTTCACTGTTTCTCTTTCGTTATTACATCCTAATTAGGTTTATAATTTTGAACTTGTTATTAGGGAACAAAGCAATTAATTAGAGGAAAGATATGGAAGTTGAAATGATAGAGGTCGTAAATCAAATTTTCTACTAACAAAATTAAGCATATAAGTGGTGCTACGACTTAATTGCCAATTTGGCTGCAATTTTTGGCTATGAAGAGCAATATGGCTTAAAGAATTATTTGCTTGTCATATGGATCGGTTTGGTTGGGGGTTAAGGAGGGAAGGAAATAATTTTCTTGTGCTATTTTAATCAATTGTTGTAGACTCATGTGGATTAATTGAAGTTGCGAGCAAACAAATAACACGTAGAACCAAGAAATCCGGTAGCAAACAAGGCTTATCGGAACCAACAAACAAAAGGTTAAAATAAGCCGAACTCTCGTATTCCTCCCTTGTCATTCTTCTTTTTGCATGTCAAAAATTGAGCTTGTTTTCCTCAAAAAAAAAAAAAAAAACATTGAGCTTGTTAGAGATGGATACCATACTGAGAGAAAGAAATGAGCTTCAGTTCACTGAAACTACTTAATATTATCAAAAAAGAAAAAACTAATTTGAATAATAAATAGTTGGTTGAAAAAAATAGGACATATATTTGTCAGTAGAAAAGTCAAGCTCGAGTATATATTGAACGGCAGAAGAATTTAAAGTTTTTAGATTTGGAAAGATAGATTACATATTGCATGTTCAGATAATATCTTTGGGGTCTTAAGATACAATATGTAATTTAATTCTTCTATAAACTCAAAAATGTCATCTTCTTCTGTCCATCATTAGGATATAGACCTAGAGCCTGTTTAACTTTTCTAATGTCTCGCTGTTCAACTAACTTTTTATTAGTCAAGTCAATTTTGTTCTTCTTAATAATACTGTGTAATTAAGTAGGGTGAAATTAGACTCATCTTTGGTTTATCTCCTTGAAATATCATTTGTTTTAAGCGTAACACAAAGCTCTATCTAAAAATTTAACCTTTCTTTGATGATGTAATTGCCTATGCATGTAATTGCCAATGTTAGCACTTTTATTATAATTCTATTTAGGGAAAATTACATTGACCTCTCCTAAGGTTTCATGAAACAACATAGATATCCCCTCTAGTTTTTAAACAAACACCAACCTCCCTTAAGATCTTTTAAAATAGATAGATACCTCTCTTTAAACTTAACACCTTACTAACACTGTTTGTTATTGTCGCCGATTAAAAAAAAACACCTTTTGCTATTCCATCAAAATTAAAACAACCTTTCACCACCAAAAAAAGATTGATCACAACAAAAAAAAAAGTAAAAAACTTTCACTTTTTCCATTGAATGAGAAATCTTCTCCCAACAAATCAATGAATATTCCTATTATTAGTACGGTAAGCTTCACAATTTTTTTTTTTTATTGTTTTTGTTTTTATTTTTATTTCACAACTATCATGCCTTTGGTAGAGGGGTAAATGTTAATCCCTTTGCAAGTGGGTATATCGGAGGACTTTCATGCCTTGGATTGAGCACATCCCCTCACCCAAAAAAGTTATACAAAAAAGTAACTTGTATGGAAGAATTTTGTTTTTTGACAGAAAACTTGTATGAATACTTTGTTATAAGGAATGGTATATATCACCTACATCATATGCTTAAAATAATCCCAATGAAACTAAAAGAAAAAATATTTTGAGCTTGGGTATGTCTCGAACAACAAAACGTAAAATAAATAGGTAAGTACTAAAACATAAACCAAGAAAAGGATGCGTACTCAACTAAGGAAAAGAAAAAGTATATAAATCAACTAGAAAGATAGATGCATTTCTCTATATTGAAGGACAATAGTTGTTTCATTTATGATTCTAGTTGAATAATATTATTATTTTTTCCTTTCGTTCAAGTTGATTCATATTTCTTTTCTTCCCTTTTTTTTAATGCTACAGTTGGAGAGCAATGAAATTAGGATCATATACTTATAGCATTGAATGGAGTTGCAATTCGAGTTTGGTAAAACATGAGTTTTAATTGAATTTAGTTTTGACTTTGAACACTCTTTCAATTGATGAAAGTGTATTGTAAAATCAAGAAAAAATAGGATAAAAAATCGATGTTGTTTTAATAAAGTGGAAAACTGAGATTTGGAATGATGAAGGAGATGGTAGGAGTAAGTTTGTAGGGTGATGGCAAGGAGGAGAAGAAAATGGGATCGATTTCTAATGGTCAAAAAACAATTTGATCATGGTTGACAAGTTTATTATGTCGTCGTGCTTTGTCAAAAAAAGTTTATCATGTCATCGTGCTAAATGACACCCTATTGTTAAATCTAAACTTTTAGTAAAGAGTTATATGGATATTTTTTAACTTTTTTTCTTACAAAAGGATATTTTTTAACATAGAATTGCTAATTGTGATTTAACAACAAATGGTCTTGTTTGGTCTAAAAAGAGACCAGCTGTTAAATTACAATTAGCACTGTTTTTAACAAAATTCCGAGTTCACTAAATAGGACGTTAAATGCCACTTTTGGTTAAAAACATGGTAGCTTCGTATTTTTTTCTAGTTATTGTTAAGAACCTAATTGTTCCCCTTTTTGACGGTTTTTTAAGTAGGGACCAAGTGGTCTTATAATATTTTTCTCAAGGATTGTTATTTCGATTTTCCTTGGTATGTAACCCTAATTTCTCTTTCACTGTTTACACTTCTTTCGTTTTTTTAATCCTAGATCCACCGTGTTTTTCATTTTCAATATGATTTTCGACTTGCTCCATTATCTTATGATTTTTCATTATGCTATATTACGATTCTTGAAATGCATCATAGCTTTGTTATTGTTGCATTTTTTTTTGTTTGTTTAATGAATAATAGAGATCGATGAAGAGGTTAAATCTATTGCCCCAGAGTCTGTGTTGAAGAAGAAGAACATGGAAGCACAATGGCTTTAGCAAAAACTCAAGAATTTAGATACACTTGTTGTAGTAACAATTTAAAGTGATTGCATGATGTGATACATATAACTTTAATCAACATGTAAAATGCTGGATTTCCTTCAAAACAAAACTGTAAAATGTCGAATTGTCTTATTAATAGTTAATTATTGTATAAAATCAGTGCATTGGTTGTATTTTGAATGATGTCTTGTTGAAAGTTTAACCCTGATCATTACCTATTAATTCACTTGAAAAAAGTTTGGAAATCGTTTAACACTAGAGGATAATCAAGCTAATTTTTAGGTTTGATGCTATTTTGAACTAACTAGAAGTACAAAAGTATGATTAATTATATGGTGTAACCAAAACATAAATTAGATGTATATAAGAAGTATAGCTAGAGTAATAAATAAAAACAATTTTATATATTTATAGAGACCAACAGTTTATTTAACTCAAAAATTTAAGTAAAATTTTAGAGTCATCTAAGTTTCACATACAGCCCCAACAATTCCACATAATTTATTAAGTATCACGTCGCCATGTAATTGACACAACAACATTCTCATTAACAATTGTGTCATACTCCAAATTTTGACCAGTGTCCTCAGTTTGATTTTCATCTTGAGCGTTTTTAAAACTCGTTTCATTTGTCTTTAATCCTTTTATTCGCATCTTTACCTGCATTTTAACCGTGCTT
>Ga0099826_10001253_pt1 | contig 14874 bp, 4 predicted proteins | sample Mtrugardesep15_FD_76830 | JGI IMG/M metagenome (GOLD analysis project Ga0099826, IMG submission 76830) | Root nodule microbial communities of legume samples collected from California, USA - M. trunc garden sep15 | ecosystem: Host-associated > Plants > Roots > Nodule | place: USA: California... | reverse complement strand
ATATTATATATCAAAAGGAACATTGTTAGTGCTATACTATATGATCCAAAAAAGAAGCACTATACTCAAGAGTTAAGTTATTTTAGTTAACATTAATTGGGAAGTATTGGGAAAAATATCGGTGTAGGATATGCAGGGGATACGATACGTCATCCATTTTGAAGTATCGGGGCTTCGCGGGTGGTTACATGTCATGTTTTTGTGAAAACTATATAATTTTACTATTTGATGTCTATAAGCCCTTGGGACCTTGTCCAATTTTACTTTGTAGGTTTATGTCAAGAATTCATGTATTGACTTCTGTTAGTTTTATTCCCCCACAAACTTCTATTAAGTCATTGATTAAATACAGGTGCTTGATCCAATTGATGGCACACGTGGATTTCTGAAAGATAACAAAGCGTTATATGTGGTAAGTTATAACGAAGATTGCTTCGAGTTTCCATTGATACTTCTTAAATTATTTTCATATAGAAGATCTCTCGATTGCAGTTTGTAGAGTAAACATTTGGGTGTGATAGTGCATCAGTGCTTACAAGGTATGATGCCTTTCCTCTCGAGGAATGTGTATAATACAAGGAACATATGTGTGTCTGTCAGAAGATATGGAATACTTGCTGATTGCAATGATTGTTGTTTTATTTGTAGTGCATTATATATCTGGCTTCGTCATTAGCATCTTCATCTTTTTTGAAAACAGATATTAGCATCTTCATCTTTCTTTTTTGAAAACAGATTTAACAGAGAATTTAGAAATCTGAAATTTCAGGCTGGATCTAAAACTGAATCTTACTCCCTCCGGTCCTTATTATAAGAAACAATTTACTTTTTTGGTTCATTGTGTAAGTGATGTATCTAGCCTATATTTACAATAAGATACATTAATTATTCTATGAACCTAAAAAGTCAACTTTTTCTTATAATAAGGACCGGAGGAAGTATTGACAAAGGTTTTAAGCACTACAGTATTTTTTATATAAATACAGGCTAAACACATTCTACCGCTTCTAACTAACTCTCCTGCTACTGACACAACTAACTGTGGAGTTATTAAAAGTTTTTTTTTATACTTACTACCTTTGCAACTTTATTAGCCGCTGCCACCTGAGCTAACTTGTATTGTAACATTACTATTACATTAGATTCAATTCTGACACTATACACTAATATTCTTAGTGATTTCCAAAAAAATATAGGTGGGTTTGGCTCTCGTGGTTGAAGGAGAGATTGTAATTGGTGTTATGGGCTGCCCCAATTGGCAAGAAGACTTATCTAAAAAATCCTCTGCCGAGATGGAAGAGGGCAGGGAAGCTCTTCCTGAATCAGGAATCATGATGATTGCTCATAAAGGCTATGGAACATGGACAAAAAGGTTAAATAGCAAACCCAAATCAGCTGGTGTGTGGACCAGATGTGTTGTTGATAGGTTTGACATGGTACATAAAGCACGCTTTTGTATTCCAGATAGTCAATCATGGGAATCACTTCCATTATCTTCTATATTTAATGCAACAAGCAATCCAAATGATGTAGGGAGCAACCAAATTGTTATTTTGGCAGCATGTTGTGGAAGGTACGAGATATATTATCTGACAATGTTTAAATCAGTTAAAAAATTTAACTCCATAGTCCATCTGGTTGGTTCGACTGGCTAATTGACATAGTAACCAACATGAACCAGTTTTACTTGGGCAGTTTTTTTCATAAAAACTACTAACAATGCTGGGTTGACTCGGTCAAAAAATGTTTAAAGCTCACAAAGATAAAAGGCAAGCAAAATAATTAAAATAACATAAAAAGGCACGGCGTAATTTGATCCATGTATCCCGACCCCACTTAGTGGGAAAAGGCTTGGTTGTTGTTGTTGTAACATAAAAAGGTGATTTTCAAGTTTATTTGTTAAAGAAAAGGGGCTCAAATTTGACACACATTTGACTTGTTTTTACATATTTGTACTATGTATTATACTCTAAGTTATATAATTGCAGTTTTCTATAACAAACCTTGATTGTTTTGTTGTATTTTGAACTTGTGATTTAAAATTTATAACATGTGTGTGTCCAAGCATCGACTCAATGGTTGAATTAATGACCGGTTAACAAAGTAACTCAATGGAGTGGATGAGTAGATTAAGCATAATAAGACTGTTTAAAGCAACCATTGTTTTTGTTACTGCACAACACCACCCCCAAAATAAGGCACCTCCCACTAACGGGCTCTGCTCTTTCTGTTGTTGTACATTTTATTTTTACTGCTTGCATTTACCAAGGCTTGTCTCTTATGTAAAGGTACAGCGAACTCTACGAAAACAAGTCTTCATTAGTATCTTAAAAGTAGAGTTGAAATAGCAAGCCGTTGCTCTGATTACTAATTTATTGTAGCGTGATTATTATTTTGTAATTTTTAGCTTTATAGTTTTTTCATCATTCTTCCTTGCATTTCCTTCTTTCTTGACACAAACATTATTGGTGATCAATGTAGTTTATGCAAGTATTTGATGGTGGCGTCAGGTAGAGCATCTGTTTTCATTCAACGTGCAAAAGAGACGACTACTATCAAGGTAGCTATCAATTTTTACTTTCTAATTGGATGGGTATACTTTATTTGTTTTTCTTTTAATTTGGGTCTCTCACAGGCTTGGGACCATGCAGTTGGCATGATATGCATTCATGAGGCAGGTGGAAAGGTACGAGTTTTTCTACATGAAAAGTATTTCCGAGTGTCAGTCAGATGTGTTTTGGTATCTTACATGATCTCTTCAGATTAGTTTTTATTTCTTTTATATCTCCTGATTTGTTTCACTAGTTAATTAGGACCTCATAAACATAAATAAGGGTAATGTTTTTGTCTTTTGCATCGTATCTTAAACACAACACAACATATTACATACCTTATATCATCAATATTATATTATTATTATTCTGTTTGTTTTCTTTTAGCTAAATCCCTATTTTCAGTGGATTGAATATTATTATTCAGAGTTTGGTCTGCTCTGTCAAAAATTCATTGTTACTAAGATGGCATGTTAAATATTGGTGTGCAAACCTATGTCTTGATTTTCATGACAAGGCAAACAGTATTATAATTGCGGTAGCAATTTTGTCTTTTCTCAAACAGAACATTACTACGCTGCTAATAGGCTACTTGTGTCAAATACTATCAGCAACTGTTTGAAGTCTGAACCCAGCATCAAGACATCGTGTTTTATTTAAGAAATCATTAAATATGCACTGTAATTGATTTATACTGTATATGCTTCTAGTAAACTCTATCTAACTCCCCCACCCAAAACCAGAAAAGACACTTTCTTTTTGCTGATAAAAAAAGAAAAACGAAACTATTACTAACAAATATCAGACATGCTTCAATGATTGACCATACAATACAAAACTCCTATTTACAAACAAGTTAACTCCAGTTACTACTTTTTGTCGACACATGTTTCAACTTGTTTATTCCAACTTGTTTGATTACTGAAGACGTCTTTCCCAGTTCTTCATTTTTTTCAGCAAGACCTGTTAACCTTTTTGTTGACACATGTTTCATATAGTATAAGTTACAAGTTGCAACTTGCAACCGAATTCATTGTGGACATTTTCTTTTTCTATTAGAGATGTAATTAAAAGAAGTAACTTCTTCCAAATGTTTCCACATAACTAATTTCAAAAGTAGCTAATTGTAGTGCACTCCTTAACTTATGACGGGTAGTTTAAACTTCTGTGCCCCTTCCTTTTAGTTAAACAGACCTTTATTTGTTCTTTAATATACATGGTATCATGCCATTGTATTATAATGAACTGTGCACTGCACTTGGAACCATTTACTTCTATACCTTATTGATGTGTATTTCCTTCTTTCTTATGATCACTTTGCATAAGCTTTTTTCTAAATTTAAAGTTTTTTCATTGGATAATGTCTAATTTGATCAGGTAACTGATTGGGAAGGGATAGAAATAGATCTTGCAGAAGATCAACCTAGCCGGAGGATCATATTCCCCTCAGGTGGTGTCCTTGTTACCAACGGCAATTTACACGATCAGATTCTACAGATTATCTCTCAGGCTTCAAGAGTTTGATGTTGCTGGGACTCATTCATTCTAACATTATTTTGGAGAGTTACTGTATTGTTTGATAGTTTATTTGTAATCTGTCACATTTAAGACAGCACATGGTATAGTATATAATTCGTTCCCACTATTTTTCTAGTGATTTTAAAGGATTTGACTCCTTTAAAATGAGTAGAGAGTAAAGTGAAAGAAATCAAATATTAATATTTCAATATATTTATGATTTGATATGTATGTGCATATAATACTAGCAACTTTTTATTTGTTAATCAATAATTGATAAGGATAACTTAAGACTTTAAAATGAACCCACTTTGCCAATATGGTGTGACACAAGTTAGAAATACTTGGGTCCTGTAACCATTTGGTTAAGAGTTTGATCTCCGGTTGGTATGTATGAAAATATCAACTATTTATTTGTTAATCAATGATAATGATAACTTTAGACCTTAAAATGAGTCCACTTTACAATCATGGTGTGATATAAGTTAAAAATACTGTAAAAAAAAAAAGTTAAAGATACTTGAATCTCTTAATAATTTGATTCAAAGTTTATTCTTCAACTTGTACATATAAAAAAACTTGGTATATTCTTTCCAAAAAAAAAAACTTGGTATATCGGAAGTGTCAACCTCTTAAATGAATTTTTCATATATCAATTGATTAATTTTTGCGGTTTAAATTAATCAAATCCATGTTTAGAATTAGAGGGCATTGGTTTAGTTTCAGACTAGCTCTATGATGTATACTAAAAAATTATAATAATATCAAAACAGATAATGAGTAATCGGTTTTTGCCAATGCAAACTCATACTTGAGTCAAAGTTATGAGTCTTTAATTGTTAGTTAGATCGTGACCAGCTATAGGATATACGTTCCGACTTCCCGTAAATTTTGATCAAGAAAATTTTCCTGTCATTTTCTTACGTTAAGTTTGACTTGTAGATGTTACTATAATGTTTACTAGTAGGTTATCTTCTCATGCATCAAATCAAACAATTAACATGTGTCTTCGTAAATAGTAGTAGATCTTAATTTATCCTCAATACTCTTATTTGCCAGACATTAAAATTAGTTTCTTAATGCATCTTTCGGTGACACTATATACATACATACATTCAATATTGTTTTTCTAATGTGTCAATTCTTTTTTAGGCACTAATGTGTCCATGTTATACTCAATAAACATTACTATTTGTCTACATTTTCCTTTCATTTGACAAACTCTTTTTTCTTTATTGAACAACTACTGTTTTCCTATCTTCCCATTAAATAGGAAAGCAAGGTTAACCCAAGAGTAAATGAAACATAAAAAATATAATAATATAAAACGATAAAATACATATGCCTATAATATCATTGTATTAAAGTATGGGTAGTGTTAACTTGTGCTCTTATAACACATGTTAAGAAACCAAAAATAAGAAATATTCTCTAAAATTCCATGCATCTAATTTATTAAAAAGTTAAAATTAAATATAATGTGTGCATTTCAATAAATTATTTTTATATTTGGTTCATTAACTTATGTCTTAAGGGCACAAGTTAATATTTCCTTTAAAGTTTTTAGGATGCTAATGTTTTCGAATCTACAACGTTGACGAGGTTAAAGTTATTCATTTGAAGAGTGTTTTATAACAATTAAGCAATTTATACATTAGGACACAAACAAAATAATAAATCATTGTTAGAATGTAGTACTTACCAATAGAAGTAACAATAGAGGACGAGAGGAATTTAAAATCGTGTCAGATTACCTTAAAATAGTAGCCCTTGCTTTCTATTTGCGCAAGCACCAGATCTCGTATCTTGAAATAATGTTAAGAAAATGTGCTCATATAAAAAACAAATAAAATAAGGATAATTTATTTTTCAAAGTTTGTTGCATCTATTGAACAGCTCATCACAAACATTAGCATATGCCAAAACAGTCCACCAAATTTGTGTACACGAATGCCCGTTGACTACACGTGGACAACTTCTTATGGTTGATTATAATTTATAAGCTAAGAAAATGTATATTAAAATTAAAGTACTCTATATAGGCATAAAGCCAGGGTAGCCAAAATAATAATAACTTCTGATTGGGAGACAAATGGGTGTACCAATCCACGCAATTTAATTTTAGTAGTCATTAAAATTTACATGACATCATCTTGTCTCTAGGTATCAAACATTGAAACAAAATCCAAGTAGCATGATTTTTTTTTACTAAGCAAGAAAGTTAGGTTTGAATGACTAAATTAAACTTTGTACAATGGTTCACACACTAACCAAAAAAAGAAACTACAAAAAGTTAATTACAATGGTTCCGTTTGCAAGTGTGCAATGACCTCTAAAATTTTAGACCTAGAGAGTTGTCAAGTGAATAGACAATTTGATATTTGAATTTATATTCATCGTTTAATTGGTTAATGAAATTTTTGATGCGAAACAATAGTCTTAAATTTGTTTTGCATCAAGAAATTTCATTCATTCCTTAAAGATTCAATGTAAATGTTATTTAACACACGCATAACAAATTATTGTGCTATTTTATGGATCGAAGCTAGAGGAAGGTAGCAAGCTGTATATAGATGGTGGCTAGTAAGAAAATGTTAAATAATAGATAAAAGGTAAACAAATCCAAGAAGGAAATCCCAGTATCCGATTAAATTAATGTTTGACTTTAGACCTTTTTGAATTGGGGGAAGTTGGGTGAGATCCTTTAAGACAAATTCTGGGCATCAATCATATCAATGATAATTTGACACCTTGCCACCATTTCAATCATGTCTAAATGCATGGCACTTGACTGGTAGAATAAAATTTCATCAATCAATAACATTATATGTAGTGTGTTTTGCTGATTGATTCTGGTTGTGTGGATGGCTAAATAAGTTTTATGATCAGAGAGGCCCTTTTATTGGGATCTTCTATGATAAATACACCGAGAAGTGAAGTGATGTACTCCAAATCTAAATCTATAATAGAGACCTTTTTATTAATCAACATAAAATAGAGACCTAAGGAAATAAACAATCTTTGAGTATATTGTTATATAATTTGGCAAACACCGAACTCTATTATTGCCCTGTTGTATTAAATGTTCATCTTCAATAGTCCTAATTTTCTGCTTGGCATGTTTTTCTAAAGGCTTCTTGGCATACATATTATAAGATAAAGTGACTGGCTAGTATTCTCTCTGTCACACAAAAAAGAGTTGCTGCTATCCAGACTAAGATTGAAGAGTTGAACTTGAGGAGATCTTGAACAAGAAATATACTTTTATGTTAATGTTGCAAAAGTGGTGTCGATCGAAATTTGTTTTTATCACATTTTAGAATTATATATAGTATATAAAAATTAATGTTTGAAAAATTGTACAGGAATTTGATTACAACTTGGACATTAGACATTTATAATTTATTAGAGACGCGTCAAAAATTAATTGATTAGAGATAGAACTTTGCCCACTTTTGTACCAAAAAAAAAAAAAAAAAAAAATTTTGAGAGGGGACCAATTAAAAAAAGAAAATGTTATTTCTTTAGAAAAATAGCATCAAGAATTTTTCAAGACACAGCTAACAATTAAAAAATGTGTTAAATATCATAGGAGGATTATTTACTCTTTTTCTTTTTTGGTAAATAGATAAAATAGCAAAGCTATTATATATCAATCAATAAAAAATGAAATTCAATGTGTTAGATGCAGGATCATTTGAACATCTCAATAGGGACGGATTTATCTTGCTTTTTCACAAGATTTGGGTGACGGATTTTTTCTGGTTATAGACGGATAAATTTTGTCTCCCATCATAGGTGAAATATAAATTTTGTATCTAACTGCTTAACGACGAAAGAGTTAACAATAGAACTAGATCCCTCCAATTCCGTCTCTTACATGTTCAGTCATGGAAATTTCACGTTTTAGATATGAATTTATCCTAACTCTAATTTCAAATTTTCTAGTAATATTGATTTTGTTGCTTGGTTATGCAAAAACACTTTGCTTCTACAATTGATTTTTTGTTTTTGTTGTTGTAGAAGGTAATTGACAACATTTTCAAGAGGAAATGACAATCAATTGAGCAATATTTTTTCGTAGGAGATTTTGTTCATGCATTTTTTTTAGAGGTGATTTTGTTCATCCGCGATGTGCAATCTCTTTATAGTAACAATTTTAATAGAATATAGAAATAATTAATTAATGACCAAATATATTTTATATTCAAACCTTACAGTAGTACTTATCACATGCAAGGAAGCATGATTGGAGCTAGAAATGAGATTGATTGGTCAATATAATGTAGAAGTCAGCATTCATGAGCATAGCAATCCAACATAAAGGCGTTGCAAAAGGAAGAAAACAGATCGATTGAAGAAACTCTCATGCATTACATTAATTAATAAAGAAGAAAATAATGAACGTCGTGTACATACCCCTGTAACAAGGCATTGTAATAGAGAGGGTACGTGGCATTTTGATTTTAATTACAGCTAGTATGAATCCAGAAAGTTAGGAGTCACACTCCACGGAAAATGATGCCTTCAAAATCCACTCTTTCTCATAATCTTAATGAAATATTAAATCATGATAATGACTTCTATTACTCCCTTTGTGAAATTATTATCATTGAGTTGGAATCTTCCACCAATATTTTAATTACTGAGATTTCCCATTGGAGAAAAATCAACAAGAGATTAATGCACATATTAGGTAGCCGTATAATATATGTAGCAATATGTTTTGGTATGTCACTGTGAGTTAAAAGTACCCTAATGGATTTAAAAGTGGATATGCTAAGTAGCATATAATTGAGAATTATCATATCATTTTATACCTAATGCTTTAAAAATTTTGGTTAATATGTGTTGTCTTATCTAGTTTGTATGACCCAATGTAATAATCTTCAAGTTTCTCTTGCTACCCAAAAGTGCTATTAGAGTTGATAGTACTAAAGGAATCGATGATTGTGCCAAAAGTTTTTCCAACACTGATGATCAAATGACGTTTTCCGTTAATGTCGTGGCCGTCGATTTATACCATATAACTCATATTCTTGATGTCGTAAGGTTTCAGGTTAAAGATTTGATGTTCAACCTCAATTGTGTCTAAAGTGATGATTGGTTTCTCTCATAAACTGACCATATGAAATTGGATCGCATTTATGCATATTTGTAGAGTTGTTTTTAACCCAATAAGATGATTGATTTCTCTCATGACCTAATATGATGAAATTCAACCACATTCACGCATTTGAGACATTAGTCCAAAAAAAATGTATATTTCATTTTTATTTTATAATTTAAAATATTATTCATCCATCTTAATGGAGTCACTATATTCCAAATGTGTGAAGCCCTTAAAGCTCCAGCCAGACCGTAGCCATATAGTCTTGTGAAGTTAGAATAGATAGACACGTATAGCCGTAGTCAAACACAGATAACAAAGGACGGCACCGAATCCATTTGACTTCCAACAATCTTTCTAATCACACCCTTTTCACCATCCTCCTTCCTATTTATACCATAACCTTGTCTCAACTACGTCCCATTACGGACCCTACAAATTCATTCATTTTCTTCTTCACCCTCTAATTTCTTTCTCTATTTTCTCACGTTTCTCTTCCATTACTATTCACCTTCAACCAAACCAAACTATTTGAGCATCTAGAATTAGCTCAACCTTACAAGAGTTTAAATTAATCTTTAGGTTATCAAACATAGTAAGCATAATTTGCTATGGGAAGAACACCTTGTTGTGAGAAGAATAATGGTCTCAAGAAAGGACCATGGACAACTGAGGAGGATCAGAAACTCATTGATTACATTCAAAAACATGGTTATGGCAATTGGAGGACACTCCCAAAGAATGCAGGTATATTTGCATGTATCCTATTTCCATTAACTTTAAAGAGTTAATTAAACATGCATGGTTAATTATTTTGTTTTGTTTGATCCATATTAATTGGTTTTTGTTATTTTTCTTTGAATAGGGTTGCAAAGATGTGGCAAAAGTTGTCGTCTCCGTTGGACAAACTATCTTCGACCAGATATAAAACGTGGTCGATTTTCATTTGAAGAGGAAGAGACAATAATTCAGCTACATAGCATTCTTGGCAACAAGTAAGTCTCTATTCATTTTTTTACTACGTGTATAGAGTTTGGTCAACTTATTTTATTTAAACATGCAGTTGTCACAAATAGTTAAATCTTCCGCTCACACTAACTTTGTCGATCGACTTTATTATAGGTGGTCTGCAATTGCATCTCGATTACCAGGAAGGACGGACAATGAAATAAAAAACTATTGGAACACACACATTAGGAAAAGGCTTTTGAGAATGGGAATTGATCCAGTGACACATAGTCCTAGACTTGATTTATTGGACCTCTCTTCTATTCTATGTTCATCTCTCTATGGTAACTCATCATCTCAAATGAACAACTTCCAAACTCTCCTTGGCATGCAACAGCCTTTGGTGAATCCTGAGCTTCTAAAGTTAGCTTCCTCACTCTTCCATACCTCATCACACCATCAACATCAACAAGATTATAATAATAATAATCAACCTTGCAATCCCCAAATACATAACCAAGTTCCACTTTCACATTTTGTCCAATTTCAAGACCAAGTTCCACAAGTAAATACCAATGTTAGTACTAATGATTGTACTACCACATTCACTACCCCTTGGGTTTCTTCATTGCCAAATGATTCACATTTGTTTGAACCCAATGTTGATACATATACATCAAATTTTACCGACCTTAGTAATTACCAACAACACTTTGTTCATGATATTGATTGGCACCAAAATAATGGGTTTGGTCTAAGTACCTTAAAAGAGGAGGATTATGTCCCTCAAACATCAAGCTATAATAATTATTATGGTTCTGATAATCAAAATCTTATGTACTATCAAACTTCAAATCAAGTTCTATCAACACCATCATCTTCTAGTCCCACACCGTTGAATTCAAACTCCACGTGTATCATTGGGAGCAACACAGAAGATGAGAGAGAAAGCTATGAAAGTTGTAATAGGTTGAATTTTGAATTCCCTGCACATATTTTAGAAGCGAATGATTTTATGTAATGTGTGCAATTGGATCCATAATCATCAACTGTTGAATCAATTAAACAGTTGATTATTTCACCCTCTGTTTTTGCTGGGATATATAGCTATGAATCCTTTGGTGGGGCATGTTGATATGTGTAACATTTCCTATATCTTTATTGATTGATAAAGTTTATATTTCTTAATTGAAATTTGTCTTTATTATAAATCCTTAGGTCCTTATTGAATTTTTATAGTATGCAAGTTTATTATTGCTCCATAGCTTATCAAAAAATTATCGCTTCATAGTAGTGTGATATCCATGTTTGTCTCCCTTCTTAGATTTATGATATATGTCATAATCGAATCATAGATTAAAATAGAAATGAAGTGTTACTCAAAAACGTTTACAAAAGATAATATGAGAGTCTCTTCTTGTTCGATCATAGTCTCTTTGAGTTCAGTCATAGAAATACACTTGTGCTTAATATTATATGATTTTTACCAAAAACAATACAAACAAGAGTTCAATATTATTATATAATGATTAATAAGTTTTAGTTAAGGTCAAATCATTTAGTATTACTCCAGTTTAAGTTCGATTATAGCATAAAGAATCACTAATCGGGATATATATTTACCTCTTGATCGAACATCAAATCAATCAAGGTATGCCACATAATATTGTGCTAACATAAAAAAAAAATATATTAAAGATAGTTTATTTTTATTAAGTAATTAATTAAATTAATAAAATAAAAACCAACTACCTAAGGCAAATGACCTACGTTTTGCTGAAAATAGACACACTCCAACATCAACATATCTTGAATTGGTATTATTCCACGGTGAAATCATAGAAAAATCACAAGAAGGAAGTAATGGAATATACATATTATTGTGTGTGTACGTAGTCAGCTGCTTGCTTTACAAAAGAAGAAAAAAAAGAGTGGACCATATATTGCACATATGGTTAGATCTTTTATTCACACTAAAGGTAACTTTGTGTTTATATTCAAACTTTTGAAGTATTCACACTGAATGTAACTTTGGGTTTATATTGAAACTTTGGGTTTATATTTATATGTAACTTTGGGTTTATATATTCCAAATTAGATTGATGTTCTCTATCTGTTGTATCTCCCCTAATTTAGATTTTCCGTAAGCTTGTAAAAAGAAGAAATGAAAAGTGATGTGTAACATTTTGTTCATTTATGATAGAATTATCGGACTATTATATATATTCTGATTAAAAATTTTGCATTAGATTGAGATTTGATATGTATTGTGTTTATAACTAGGTTGAGAATATCATCATCTTATAAACTGATTTTGTAAAAATTGAGTTAGATCTAATATAAATTCTACGACTATTGATCATTCAAACGACACTCAAAATGTTCTATCATAAGTGTGAAAAAGTTTGTTGAGAGTCTCGCGAACATGTGATTATAAGTAGACAGTCCACAACTTATAACCAAATTTTGTAATGGTTAAGTTTTTTTATTTTATTGTCAGGGGTGTAATGGTTGAGTTAGTTCAACTCATATTCTAGGAAGAAGGGACGACGTTTGACATTTTTTTTTTTTTCAACCATATTCTTAGTAAGTTTTCAAATATTTTAACAGGTCTTTCTTCATATAGAAATCATAACCCAAAATAGATGTGAAAAAAGTATAAAAAAAATATAAGTGAAGGCAAGATTGGGTTTCAGATAACCCGACAGTGAATCCAAGAAACCGGCGAGGTTACCGGCGAAGGCTCATCAGATACACAAGTGTCTATGTTTTTTCAGCAATAAGTACGTATGATTAAAATAATACTAATGTTATAAAAATAATTAAATTGGATAAAGTGTAGTGAAGTTTGATTTGCATGGAGATTATGGATAGATAATTGGAATAGAAGGTAGCTTTGACTAATTGACTAGTGAATAAGACATGCAAGGGTACGTGTCGACACATACATTATGACACCACATTGTATCTATGCTATGGGTCCTTAATCACTTTTCTTTGCAAATCTTGCGTGCTTCTTGTGATGTTTTATTTAATTTATTACACCTTTGCTTGTGGCACGCAGCAATTAATGATTGGTTGTCAAACATTGATTGCTTGAACATTTGGGACACGTGGATTCTATAATGAAGAGTGGGCCCAGTTTATGGGTTTTTAACTGGTTGACTTGGTATCTAATAAATGTTGTTTTTGGATAAACTTTTTTTTAGAGTCTTTGTACAATAAACACAGCTTAGACACTTATACTTAAACAAAGCAATTTATAAATATAAGTTGGAAATAATTTATAAACATTACTCCGTTTTATAATGAGTATCATTTTAGTTAAAAAATTGATTTAAAATGAATGTCACTTTACATTTTTAATACAACTTTAATTTTTTTCGCTCAACTTTATCCTCAATAAATACTCCTACTTTTCTCTCGCACAGTTTTCAATGCAATTTTAAGTTTGTCTTTTTTTTGGACAGTTTAGTAAAAATGTTACGTCTAATGATTAATTCCTTAATTCGTATGTAATTAGCTAAAACGATTTTCATTTTGAAACGGATGAAGTATTTTTTAGTAAAGAAAACTTTTTATCTATCATAAAAGTAGAAATACAGTCGGAAGGTATATATTAGTATAAAGAGGAGTCCGACCGAAATATAAACGTCCTAGAATGTTATGAGTGACTCTATTAATTTGTTTTGAAATAAAAGTTAGATTGTAGCTAACATTATCAAGAAGAACTATACACTAAGAGAGAATAGCTCTTAATTTGTTCTCATAATGAGAAGCATTAAGCACTCTCAAAGGATACATTCTCTAGTGCCATTTGCAGGGGGATAAGGAGGGCAATAGCTTCACTTTCCGGCACTGAACCAAGGAAAGGGAACCAAGTTGTTTTGACTATAGCACAAGAGAATTGAAGCTGTCATGAAAGCAAATGTCTACAGCAAAATGAGAATCAACTTGGAAAATAGCACAATCAACATTACATTTTAGATTAGATTAAAAAAAAAGCAAATAGTCGTTTTAGTCTCTGACTTTGTACCTCGCTGTCACATAGGTCTCTGACTCAGGATTAAATACAAAAGTCTCTGACTCTATACTTCCGTTATCACTTTAGTCTCTGCCGTTAAAAGAATCTATTAAGTGATGATGTGGCACGCTGACAAGGAGTATGACGTGTCACAAGGACTAAAGTGAAAGTAAAAAATTGTCACTTTGGTCCCTGGATCGAAAATCATTATCCTCAATTTACTGTTAGATCCCTGACTGTGTATACTTACTGTCAGTTAGGTCCATAAATCGAAAATCAATATCATCAACTTACTGTTAGGTCCCTGACTGTGTATATTTACTGTCAGTTAGGTCCCTGACAGTAAAAACAAAATTTCACTAAGATCCTAGCAAGTTGTTAGTTTAACATACTACTTACTGACAACACTAAGGTATATGTGATAAATACCAAAATATTATTATAAAACTTATAACCATAGTTTAATAACAAATGTTTCTATAACATAACTATTAAGTCATTAATGTCAACCATAGAGTAATCAAAAGATTGGACTATATTTGGGCATATACTTCAACAAGTCGTTACATAATGATTCAACAAAATATTAAACAAAATATTGCACCACAATTGTGCTTATAATTTAGCAATTTCGGTACATAAATAAACTAACATACATCACATAGTTGGCATCGGACCTCTTGGAGTAAATCTTGGAGTTGGCGTGAAAGATATAAGCATTT
>Ga0099826_10001250_pt1 | contig 14879 bp, 5 predicted proteins | sample Mtrugardesep15_FD_76830 | JGI IMG/M metagenome (GOLD analysis project Ga0099826, IMG submission 76830) | Root nodule microbial communities of legume samples collected from California, USA - M. trunc garden sep15 | ecosystem: Host-associated > Plants > Roots > Nodule | place: USA: California... | reverse complement strand
TCATAGTATTAATTAATTAACTTACTGAAATGAGCTTGATTTTAATTGGTCCCACACAGTAGCACGATCTGAAGTAGCACGAACTTTATCCCAATGCAGAGCTTTCAATTTAGGTTTTGCTTCATCCATTTCAATTTCATCATCTTCCTTGAAAGCTTTCTTCACATTCACACTGTTACCGGATGCAGAATCCATTCCATGTTTCATAGACCGAGTCCATTGATACTTCCTTGGAACAGAGGAAGTAGATACACTTACTACCGGCGGCGGAGGAGGTGGTGGTGGGGGCGGTCGAGGAGGAGGAAGAGTAAGTGAACCCCTTGAGTCGTTTGAATGAAGATGCATCAAATTCGGCGCCGGTGGCGGCGAGGAGAATTTCGGCCTTCGAGGAGAACCGTGCTGAAATTGTGTTGACGGCGACGGCGGAGTATGTTGCTTTATGGACGGTATCATGACGCGTTTCATCTCCGGCGATGAACCAGATAATCGAGATTTCGGTGAAGTTCTCTTCGAATACGGAACCACCGGAGCTACAGTTACCGGCGCGGTGGGACTTCCGTGACTTCGACGCGAAACCGGCGTGTAATAGCTTTCTTCATGGCTGAGATTGAGTGAAGAAGATTCCCGCGACGAATGAAACGCCGTTTCACGGTTGTCTTCCTCCGACGACGAAGAAGAAGAAGACGCCGCCGGTGGAGAATGAGAATCGACGACGAGAGATTTAGTTAACGGCGGCAATGGATGCAACTCAGGACTCGGCCGGTGACGGTTACCGATAGCATTGAGTTTATGAAAGTGATTAGGCTCACTCACCGGAGTTCCGTTGGGCTCCACAACGGTTCCAATGTAGAGAAAACTTGAAGAAGAAGGTGGTGGGACCCGCGTGGAAGGTTCTAAAATTCTATTCTCATTCTCACCGCCGAGTTTCCTTGTTTGCGTTTCCGATGAATGCTTTATTCTATGCTTATACAAGAAGAAAGCTACAACGGAGAATATAACAAATAACGAAAATGCCACTGAAACTGCAATTGCAACTTTCTTAGCAGGTTTTGTTGGTTTTGTTGCAGTAGGATTTGCAATTCTGGCGTTTGAACTTGACGGAGACGGTAGATTCTGGTTGTTCGCCACCGGAGTAGGCGGTGGTCCGGTTGGGAGTTCATTGAAAAATGGAATGACTGGAGATGGAGGAGTGATGTCTGGTGGAGGCGGAGGCGGAGAGAATTCCGGCGGAGGAGCGGATGTCGCCGGAATTAATAACGGTTGGTGTAGGATTCTTCTATCAGCAAGTGTTGTTGTTAAAGAGAATAATATGATCAAAAAGAAGGTGAAATGTTTCATGGTGAATTTTTCTCTACCCTTAGTTTAATAATTCATGTAGCCAATGCATTTATTGGTTTTGGTTTTGGTTTTGTTGAAGGAGACTCCAAAAAAGAAGGAGGAAACTTCTTCCTTCTCAACTGACAGATAACTTTGGTTTATCTTTTATGTTTTTCTGATTTATTTCTTTACTGCCATATTAATTTGTTTAGATATATAGTTACGATGTTGATGCTGTGTGTGTAAAGAGGGTAAAAATGAATGATATACACAAGAGAAATAATAAAGTACTGTACATGGATAGATAGATAGGGTCAGTGACAGAGGGACACCTCTTCTGCATCAATTTTGAACCTAAGCAATTTATTCCCTTTGGCTGGTAAAGAGAGCAAGGCACAAACTCTATCTTTTATGATGCCTCCACTACCAATTTTGCCACTTTTTATCTTTTCTTCAGCTCAGTAGCGGTTAACTTCGAATTTCCAAGTTTGAATATATAGCCTATTTTTACACTTTCAGGGAAATGAATAAATAAATAACAGTCCTTTCAAAGAAAATAAGAATAATAAATATCGTGTGTTGGAATCAGTTAGCAGCATGCCATATATGGCCAATTCAAAAATGAGCCAGAGAACATGCAAAATTTGTGCCCATTAACAATTGCGAATTGAGTTGTTTTGTATGTTTCTCATATTAGTCAAGTGGACGGTGGGATAATTGATGTTGATCCTTAATCATACAGTTACAACACATTACCTGCTTAAGGTATGGAAAACATCAATGTTACTAAAAGGTTTGAATGGTAGAAGAAAGAATGAGACAATCGACTTAAGAAAGTATTTAGTTGTATTTTGACATATCATTTGGACATATACGCACCTAAGAAGATGTAGAAAGAAAAAAAAATATATCTAATTACAATACATGAGGGAGCCTAGAAGAAAGAAAGCGCATAAACGGTTAAATTTTTTAATAATATATATCTAATTATCCCAAATTTAAATGAAGCCCTACCTTACTTGCAATTTAAGCCACTTGTTCTAGCCAAAAATCATTTACATTCAACCCCATAAGAAGCATATTGTGAAAAATTTCTAAGTATGTACTGTCAAAATTTGTTTTATTTTTTGAGTTGCTTTCATTTATATTTTATATGAGCATAAATTATGTTGAAGTTTTTGTTTGTTGGCTTGATAGATTAATTTTAAAAACATACATTTCTTCCTTTATATTTGCCTACTCGTAAAAGTTATGCTCGCTTTGCTATCATTGGTTGTGGAAAGAAAGAGAGAAATATATAAGAAAACGTGAAAAGAGAAAAAAACCTGAGAAATATAACTGACGTAAGTTATTATTTAAAAAGAGAGAAATAGAAGAGACATGAAAATGTGTTTTGTTCTTTAAAAAAAGAAAAGTGTGTTTTGTAGCTCTCTCCCTGTTTGGTTGGATAGAGAGTGGAAATGATATTATTAATTTTGAAAAGATAAAAATGCTCCTAATCAAAATATTATTGCAGTAATTAAAATTTAGTTAATTCAAACTATCAAATAATTTAGTTTTTTTTATGTTTCAAAAAAAATTTAGTTTATATAATTACATCTATTAATTAAACTTAATATATTTATTAATTTTAGTTTAATTGAGTTATCAATTTAATTTAACCAAATAGTTTATTTATTTGATTAAACTTATTCAGTTTCAGTTTTATTGTTGATCTGATTTATTAAATTATTTGAGCAAATTTTAATTTTAATTATTATATTATTCATTGTTTATTTAATTTTAGCTATTTATTTTACAACTATGTATATATTATTTATTAGATTTTTTGTAAATATTGGCTAAAAATTCACTCTTCAAGATGAATAAGTATAAAATCTTGGTTTAAAGTACAAACCAAACCCCTATGTATCTCAATGTCTTTGCAAATTGATGCATGTTCAGAAGGACTACATTCAATTTTTCTACCAAGTTATATACCTTTCTTTTTTAGGGAAACCAAGTTATAAACTGTCACCATTGTTTGTTTAGGCACAATACTATTATAATTTTTGTCCCGGTTTATCATAGAAATTTTAAAAAATTTTTTTGAAGAATTTATACAAATTTCAATTGAAATCGTCGTTTTATTGTTTTAGCGTCACCAAAATGATTTTTTGTTTTTGTACTCAGTATAGAAAATAACCTTATTTTCTTATCATCGAAATGATTTTCACCCCCAAATACATTTACTTAGTTTTGTCTTGTTAATCAATTATACTATTTAGTCCCCCTCGAAAAATCGATAAACGAATATTGGTTTTCTCATTGTAGGGAGATAATTGTAATAGCGCGCGTCCGTGAAATGAAACAGCCTAAAATAATCGCAAAAAATTGCATTTATATCAGAGCCTGGTTTCGATCCAGGGACCTGTGGGTTATGGGCCCACCACGCTTCCGCTGCGCCACTCTGATTTGTTGTTCATGCTTCGCAAAATATTTTATTTATTACATAGTAACAATTCATCACTTACACCTTACTCAATTTTGATGAAGTGGTCCACGTCCACCAAATGAACTTTTCCTTCGTGCAATATTATTTTTATTTACCTAAAGTAAGAGTATTGAGCATGAGGCAGAATAAAACTGAACAAAATAATTTACAAGAACGTGCCAACCCTTGAGACAAGAGGTTGTGGGAAAACAAAAGATAGAAAAATTGAAAGCAGCATGAAAAGGAAGTAACGGTTAACGGTGTACTCATAAATCATAATACTTATCAAAAGTTTGATACTTTACTTAACTGGACAATCACAATGTGTCTTCTTCTTGACATTCCAGCTAGTCATTGATTCTCTTCTCTTTTGTTACTTTGTCAATTTTTAATTTTTTTGTTTACTATATTAAGCTACTTGTTCATTGGGGTTTACTTTATATTTCATTATTTTTTGCTGCTGTACTTAGGGCAAAATATTCTTCTTGCTACCAGTTGGGTTTTCTTATGGTCCCACTGAATACAATTTGGACGAAAACTAGTTTAATATGCATTAGCCAGAGCTAATAGACACTCAAACAAGTACTATAAATTTATTTATTTTTTTATGACAAGTACTATAAAAAACGTTATGAGCTGAACAAGACATGTATTTAATTAGATTCTCATTTTTTTTTATGTTATTTATAACATGACATCATTATTTCCTATCTCATAGAAGATTTTTTTACTTGACAACAAACTATAGAGCTTTCAGAAGCATGTGATCACGCTTTAGACAATACTATATACGATAAAGGGTTCCCTTTCGTCTGTTTCGTTCTAGACAAAGACACTGCCTATGGCAAGATATATTTTTGCTACAGCAAATTTCATGACCAATCAAAATTACAAATACTTATAATTTCACCTCATTCCACATGGCTGATTGGAAACAAAATATTTCTCCGAGATTGATACTTCAATCATATGCAATATGAAAATAGTGTGTGGTTTTTGTTGTCTGTTAATTGTTCTTTTCGAATCATAAGTCTTCCAAATAATATATAGTCGTTATCAGATCCTTTCCAAAAAACAAATTGGTCATCATCATATCTAATTAATAATATATGGCCAACATTTATCGATGTTTAATCTAATATATGTATGAAGTATGACATTGTTTGGTTCAAATTTCTCATCACATTTGCAAGGATCAGTTTTGGCTGCAAAATTAATCAAAATTGTTTGCAATATTGACATAATTATTTACTTACATTTTATTTGCTCCGTCTGTACCAAAAATAGGATTTTAAATTAGAGGGACATATTTCATGAATGAGTAAAAATAGAGACTAAAACTGAAATCAAGTCACCTTTTTAAAATTGTCACAAACGCTTTCTCATGTTTGATCATTTTGTTTGACGCTACTTTTGAGGGTTGTATGTATGTACCATTGTTTGATGCATAACGACTTTCTACACTCATATAGTATAAAAGAAAATGTAGCATCTTTCAAACCGATTACATTGTCATTTTTTCGTTTTTCTGGTTTGAATCAGAACTCACCCTGATCAATAGTTACAATTTGATCCCATATTACAAATATCAACAGATTCTTATAATAATAAAAAAAAATGCATTGTTTGATCGAATTTTCTATTATGTGTAAGTTTTATGTTGCGGTGTGCTTTTAGATATGGTTGGACCTCCCTTTGATTTGAAGCCGAACATTTGAACATTGTTGAACCCTTCATTGTTAATCCTGAGGTGCATGATGTTGATATTGCAAAATACTTTTTCACATTTAAGACATATAGCTAGAAATGATTTGATTGATTAGATTCATCGTGAAGTAATAAAGGTAGAATTTACTATAATTATAGACAAATCCAATAAAGTTAGGAACAAAGAAAACCGTTTTTTCCTTTGGCTTGAGAAGACACCTAGTCAAACATTTCAAACCGATGGAAATTTATATAAATTTCACATAGATGTTGGTTCACTTGAAGAGCAACCTTGACCACTTCTTTCATTTAACTCGTGAGACTCAAACGGTGTCTTGAGTTGCATATTGTGTCTCTTAAATAACTCTTACAAATGAAAATGGAGATGGTAATATACGTCATTATTGATCAGTTCTTAAGAATGAAGATGATGCACGGTCCATGTTTATGATCGCTGACGGTCAAGAAGGACCAATCTGTCTATATGTTCGTTCAAACTGAGTTTTTGTAATTTCATTATGTTATGTTTTATGTAAAGTTTGTTTACCTTGCATACCCTGTAATCATAGTTGTGTTTGATATATTTGCACGTTTGACGGGAAAAACTGTTTTTAGTAATTTTATGTTATGCTTCGTTGGAAAAAACGTCTAAAATCTGAAGCAGACTTGGATCAAAGCATAGTTTTTGATCTCATTGGTAAGTAACTTTCGATGGGCAAAAGAAAAAGAGAAAACAACGATGGAAGTTTACATTATGATCTTTAGAGGTGTCAATTTCATGAGGTCTATAAGTTTAGACCGCATGCCACATGGTAAGAGGACCAAAAAAATCCATGAGATTAGAAGGCTCCACTCATGTAAACCCTCGTGTAAAAAATAAATAAAAAATCGTTGGCACACATGCCCCAATTTTTATTTATTTTTTTCCTCCATTTTTATTTGATTAAATATAATTTATTTTGGTTTTAAAAAATCAGTTGAAATTCAGGGAAAATTTATTTTTTCCAAAAAAAAATATATATATGTTTTATGCTAAAAGAGAGAACTCAAATCTGTTGTAGAACCATAAAATTTAAATACAATTATGCAGTGGTTAGAATGCTTATCAATTCCATAGATCGGAAAAAAATCATTAGCATCTAAGTGTCAAGGAAAAAAAAATTCCTAAAAAAAGAAAAGAAATTAGGGTGTCGTTCAATACACAGATGAGGGAGAAGATAACCGACCTAAGAGAGCAGAGTTAAAGAGAGTGACAACGATCGAGGATAGAGAAACGATAATGGACGATAACATCGATGGCAAAAATGGATTTATGTGTTTTCTTAGAGAAACAAATGTTACCGATAGAATCTAAGAATGTTAGGCAGGAGTGAAAATGGGAAAAAAATTAGTGGGTCTGGAGCGCTTGATCACCATGGATCCACCAACAAATAGAAATATAGTGGGTTAGGCCAAAAAAATCTATCATTTTTAAGATCGGTTCAATCACTTTTTAATCTGGTTCAACCGATCTTAAAAATGTCAACGTGAGTTAACTTTCAGTAAAAAATGTTGAGCGAGAGTTAACTTAAGGGAATAAGTAATTTTGAAAAGAAGAAGAGAAATTTTCAATTAAAGGGGGCTTATTGGAGGCTTAGTGGGTGGGACTTATAATAAAATAATGATATCCTTTTTATTATCATGTGCGCGTCAAACACATGATAGGATTAATGCTTATCATATTCATATTAAATCATGTCTATCTAGCTCTATATCATACTATGTCTCTATCATATTCTGACCGTCAAACGAACCCTTAGTGTTCTTGCGCTTAATTGATAAATCTATCAATCTCGATGGAACATTTTAAACCTTGTATCTTGCATTGTAAAAATACCCCATTATAAGATACAGTCTGAACCCATCTAAATGTAATTTATGATTGTTCTTATAAGTGGATGATTGTTCTTAAAATACCTAGCAATCGACACATGCCAAACGACAATTAACTACAATTCAACTTTTTTAATGTGCTTAAAAAGTAGCTTTTTGGGGCCATGAGAAATTAGGGGCCCATAAAGCAATTATCAAGTAACAATATCTGGATTCATAAAAAGACAAATAACAATATCGGAGAAACAATGCATTGAATCAAAGTTTCTGTATATGTATTAAAAATTTAAAAATTTGATTTTTTAAATAAATTTTTGAAGAATATTTGTTTTTTTTAAATAAATACATTGAATAACTTGTTTATTTAGAATGTTTAAAGAATGTTGTTGATAAGCAATACCCTAAAATGGTCACACAACCGGCCTTAGTTTCTAGTGAGAGAAACTCCACATTCTCTCTAGGTTTTCTTTCTTTTTTCACTCATTGAGGAGAGGTGATTTTAAGTCATTTTTTGATCTAAAATCACCTCTATACATCCTTTTTCCCTCTCTTTCAATCAAATGAGTGCGACATTGTGTTGTCCGTCGTCTCGTGCGACGTTGTTTGATTTCGCGTCTTGTTGCGGTGTTCTTTTGTTCCTATTGAAAGATCAACTTCAGTTAATCAATTACAGATTCAATCGATGATTTGGACGTCAACGTTGCAGATCCAGAAACATGAGTTGTAGGCATTTTGTTGTTGTATACTATTAACTTGGATGTTGTGAGTATCTTCGCAGTTTCATTCTTTACGTTTTTAGTGATATTGACGATGTTATTGTATCAGATGTATTCTATCAATTTGAATGAATGAATATCGTTTTGGTTTCGTAAAAAAAACAAAAAACAATACCCTTTTCCCACACTCAAATCAACTCAGCGATTTTACAATTATTTGATTTTCAAGTGATCCGTTGATGAAAGGATAGTGAAGTCAGTGTTAGAGACTATACATTAACGATGAACAATACTCATTCACAATCTTCAATCAAATCAAACAACAACAAACCCAAACCTCCTTTCATCCCAGCAAAGGATGACACCAAACCTGTTCTTCAAGACCCAGTACTCTCTTTCTCTTTCTCTCACTACTTTTTTCTTCGTATATTTCATTACATGATTCAGATTTTTATAAGCTTCTACATTATTTACTTTTTTGTTTTCTCATTTGTGACAGATACTGAGGTCTGATCCAATTGAAACAGAGGAAGCTGTGTTGCTATTACCTCCATTCTCAATCCCCAAGTCAACTTCTCCTTCTCAACTTACCTAATTGTATTTTTCATTTTGAAACTTCTAATCACTATATGCCCATGTTAAATATTTGTTTCTTCTTTCTGTTTTAGACAATGGAATTTTAATTTTTCAGTGTTTTAGCTCTTAACTCAGAAACCTATCTCTTAAAGAGGGCATTTTTATTGCACTGTATCAATTGTCTTTTACTGAAGTTCAGTTCTGTTAGTTGTTAGCATATTTGGCCTTGAATTGATGCTTGAGTGAATTAAATTTTACTTGCTTAATTCTGCACTAGGTAATGGGGTTAGTGAATCTCTTTGCAGAAGCCTTTTGTAGAGAATTGATGATTGCTATTTGCTAGTTCTCTTCATAGAGCCCGTTTGGATTCACTTATTTTTTAACTTATGCAAAATAGTTTATGCAAATAAATATACTTTTATGTATTATTCATAAGATTGTCAAGGTAGTTTATGAATAGACAGTTTATGAAGATACAATTTATGTTAGTGAGAAGTGAGAACTTATGAATTAAGATAAAAACTTATTTATTTGCATAAACTATTTGTCATAAGCTCGAAAATAAATTAATCCAAACAAGTCCATATATAGTGCAAATGTTGTTCCATTTGTTGCTTTTTGTATTGACCCCGAGGAGGGTATGGTTTTGTGAGGAAGAAGGTGGGAATGGTAGTTCAACACTCCCTTGGTCTGTGAGGTACAAGGTTGTAATTGGGATTGCAGAAGCCAGAAGCTATGGCTTATCTGCATAATGGAAACCAAAAGACGTGTGTTCATAGAGACATTAAGCCCTCTAGCGTTCTTCTTTCTTCTAAGAAGGCTCTGAAGATGCGATTTCGGATTAGCTACATGGACTTGAACACTTTCGGTTCCTTTCCTTTGCAAAACTGTCAAAGGAACATTTGGTTATTTGGCTCCCGAGTATTTCCAACAAGGGAAAGTATCAGATAAGACTGATGTTTAAGCATTTGAGGTGGTTTTTATTGGAACTCATTAGTGGACAAAAACCAATTGAAATGAAAAGGTCTCCGAGAGAGGAGAATTTAGTCTTATGGGACCTTATCTACAGAAGGGGAAAGCAGCCGTTGAAGAGTTGCTTGATCCTCAACTGAAGTTCATATTTGAGATTCTGAAATCAAATCGGTGGAATGATTGAAGCCACAACTGCTTGTGTCACAAATGAAGAATCTAGGAGACCCGGCATACATGAGATTATTGCAATGCTGAACCCGGCATACATGAGATTATTGCAATACTGAAAGGTGAAGAAGAACCTGTTTTCTCTAAAAGAAAATTCACGTTTTCTTTGGGAGTGTTAGGAGTTTCAGAGTTTGAGGATGATTATTATTTCTATGTATGCTAGTTAAAACACGAGGATGACTACCTCAAAATAACTTTAGTTTTTGACATGATTCTTGCTAGAGTGCTAAAGGTTAGATGTGAGGGAGTTGAAGTTGCAAATAGAAATAGGAGCTGAGATGAAGATTGATTGTGTGTAGATATCTTCCATTTACCTTTTCCTCAAAGGTTATAAAATGTTATAGATTTTCATTTAAAAAAATTGCATGAGTAATTTATTTTCCATGTTAAATTGCACTAGGTAGTTGGGTGCTTAAGCATAAGTAGTTTCTATTTTAAAGATAAAATAAAGTCAAACTTTTTTTTTTTTTTTATGTAAGCTATAGTTGTTTCCATAAGCTCTTCTCAAAAGCTTATGGACATTTCACAAGTTGTTTCTTTAAGCTCTCACAAACAGTCTCACAAGTGTTTACGTCAGTCAATAAACTCAATAAGTCAAATCCAATTAGACCTATAGGTGGTAGAGCATCTAACACGGAGTTTCCTGTTGTGACGTTCAGGGTGGTCTCAACAAACATGTATGACTCTTAAGGTTGTGATTAATTAGTTGTGAGAAATGGTAGATAACATTTTGCTATTCTGTTCCTTGAATGCACACTGTGACAGTACTCTATTCTGTGGAGTTTGGACAAATTCTTTGTTATTTAGTTAGCATGGCATGCTGGAATACTTTATTAATCCAAGATTTTTAACTAATTACATTTATACTTAAAATTTCTTTACATTTGCTTTCCACTTGGAAAATTTCATCTCACAAAAGTTATGCTAGGCTTGAATGTTGAATGACTTCTTTTACTGTCACTACTAATGGCTCAAGAATAATTATGATTTATAGCCCTTTTGCTCCTTCTTTGGTCTTGTCACATTTAAAATTTAGAATGGACATTTTGTGTATAGAACTATGTAGGTTATCTGCTGCTACTTATTGGGACATGACATCGCAACAATCAAAATTCTTTTACACTTTGAAGATGCAATGATCCTGTTTTTTTTTTTGGGTCATGTAGGATGTTTCAGAGTGACCTGTCATCTGTGTTAGTTGTTTCAATGTGTGCCTTTGGGGCTATCCTATTTTAACATTCTCTTCAACTGCAACTATCAATGTTGATGACTGTGAGTAAGGTTATCCTTGGGTTTTATGCATATTCATCTTTGGATATAACTTAGTGAAAATGTAATGAGCATGAAGCTTCATTGATTGAATATACACCTAAAAAATTGGTCAAGTTCTTTGTATGATTGCTAACTTGTGTATGGAATTCGGCTTCTCCATTTTGCAAAATATGGCAATCTCCCTGCAAAAATTAATAGCTTGCAAAGTCTAAATAACTAATTGGTGGATATGAATTGTATCCATCATTCATCACCCCCCTTCTTATAGCTTTTGACACGACCAATTTCTGTTACAAAGGAAAAGCATAAAATTTTTCACATTGATATTTTTTAATTATTGTGATAAAGTTTGTTCTAGTGAAGCCTTAAAAGATTTTTTCACAGATAATAATCTGTCTTGAATTAGTCTTAAGGGTAAAGGTCCTTGGCTATCCAATATCATTATGGTTTGTTTTGAAGGATTCAGGAAGGATTATGAGTAGTGGGAGGAGACCATAATTTTCTAGAAGGTTTGAAGGGAGGGCAATTCAATAGTGACTGTGAAGATTTTAGTTTATGTTTTGAAGTCTGCATAACTTACAAGCAGTTAAGTTGCAAGGTCTCTATTGACATGTTACTTGACATAGGCCTTGTTTGGATAAAAAAGAACTTATTTAACAACTTATAACATAAACGATTATCATTTAAGTGCTTATCTGTAAGTTGTTTTGTAATAAAAGGTAAAATAAATTTGAACTGTTATGATATAAACTGATTTTAGAAGATATTATGGAAAGCTTATTGATATAAGTTGAAAATAGCTTATGCACATGTCATAAATTGTTTTCATAAACTCTTTCGAACAACCATGCAAGTGCTTATGCTAGTAAATAAGCTCAAATAACCTGTCCAAACATGCTCAGTGTTAGTATGAATGCATGAAAGGTAAGTTTGACAAAATTACCTTGATTCTATTATTCTTACTAGAAGTGTTCAAATCCAATTGATCGAAATTAAAATCGTAAGTTGATTAAAAAAACCAAAAACCTCACAAAACCGGATATTATTAGATGTTTTTGCATGTCTTTTTTAGAAACCACTTGGGTTCGATTTTGGATTGATTTTTCAAAACCAACCAAACCACATATATTTAAATACTTTTTTTTGTAAAGTTACATAATATATTATTTGTTGGTTTTTAAATTTTTTTAAAGCACTTATTAGCTTAATTTAATATGTTTGTTCGCTATAAGATTGTCATTCTAAACACATAGAAGCAGATTTTTTTCACTATATGTTTGAGTAAATAGGGGGAGTCAAAAGAGTAACCATCTAAGAAACCTTGCAAGACAAAAACATAGGGGAACTAACATGGGCCTGCAATGAACAAAAAGGTTTAGCCCTTTCTCATTTGTGTAAAAAAAAACCATTACTTTTCCCAACCTACAGTTTCTCGCGCGCTCTATTCGAATTTTAAAATCCAAAATATTTTAACGTGTTTTGGAAAGATTTTATGGGCTGTTCGGATTCTATAATGTTAACAGTATATGATACGCGAGAAACTAAAAGAGTAGAAAAAGAAGCAGTAACAAAAAAAAACCTTTCTCATTTCACCACCAATTGGCTGGCTCTTTATTATCTCTGATATAGCTATCAGTTGTTTCACACTCTAACTCTAGCTTTCCCTATTTTATCCGTTTATAATGAATTTATGGTACTATGTATATACCTAAATATAGTATATAGTTAATTAGTAATCATGATGACAAAATACTTAATTTATCTTCTCATCATAGTATATATTGTTTTTTTAAGAAGTTAAATTAGCTCATCCAAATTAACATCGAGGAGAACCGAACCTAAAACCTTAAGGAGAAATACACTCTCAGATCCCAAGTCAATATCATTAAACCAACTCAAATGAGTTAGAGCATTCTATATTTAAAGACGATATATAGTGCAACCTAATTAAAAATCAAACAATACTATATCTAAGCTCAAATCATCCTTTGCTACTATTCAAATTATCATTGTGCTTCAAAGTCAATTGACCCTGACCTATTGCTAAAGGTAGACTGGACAGAAATATCAAGGTAATTTACTGAGCAATTTAATATTCACAGTAAATACATGCTTAAGAAAAACTAATTAAGTATTCACTTAGTGTAGCTGTAGGCTTTTTCCTATTAGCTATAGCTTGCCCTTATAATTGTCTAACAACAATTTGGATCTAAACATGTATTGAGCTCTTAAGGATAATATTAATTAGTACATAGTGTCACATTAACACCCGGCAAGTATGGTCACATGAGCCTAATCCCACCTTAATATAGAAGAAGCTAGGAAAGAGATGTTTGTCCTCCACAATTTTAACTTTTAAGGTGAAAACATAACTAATGAAAAATAAGGTTATTGCCAGCCAAATTTGACTTTAACTCACCACTTGTAATTGTCCTTAACCTTCATTTCTTTTTATAGGAAAATTATAAATTAAAAATCTCAATAATTAATCACTGTTTAATCTTTTATGTCTCCTTTATTTTTTATGGTAATTATTTAAATTGGCAGTCACTTTCCTCTTCATGGTTTTCTTTTTGTTTCTTGTCTCTAAGCTATATGTGGCCTAAGTGTTTCCACATTTAAACAATGTTTATTCGAATGTCACTAGGTAAAGATTGCACGTGCGCATGAAAATTGCCAAACACTTCCACGTATAATTGCCTCTAATCCCAATTAATTATACTGTAGTATATGATTATTATTAATTACTTTAATAATTGATATAAAGAATTGTAATGTAATAATCAAACTTTTGATTATTGTATCTGCCAAATGATAATACAGTGGTGCAATTGTGCAAAGATAAGTTGGCCAATCCATTACTCTTTACTTTATTTTCCTAAGCAAGACGTGGAAAAATAAGAGTCACTTTAATTTTGTGCATTTTATTCAAGATTAGATCAGTAACTACTAATTGCATGTCCCATGGGAGATGAATGCTGCTGAATTATATTTGAATCTAATAAACAATGGAACATGTTAATGTTGTAAGGTTTCGGTGGAATTGGACAGATTTTTGTCGAGAAGGTACGTGGTGTTTGGTTCATACAGAGAAAGTCACAGATTGTTTGATGATTCTCATATACTAATGTTTATTTGGAAGAAGTGTGAACATTAATAAAGGCATGGTTTCATCTTCATAACACAAGTTTTTTTTACTTATATAAATATTGGGACAATACTCTTTTAGATTGAGATCTATGGATTAGTGATACTAATTACATGTCTTAAGGTTGCTTAAAATGTATTTTTGCAATATGGTTTAACTAAAATATCTTGAATGTTAATTGGAAGCGATACATATTTAGTGTTCACATTGCCTCAAATAAAATTATACATTTATCGATATTCATTTTTATGTTTTGATGTCGGACACATCTAAAGACCTCAATTTAAAATTAGATTTAGGCCTATAAATACGTTGGGTCGAGCTCTGTTGGTCTTGAAATTGACATAAACTCACCTTAGAACACAAAAATCTAGAGGCAAACTTGAATCCAAACATTTACATATTTAACTTGATTAGATTTTACCTTTCAAAAAAAAAATTGATTAGAATTTATAAATGTTACTCCCTCCATCCTATAATATAAGCAAAAAAAACACATTTTCTTTGTCCCAAAATATAAGCAAAAAAGACAAACTTTTATCTTTTTCAAGATTTTTTTTGTTTATTCTCATAAAATTAAATGCAAATTACTTTCAAT
>Ga0099826_10001249_pt1 | contig 14880 bp, 8 predicted proteins | sample Mtrugardesep15_FD_76830 | JGI IMG/M metagenome (GOLD analysis project Ga0099826, IMG submission 76830) | Root nodule microbial communities of legume samples collected from California, USA - M. trunc garden sep15 | ecosystem: Host-associated > Plants > Roots > Nodule | place: USA: California... | reverse complement strand
GGGAGGGGAGCATAAATTTTAACATAAAAAAAATATTGAGGGAGTAAAGTGTATATTTCAACTTAAGAGGGGAGGGGAGTGTAATTCAAGCATCTTTAAGGGGAGGGGAGTGTAATTTACTCTATTAAAAATAGTATTTAACATTAAAAAAAAAATCATTGAAACACATTCAATAGTATTTTACTCTATTTTACATTAATATATCTTAACATCAGTTTTTTTACAATTTTTTATGTAAATTCTTCTGAATTTCTTATATAAACCCCCATAAATTGGACTGTTTTTTTAGATTTTTTTATTGCAATTTTTTATGTAAACTCTTATAAATGTGTTGTAAATTTTTTCTATCCAGACTTTATAATAATCCTGACTCCAAATTCATCATTCATGATGAGATTAGATACATAGAGAAATCTTATACAAAAAATAAACTAAAATTCAATGTACTTTTTAAAAAAATACAACGTGAACGGGGATAAGATTGTTAAGTTGAATGACTAAAATACAATTAAGTCATTTTAAGTTTTAACACATGCTTGCGCCATTTTGTCTTTTTCTGTTTTTTGGCCGGTGGGTTTGGGACCCTCTATGTTTCTTTAGAATAAAAATTTCATTGTCAACAAAAAATACCAATCATATCGATTTTTTAGTTAACTTGTTTGCAACTTTGAATCCTTGCTATAAAACTGTCTGCTTACAATTTAGGAAGAGCAATAACAATTTGTCTTGTAAAAAAAATAACATTTGTCTATCAAACTTTGGAAACTCACATATATAGCCGGTCTTAATCTTAAATAAATCCAAACACAATTTTAACTGGTTTTTATGTTTGCAGAGTGTAATGGACTCTATTTCTTTCATATATTAATCGACATGTATAATTCATAGTAAATAAACCCAAAAAATTAGAATGATAAACATGGAAAAATAACTTAATTTTGAAAATTTTCAAAATATTTTTATGGTGATTTGTAGTGTCAATTAAAATTGATTGGACATGTTAATTAATTATTATTACCCTCCAAAAATAGCTCATCTTTTTCTCACATACTTTTTCCCTTTTGGTTCCCTGCACATGGCAATCAAATGATTGTATTTTTGCCCTAAGACACTTAACTAACATTCATAAGAAATGCTTAGAACATGCAACACTATGCTGACACGATGTGAAACTGTAACAAACAAATGCATAGATCAGTAGAATAAATACGTGAAGGGATTGTTTTTGAACCAAGACAAGAAATAATTTCATCAAAATGGAAATGGTCAATTTATGTTCTATCTACAATGCCTAAAATGACTTCTAAAATAAGCACTTTTATTACAAATATATTATTTTTTAATAAGCTTGTCCGCCGCACCTTCTCACCAGTGATAGATTAGTCTTCTCCCTGATCCATGTATTGTATGATATGATATTCTCCCAATCTAAAATCTTATTTGTCACGTGATGGCCCCACTCAATACAGCTGTAATTGCTGTAACTCAATTTCAATATTGAATTGACCAATCAGTATTAGCCTGTAAACCAACATACACTGGCCCATTTCCACGTCAATGCCACGCTCTATTCTTCCTTCTATCTGATGATTGTTTCAAATTTCAAACTAAAAATGTATGCCACCGGGTTTTGGATAATCCGCTTCTATATATATAAGAAAAACTTGACATAAAATTAAACGGAACAGTATTTGATTTGAGGTTATCAAGTTGTAGTCCTTTGCCAAGTAGCAACCCTAGAGATACAAGTTAGGATACACGTAAACACTCTCAAGTTAATATATTAGTAAGAGTGAGATATATTGAAAGGTTAGATGTTACATCTTTTGTGTTTGAGATGAAAAGTGTCTTTTATAGGCATATGTATTGAAATGTTGTACGGTAGATAAGAAAAAGTTATTGGTGGCAGGCCATCAATGTTTATCTCGTGTCTGATGAAATTCGTTTGAGTGTTATGAAATGAGAGAATTTTAGTTAGTCGTTGAGGCAATGATGAGACGGAGTAATTCAATGTTGGTTGGACTTGGTCTAGTAAGTGTTTTTGAACCTTAACGTTTTGGGTTCCATATGAAAGGAATTTGAGGCTTTGGCCAATACTGAACAAATATTAAATAAATTACAATGAGAATATACCATTTTTTTGGTTATATGTACAATATCATAATTCAAATATTAAGAAAAGTTGTTAGCATCACCGTACCAACGTGTGAATTTTGAGTTGTGATTTTAGTTTACTTTTGTTGTAAGAAACTTTGTATGACATCATTGTAAGAAAAAATTATAGGAATATTAGTAGAATATTATTATGTGGCAATGAAATGGAGTAAAATTAACTAAGCTTAAATGATAGCAGTCATAGCGTATTCGTAGTATTTATTTGGGTTTAAGAAGAGGAATAAGGTTAGTGATGGTGATTGATAAATGATGTGAATGGTTTTGTGGTGCTTTTTGGACGGTTTTGATAATTATAAACACAACACAGACAAAGACAAATGCTGCACTACCACTCCATCCAAACACACAGCAAGGGCGTCACGTTGTGGTGGTCCTCTTCACCTCATTGTTTTAAATTTCATGTGCGGCGGGGAGGCGGAATTTTATATTCATTTAGTCCTTATCATGCTATTCTTTTTCAATTAATTATGTTAATTTGTAATTTTTTAAGAAAAAAAAACTAATTCTTTTTCAATTAATTATGTTAATTTGAAATTGACAGCGAGGAGAATAAAAAATAAAACATTGAGATTTGAGAAGAACACACTTCACAGTTTCATGGATATATTTTTTGATAGAAACATATGTTAATTGTTGTTTTGGTACATCAAAACATTCACATTTGTTTGAAAGTGAAGTTAATATAAGTTTAGAAACAACACTTACACTTTTAAACTTGATTAAACATATTTTATAAAGGAAAAAAATTGCAAGATGGCTTCACACAGGACCCGAAACTGATAGTGTTGTGAACTTTAGGTTAAAGCGTTGGCAAATCTTCTTAGAATGTAATATTAGGTTTTTATAGAGTGTAAATCATTTTAAAACCGGCATAAGAAGAACAATGTAATTTTTTTAATCTCTTGTCAAACCTAACATGTTTTCAATGTGAAACTTTGATTTTTCGCATTACACTCACTCACATTAATACTATTAAGGTTGTTGCTAGGATATGATGAATGACTCGATTGATTGTTAATAGTGGCATATCTCTTCAGGGACCAACGGGGGCCACGGCATCCCCTAGGTTTTCCTTATATACTATATTAGTTGTATTTTATCATCAAATTTCGGCTATTGTGGCAGTAAGGGAGTGCCATAAAATCCTAAATGTCGTGAGTTCGAGACTTCCGCGTCTTCGCGAGTTTGAGACTTCCGCGTCTACTTTTTTACATTTTATCTTCTAATTTTAAATATTGTATTAACAAAAAACGTTTTCAAGAGATTTCGAACCCACTTCCTCTTATTACTTTCAAAAAGTTCATTACACTAAACCAGTTATTAATCATAGATACTTCTTGAAACCATTTAATATATATTCCATAAAAGTTTGGTACCCCCAACAAATAAACTCAAGATCCGTCACTTCACTTATTGTTAATGATATCATATTAGGTTTTTTATATGGGGTCTCTACCATTTTTATAAAATTGACATATAAAGTGTTTTTTATAAAACTCTTGTCAAAATTGATTCGTAAGGTAAATGGTATCACTTTTTTTCTTCATTTGAATTCAATTTTTCTAAAAAATCAAATCAAACTTATGGTTAGCTATATTAAACTACGAGTCTAATTCAAAAAAGACTATCTTCTTTTTTTGGTTAAGAACGAAACTACTCGTTTGTTGACTCAAATAATTACAAATTGCTAGCTGTTTAGGCAACCGCTAAATCAATCTCAACCTCACAATTTCACATGCATATACCTAATCATTGACAAACTCCCCAAAAAATTAACAATATAAGCTCTGACAAAATAAGAGAATATGATGTTGTTTTATTTTGAGCCATACGCCATGAGTTAAAAATAAAACTTGCTCTCTTGTTTTGTCTACAACATTTGCAAGAAAAATCACGAGTTATTCGAGTTTTGGACTTCAAAGTTTATGAGTGGGGCCATTTGGCTCTCAATTTATTTCGTATCAACACACACATACACACATATATATATATATTTAGAGTAGAGGGACTCACTATAAACTTTTTTCTTAAGGATAGGACGCACTATAAACCTGTGAACAGAAAAATTTAAGTTGGCATATGCCACATAATATCCTTTCATATTTCATTTTATATTATCTAAACAAACTCTGGTCCATTACCTAAATTGTTTTAAACACATTAAGAGTTAAGACTGTGATGACTCGCATATTACAAAATATACTAATGTTGCAGAAGTTTTACTTTTACTAATGTAGTAGTTCAAATCTTTTTTAAAAAAACTAATGTAGTAGTTCTACTAGTACGTATTAACCAAAAAAATAACTCTACTATTACATCAAAATACCATCCTGGGCCCCGTCTCGAGGTCTAATCCACTATATGAAGAGCTGTATTAGAGGATATTGTATTGTATTATAATAAGCTTGAACAGATCCAATGGAATCATTAGACATCACAATCTCGATGAACAATATTTATTTTGTTTGATCCAAGTAAATATTATTTAACACTTTTGATATTCATAATCTGCCAAACCGACTTCATTTTAATTATTTAGCATGATGAATTAATTTGAAATGTTTGACAATATATATGACGATGATTACGATTTTAAAGTTTCCTTTGAAATTGATCTCATTTTCAGTGACTAGTGAAACAATGACTTTCAATATTTGGGACAAATTTGAAGATTCACTCATTCATAAAGCGATTTATGAGACAATAATTAATTCAATACATTTTTATTGTTATTATTTTACCTATAATTTTTTTACATATTTTATAAAAACTAAGGGGGAGAATTCAAGAGACTAAATTAATTTTTATAGCGAGGGAAACAAACATATATAAGCAGGATCCACCAAAAGAGGGGCTTTAGAAAATTTGGTGCTATTTTTTATTTTTTTTGCAAGAAACATTACGTTTAACATTATTTTTGGCCAGGTATCCCACATTTGATATGCATATCATCTTAATTTCTCAAAATAAATTGAAAATCTTATCGCTATAACTTTAATGCATAAATTTGTTTTCTAGTTTTGTCAAAAAAAAAAAATTGTTTCCTAGAAACATTTATACATGAATGAAAGACAAAAATATAAATCATTCGTTTTGAAAGCGCATGACCCTTCGAGACAACATATCAAGTAATAGGGGGCATGTATTTTGTATAAATAAATAAAATATATACAATTAAAATATTAGTAATATATCTAGAAAGACCTAACGGTGCAATTTGTGGTTCACTTGCCTTCCATTATTATGTAATTATAACTTAAAAAAAACCAATGTATTTTGTTTTATTGCAAAAGTTGAGATAAAAAAATGCAACAATCGACATATTTTAATAAATTGAGAGCATCTCCGTCAAACCCTAAAACCAATTGAGACAACATATCAAGTTAACATAGGATGTAAGTGTTGCGTTGGATTAGTTTCAACCCTTCAATTATAATTCCTAAAAATAAAAAAGAACCTCTAATTATAAATAAAAAATAAAACTGAGCAGTACTTTTGTAATGGCTTATAAAATAGTTTGATGATAACGTATTTAAATAGATGATAATGCAATCATTAACAACCAGTGATTGCGACTGAGTTGGCAAATCATGTTCCTAATATTTAATCCAAAACAAACACATTGAATTAATCCATCGAATACACAAAACAAACACAATTGAATTAATCCATTGAATACTCATTAGGAGTACTCTTCATTTGTAAATGTAACTATTACTCCAAACTTGAGACGGTATACTTTTCTCACCCGTTACACATTTATTTGTCGCTAGTTTGGTCCATTATTTTTCGCAAATAACGATAATAGGTACACCACATTCTTTTTTGAGAGGAGGGTACACCACATTCTTTCTTAAAATTAAAACAAAGGCACACCACATTCATTCGAACTACTTGGTGAAGGAAATATGCTTAAAGGACCTGATAAAACGGTTGGGATTATTGAAGTTGTCATGCCAAGTGAAGAAACTTTTAGCAATATTTTTTTTGCGGCATTTCAATACTTTTTAAATATTGCAGTTTTCCATTTTAGAAATAAAAACCATACATATTATGTATCATAAGTTTTTTTTAACAAAAGAAACATAAAATATGGAAAACTGAAATACATTTTTGAATAAGTAAAATGCCTCGAAACAGAATATTTACGTGATTCAAGGGGCACAGGGTTCACCTGTTTGCATGATAAAACCACTACGTACAAATAATTGAGGGGACCAACTTAGTTAATAGCTATGAGGAAAAAAAACTCAGCCACTCCAATCGTAGGCCATGGATTGGAGGGAAATCAAATTCAATTACCGAAAGGCACATTTTTTTTCCTATAAAGGTAACGTTACCCAAAAAATGGGATATTATAAGAAAAGTCACAAACCTACATACCACATTTTTATTTTATGTTTTATTTTCATCAACGTGTCAGTCGCAGTCTGTTAATAATAACTTATTTTTCCGGTGGGCAGTGCTAATCTTCTAATAATCTTATCCATTTTATTATATTAGTGATTAATCATGTCATTAGATTATTAAAATTGTTGCATTATGCACTACAACAATTCACAATTACTTCATTTTATTTTATGCTCACAAGATAATCATAACAATTCTATTGCTATCTGTTAAAAGAAAAAACAATTCCATTGATATAGTCATGGACTACGTCTTAAAAGTAAATGAAATGTGTAGTAGGTGCTATTGCTCTTGGAACAATCTAGACATCAAAAGGCCAGAAATAATTACCACTAATAAGCTGCATGACGTGGCTCTTATCCATCTCTGACACGTGTCAGTTCAAGAAAGGGGGATCCCCATATTGCTTTGCTGTATTTTAGAGCAACGCCAACACTTGTGATGAGGATATATCCAAAACATTTAAAATTGAAATAAATAAATCTTGACAAAAAATGAATAAATAAATAAACACAATAAATTAAGAAATGGAATTAGATTTTCTTTTTAAGTCCTAACCCAACAAAAACGTTGAAATTGTTAGTCGAACATTTTCATTTAAGTAGAAAAGTCAAAACCTCACATTTAAACGTAAGTTTTAACGGTGCTAACTGCTTTATCTATAATAAATCAAAACAATTAAATGAAATGATTTGAGTCCTTTTCAAATTAATCAAAGATATTAGATTCCAATTCAACCTAAAAAATTGAAAAACATTTATTCTTCTAAAAAATAAGTTTGTAAAAATTTACTCAAACTAAAAATTTATTGGTTCATACCAACAAAAGGAAAAGAATAACATGCATGTAAAAAATTTATTGGTTCACACAAAATAAAGGAAAAGAATACATATACATGTCACACAGGCTGTCACCAAATAACATCGTTTCTTTTCTGGCTTGGTTTTTATTAAAACGTTGATTCCTCCCAATTTTGGAGGTATTATGAAAAAAATAATTAATAACTAATATTGAAATATTTGAACCGGTAACCCGTTACAACCGGTGAACCTAAAGGCCGGTCGTTCTCCATATAAGTAACACACAAGCATAGGAAGCGAAATCAAGCAGAAGCGAAAACCAGAAAGCGCTTTCACAGTAACTCAAAAGAGTGTTTACAAAAGCGATTATTTCAACATGCCGATCAGAAACATCGCCGTAGGAACTCCTCAAGAGGCTACTCACCCAGACACCTTGAAAGCTGGTTTGGCTGAGTTCATCTCAACCTTCATCTTTGTCTTTGCCGGTTCAGGTTCCGGTATCGCATACAACAAGCTTACCAACGACGGTGCTGCCACCCCTGCCGGTCTCATCTCTGCCTCCATCGCCCATGCATTCGCTCTCTTTGTTGCTGTCTCCGTTGGTGCTAACATCTCCGGTGGACATGTCAACCCCGCTGTCACCTTCGGTGCCTTCGTTGGTGGTAACATCACCCTCCTCCGTGGTATCGTTTACATCATCGCTCAACTCCTCGGATCCATCGTCGCCTCCGCCCTCCTTGTCTTTGTTACCGCTTCGGTAAGAATACATTGTCAGCTATAAAAGTTAGTTATATTATTTAGTTACTGATTTAATACGTAAGAGTTTAATTTTCATGCAACTTTAATATAAAGAAAGATTGATCAGCAAAAGTTGATGTGTCTGTTAGTCTTATATATAGAACGGGAGTGAGTATATGAAGTGTTACCCTATTAGCAAGTAATTATGATTGATGATATGAAATTTTTTGATTGCAGTCTGTTCCAGCATTCGGACTATCAGAGGGAGTTGGAGTTGGACCAGCTTTGGTGTTGGAGATTGTGATGACCTTTGGATTGGTGTACACAGTGTATGCTACAGCCGTTGACCCAAAGAAGGGTAACATTGGAATTATTGCACCAATTGCTATTGGTTTCATCGTTGGTGCTAACATTTTGGTTGGTGGAGCCTTCACCGGAGCATCCATGAACCCAGCAGTGTCATTCGGGCCTGCTGTTGTGAGCTGGAGCTGGTCCAACCACTGGGTCTACTGGGCTGGCCCACTTATCGGTGGTGGAATTGCTGGGCTTGTCTATGAGGTTCTTTTCATCAACAGCACCCATGAGCAGCTCCCAACTACTGACTACTAGATGGGAAATGAAATTTCAAATTGTGTATTATTGAATCTCTCTCTGATTTCTATTTCTATTTCTTTTTCTGTGAATGTAATTTCCTTTGTTGTGTCCTTTTTTAATTATTGAGGGTTGTTTCTTTTGTGTTGAAAAATGGTGGCCGTTGATCTTTGGTTGTACGTTGGTTAGTGATGATGGAATGGTTAAATTATTTTGTACATGCTTGGCCTAGCAAGTTCTTAGTCAGCAGGTCCACCACTGAATCAATGTTATAATTTCGGGTCTGCTTCGTTGTATGATTGATTCAACTTCTTTGTTTTTTCTCCCTTCAAAAGAAAAAAGAAAAAAACTTTGCTTTTGTTCTAGCAACTTCTCTTACAATTGATTAAAATGATTGTCCTTTTTGTTTGATTTAACTCTTACTAATCATAATGGAAATGAAACTTGTAGAAGAAAAAGGAAAAGAGTTAATTAATGATGCTATAGTACGACAATGAGTTTAGGGAAATATGGGGCATATGCCACATAAGGGGCCCCATGTGGTTTGTACTAGAAAATTAATATGGGAGAATGAATGTGGAGTGGTTATAGAGAATGGACTTGAACCAGATGGAGTATTATCCCTTAGACCCCTACGCATCTCTTATTGTTTTTTTGGTTAGTTTGTTACTTTTCTCTTATTGGTTTGATAATCAATTGTTTTGATTTCTTATATTTTTTGAACTACATATCTCAAGCATCCTAATGATACCATCACATGAAAACACCCATAAAATAAAATGTGACTAAGTGGACCTCAAGTATACAATAATATTAATATATGTATAAACGATTAATTTCTTTAACTAATTATTGAATGATTATCAGAAACCAGCAGAGTAGTTATTTATAGTAAAGCTTTCTTTTCTTAGAGGTTTATGTATATGTTTGGTATTACGGTAATTAAATTTGATTCTAACATTATTACTGTGATACTAAATCGACACTACTATTTGGGGTCAAATGAAAGAAATTAGAACTTCACATATAATAAAAGTTTTCAAAAATATGCTTTCGATAAACTTAAAGGACGGATTGAGAAATAATGTTAGAAATTGGCAGCAAGTAAGTGATATCGATAGAGAGAAGAAGATTGAGCTAATTCATGACATGGGCAAATTAAATGAGGTTACACAGCACGTGAAAGAAAATGAAAGAAGACTAATTTCCAAACTAAATGTTATGTGCCTTTCACTTTATGAAATGGTCCTTGCCATACGGCTTTTGTGCCATGCATTTTATTCAGGATTTTTTTTTATACCCTTGCCTTAATAAATTGTTTCAGAAAACCTCCGTGCCTTATTATACCCTCATCTATTTTTTTTGGGATTATATATACCCTCATTTCTATATTTAATATGAATTGCTCATTTTGTCCTTATATATAAACTAAAATCTTTTGGTTTGTCGCCATTTTTTCAGATTTTTTCAATTGAGAGCAGAGTTTTTCGGTATACATTTGTTCCAAAACTTTAGGTCAAAACATAATATAAAAAAATTTCTGGTTTATGACGGATTGACGGTGTTCTTTTGGTTTTTCGGGTGAATTTCCAATTTTAGTGCTAGGTGGTTTTGAGGGTGAAACAAACTGGGTATATGTTCGATTTATGGTTTAGCCGATCGATCCAATACAGTTTTAAGAACCTTGAACTTAACAATGAAAGGTTGCATGTCGTCAAATTCGGGGTTCGACAAATCTTTAGTAATTTTTTTAAGCATCAAAGCCTAGTAATTAAAGGTTGCATGCCATCAAATCCAGGGTTCGACAAATCTTTAAAGATTTTTGGGTTAATTATATTTTTGATCCCTTAAATATACCAACTGTTGATTTTAGTCTCTCTAAAATTTTTTATAGGTTTTTAGTCTCCCTAAAATTTTTCATTTATGGAATTGGTCTCTCCTCATTAAAGGTGATGACATGGCAACGCCATATGTGCAAACAAATTACATGGCATTACCACGTGGATTTTTACTTTGCTGACATGGAATTTTTATTTTTTTAAAAACAAATAATAATAAAGTTTAGATATGTTTTAAAAAAAATTAAAAATTAAAATTTTTTTTTTTAAATTTTTTAAAAATTAATTTTTGTTACTTTTTAAAAATAAAAGTTCCACGTCAACAAAGTAAAATCCACGTGGCAGCGCCATGTCATTTGGTATGCACATGTGACATTGCCACATCACCTTTAAAGAGGAGGGATCAATTCCATAAATGGAAAATTTTATGGGAACTAAAATCAACAGTTGGTATATTTAAAATGATCAAAAACATAATTAACCCAAGATTTTTTAAACATCAAAACCTACTATGATTAACAGCGGTTTTTACTAGTTTTCTAGTCTGAATGTTGCTGATTTTTCTAGTTTGAATGGAGAATCGACTTATGTAACATGTGAGAGAGATTATCAAATGTAGAACCAAAAACAATATTTAATTTTTTTAGAGTGCTATGCCTTAACAATGAAAGGTTGGATTTAACGTCATAGTATCAAATCTAGGGATAAAGATAAAGTTAGTCAGGTAGAGTAAGTACCAATCAAAATCATTCATTTATAATCTCATTCTTTTGTCTTTTATTATTGATGTTATATTTATACATAAATAGTAAAAAACAAATAAATGATTTTTATTAGTGTAACTCAACATGAGTAACTCTATCCACATTTTCTTGATGAGTAACGTAGTCATCACCTTTTATTTATGTATTTTAGGCTTTTTTTTTCATACTTTTTTGGTTGATTAGGAACATTGTCGAGAGTATTGATAATGCATGATATGCCAATTGCCAACTGAGGGAAAAGTAAAACAAAGATTTCTTAATATTGACGTGAATTATGAGACAAACAATAACTCGGAAACATTTATTGCGTTTAACAATCTTTTTATCTCTAATTACTACCATAAAAACACAGGTTCTTTGGAAAACTGAGAGGATGCTTCTCCTATTGATTGCAAAGAAAATAATAATAGACTGTTAATAGTACACATCATATTATTGTCGCATTCCTTAATGCTCTCATATTGCCAAAACCACGATAAGTAATCAAGCCGTGACTTTCTTGGATGTGACTGAATTGACGATGGTGGCAAACTCAGGCCCCTGCATCTCAACAAGATCAACTTGTAAGTGACGATAACCTTCGCGGATTCCTTAATGAATTAATAGTATTGTCATTTTAGTCAGACTATTTTGAAGAAACCATATACCTTTAATGAAGCACCGCCAACAAGAAATCCATCTATATCTTCTTTCTTTGCAAGCTCAGCACTGTTACCTCCATTTACAGATCCTAAAAACAGATTAATGTTAATATACATCCACATGCAGTTGTGCTGGAAAAAAATTAATTAAACATTCAAATGAAAACTGTATTCCCTATTAATTGCGAATAGACTACTGAATTTAAACAAATTTTCTGCAATCAACAAGGCCATGGCCAATTTAATATCAATGAGATTTATTCATGTAGAAATGATACCTTTCTCCAATGGTTAATATATTGTTCAATTAAACTTATGCATAGGTCTCTACCAGAATGAAGAATAAACTCATTTAATACATACAGAATGCATCTTAGGAATGGGTTGACAGAAAAATAATGTCAGAGGCGGCAAACTTTCTCAGCACAAGAATTCATGATAAAGCGTGCAACTTTATTATACAGCATCTTACATTTCCACGACAAGTGAAAATGCAACTAAAGTTACAAGAAAAAGATTTACCTCCATAAATAATTCGTGTTTTAGATGCGACGTCAGCTGAGACATTATTTTTAAGCCAATCTCGAAGAGCTACGTGTACTTCCTGAGCTTGCTCGGGAGAGGCTACTTTGCCGGTACCGATGGCCCATACAGGTTCATATGCAATAACAATATTATCCCAACTAGGCACCGCATCTGTACATAACATATATAAATTATAATGGATGTTATGGAAGCAAGCAGCAAAACCAACACACACCCTCTCTTCTTGTTTTCTTTCCAAAGAAAATTGATCATGAAGAATCATAGCTTTCACCTGCATAAGCCTTCAATTGCTGGAAACAGACATCAAAAGTTTTCCCAGCTTCCCTTTCTTCTAACAATTCACCGATGCATGCAATCACTCCAAGACCCTCGCTCAAAGCATAGGCAGCTTTCTTTCCTATAAACTGTAGTTGACAATTTTCAGCTAATATCTTACTTTTCTAGATTTAAATATAAGAAGAAAAACAAGTACATGTATTTGGTCCACATCTTAAATATGAGCAAAAAGGTACATGTATTGGCTCCAAATGTGGACTATATATTTATGGGATCCCCTAATATGGTCCTTAATTTAAATGACCATCTGTAGACCTCAATAAATTACTTGTAATAGCCGGTCACCCTTTAGCAACCTTGTGGGAGTTGGCATTTTGTTTATATTTGCAATGATACACTGTAGTTATAGTTATGTGCTCTTTTCTTTCTCTCTGCCGTAAAAATCTACCATAACCGCTACCCCATCTTTGAACACAATCTATTCCTTTCAAAGCCATCCTCGTGAATCTTAAACTACCGCATATAAAAATAAAATTAGCTTCATAAATGGCTATTTTCAAGTCAAAGATGGATCTTAAGTCTGAACAATTTAAAAACTATAGACAAGACTTTCCTCATTTCAAGCAATATTCTTGTTTTATCTATTATCAATAACAATAGTAACAATCTCAAACAAGAAAACCATTAATTAGTTAGTTTATTGCATACCCAACATATATCTTTTCTGGAAGATAAAAAAAACGCATACTTGTTTTTGTACTAGCTATAGCTGTAACTTCAAAGGTGCGATTTTTCAAAACGGGAAATATTGAAGCTTTAATTTTCATTTAACTAGTACAAGAATTGCAAATGGGATTGAGGTTGAACTACAATCCAGCAAATTTTTAAGGATCCACAACTACTAAAGAAAAGGAGGTTTATAAGTAACCTATGAACCAAATTAACCAAACCCTTTAAACTATTTCTTTGCAAAACCGAAAAGAGAAAGGGCCCTATATTACAGTTTCTATGGAAGAGTTTTACACGAGAGAGAAAGAGTCCGGAATTGTGTATATTTTCTATATTTAAAAATGCCAAGCAGTCTCACTTGGCACCCCTAATAATGGTGACCTGTTATTGTGAGTAACTCATTAAGGTCCAACAATGGTCCCTTTAAATTGAGGTCCATATTGGGGGCTCCCATACACACACACATACTTTTTTGCTTATATTTAAGTCCAGAGGGACTATAAATTATGCATCCCTAGCAAAGATATTGACCATACTCTCTAGGAAATCCGTTGTAACTGATTTCTAAATTTGTTTTACCTCGTCTTTTTCTCCAATAACATGCCTTCGCTCGGAATGTCCGAGAATAACCCACTTGCATCCAAGATCTTTTAGTTGTTCCACACTGCAAGAGTCGAAAGATATTTATTGAGTGGTTAAGTTAACTTGTCAAATAGCAGCACAGTAGAAGAACACCAGAAAATAATAATATAAACTGCTGAAACATTAAAAAACGTCAAGTGGGAAAGACATTTGTGAAATGCAAAAGAATAGTATCTGTTAGAATCCAACTGTTGAAATTTTTGGGGCCTAACTCATCCTTACACAACCGGCTTGTAAGGTGAGGAGTGCCTCCTCTTTATAAACTCTGATCAAGCTTCCAATCTAACCAATGTGGGACTAAATCCACCCCCTCAAAGACAAGCCAACATAAGGCAACTAGGGGCAGATCGCATCGCAATTAAGGTGGAATTACCAACCCACCCCCTCACGCTCAGACCCAATGGGAATGAAGCGTGGCAATGCGGAATCCCGACAACGATGGATCCTGGATAGGCTCTAATACCATGTTGAAATATTTGGGGCCTAACTCATCGTTACAAAACCGGCTTTGAAGGTGAGGAGTGCCTCCTCTTTATAAACTCTGATCAAGCTTCCAATCTAACCGATGTGGGACTAAATCAACCCCTCAACGACAAGCCAACATAAGGCAACTAGGGGCAGATCGCATCGCAATTAAGGTGGAATTACCAACCCACCCTCTCACATTCGGGGCGGGATTTCCAACACACCTGAGGTGGAATTACCAACCCACCCCCTCACATTCGGGGTG
>Ga0099826_10001247_pt1 | contig 14882 bp, 9 predicted proteins | sample Mtrugardesep15_FD_76830 | JGI IMG/M metagenome (GOLD analysis project Ga0099826, IMG submission 76830) | Root nodule microbial communities of legume samples collected from California, USA - M. trunc garden sep15 | ecosystem: Host-associated > Plants > Roots > Nodule | place: USA: California... | reverse complement strand
TTTTTTTTAAAATTTTTTTTTTTTTTTAGAAGATGCTCACCCTTTTTATTTTAATTTCCTTTTTTTTTTTTAACCTTTTGATACTATTTTTTTTTAGTAAAAAACCTTTTGATATTTAACACGGCATTTAATGAATTTGAATATATATTTATATCACATTTCCTTTTTAGTTTATAGTAATACATTAAAATATGCAAAAAATTAATATAAACAAATAAACTTAAATTACAAGATAAAATAATAATAAATTTATAATTCAATCAAAGTACAAATTTAATTATAATAATAATATTAATAAAAAATATTATTCATGTTTATTTCAATAGGTTGGTATAATAGATTTAAAAATAATATTAAAATTAGGAATTTTACGCAAAGAATTAAAATGGTGAATGGATCAAAATAATATAAAGACCAAAGTTTTATACTATCTTAGATGGTAAGAGATTTTATAAACATTTGATATATTAAGACATGTATTCGGTCCTATAAATTTTCACTTACATGTATTTAACGTGTTTATTTTACTTTTAAATTTTTTAAAGTGATGTATTTCTTTTGATATAAAAAATAAATAAATTAGGAGAGAACAGTCCTGCAAAATTAGGAGAACCCCAACTTTATTGAAGATCTGTGCCCAAAAAAATGTACTAATGTTTTAACAATTAACTTAGCGAGAATAATTGAGAATTTTGTCTTTTTTAACATATAACACGCACTACTCTCTTCTTTGCTAGTTTTAACACATACACCGACGTACCATCCTGTAACCCTAGAAAATCTTCTGCGCCGTTTCCGTTCAGCCACCGTCTTCTCTCCCTCTAAGGTGCGTTCCCGTTCTCCCTTTCCCTTTCTATTGCTATTATTCGCTTTTCCTTTTCTTTTTTTTTAATTTAGGACGATCTCTTTCTATCCATAAGCTTTTTTTAGCTTATTTGCATAAGCTCTTCATCATAATTTGATTTGAACATGACCTAGTAGTTTGACCTTAATAGAATGAATTGTGATGACAGTGAATAACAATGAGGAAGCTAAAGCATCATGAACAGAGGCTTTTGAGAAAGGTGAATTTTTTGGAATGGAAGAGAGAAGGGGGTCACAGAGAGAACATGGTTATGCAGCGCTACCATGTTACCGGACGTGACGATTACAAAAAGTATTTTCAAAATTCACATTGTTTTGTTGTTCTTGCATTTGGTAATTTTCTTTGTTTTAGTTTGGTTTCTAGCTTATTCATCTTGTTTGTGTAACTGGGATTTGTGTGGAAATATGAATAGGTATTCGAGTATATGCCGGATGGTTCAAAAGTTGGTAAACACAGTGAAACAGATGGATCCTAAGGATCCTTTTCGAGTTGATATGACTGATAAGCTTTTGGAAAAACTGTAAGTTCACTTTTTGAAGTTCAAAGTTTAAACATATTTGATTTAAGTAATTAATAGTGGTTACTACTATATATCATAATTATTTAGTGTTGTTCCATGACTCCCCAAATCTATTTGTGCTTCTGCTTTTTTCATTTGAACTGAATTGACGTAGATATGATACTATGAGTTTTGGTTAACTTAATTCAATTACAAATATAGTTGTAAATTATATACAAGTTGCAGGGTGGTTTTTGTAACCATTCATGACATAAATAGTCAATACGGGTCACCAAATGAAATGTAATGAAAATAGGTGAACTGACTGCAATGGTTCTTCGGTTCTCTCGTCATGATGACCATAGTTTTGTTATATAACTTACAAGTTTGTCGGATTTTTGAGAATGATAAATTGGACCTGCCATTTCAAAAAGGATGATTGTTCTCATTTAGTGCCTGCTTTCTTTTTGCTTCTTCTTGGTAGCTGATATTAGTTTGAAACAAAGAAGATAAAAGTAAATGTTGTGAGCTACTTGCACGTATCTGTTTCATTCATTCTTTTATTTTTATGACAGTTACAATATGGGTGTGATTCCAACCAGGCAAAGCATCACACTATGTGAACGCTTAACCGTGTCAGCCTTCTGCAGGTAAAAGGAACACATTGCTGCTTTTAATGCTTTAGATGAAAATTTAGTCATCCACTTTATCTGTTGGCTCATTAGAAAGAAAAAAAAAGGAATAACTTCAGACTTTACCAACATGCGTTGGACGTTGGTATGTGTATGTCTGAGTGCTAAGAGGCTTGGTCATCTTAAACAAATAGTCCTGGAGTTCCAAATGGGTTTGAAATAAAAAAACTTAACTGATTGAATTACTGCATAAACGGACCTATCTATTGAAATATTCAGTGGTCAAGTAAGTGAAGCCAGGCTAGTTAAATAGGACAGGCAATAAACTTAATCTAGAAAACAAGAGAGCGTTTATAGTTATGGATTTCGATGACGTATTAATGAACATTTTAGGCCTTCAAAGTTTAGGAACAATCTAGAAACAGAAGACGGAGTCTAGGAATTTTGGGAATATTATTATTCACTGTGTCCATCGTAATGTTAGATGTTTACTTCAGTCGTTTTAATACAGTTGAGGTTGCATGAACATTTTGCTAAGTTATCTAGTTTTAAAGACAAATAGTGACATAAAGGTCAACATATGGTTTATCATCTCTTTGAAACTAAGCAAGTTCACTATTCCGAGTCGTATGAAAAGTGGTATATATATTGTAGTAAGGCCAAGGGTGCCATTTTATGCGATTGTTATAAACTAAATTTAATACATGAGAAATAGGCTGACCACTGAAAAATGAAATTCTTCAGCAAGATCTTTTTTTCTTTTGCAGCATTAGTTGATTATAATTAAGTAATTACCTTTCTTCTAATGTGACTGTCAACTAAGTTTTGGCTAAAAGTGGACTGTTGTCAACTGTCAAGTTAATCATGTTAAAACATTGGTTATGGATTTTGTCCCCTACTCCCGTCTTGTTAGTTTTATGCAGCAATAAAAATTTATTGATTTTTGTACCACAACTTTGCATTACATCGTCCTGATTTGCTCCGAATTTTGTTCACTATCATGCAGACGTAGGCTCTCAACTGTTTTGGTGAAACTAAAATTTGCGGAGCATCTGAAAGAAGCTGTAACTTATATTGAACAAGGGCATGTTCGAGTTGGTCCAAATACAATTACAGACCCAGCTTACCTTGTAACTAGAAACATGGAAGACTTGATTACATGGGTGGATTCTTCCAAGATAAAGAGAAAGGTGCTTCAGTACAACGACAAGTTGGATGACTATGATTTAATGAATTAGCTGGCTATTTGTGCTTTGCTATTGAACTAATTTTTGTTGTAGACATGAATGAACTAAGACTGTTTGAATTTGTGGATGAATTTTTAACTTTGTATGGTTATCTCCTTTAATGGGAAATTCTTTTTTTAAAAGAAAAGAATCGTTCCATATTATGACGGGGTAATGAAATTTGGATGTAGGTTGTGTTTACACTTTCTTTTAGTTTTTTTTTAACCGGGGTGCGCATAAGCACAAACTAATTCTTCGAGCCGTATAGGGCTGCAATCGGTGGCAAAGACCTATAAGCAGTCACTTTAAATATAACAAACTGGTTTCATAAAACATGAGGCATGCAAGGGAAAGTCACCTTGTCTAGACATCGCTCCAATCAAACTCCAATGCATTTTAAATGGTGGAAGTAGATTAGTAGAGCCTTCTCGTTGTTAATGGCATGGTGATGATAGGAAACGAGTGTGAATGAATGTAATACCAAGTTAGATAAATTTTCCAAAAAAATAGAACCGAACAAAACAAATCAAATTAAATTTTATTTTATTTATTCAACCCATTTGAATAAAATGTGAGCAAGTCAGAATTGTTGTTGGGGTTGAAGTAAGTTCGACCTAACAGAATTTTGCGTAAATCTGACCTTCTCTACAAATTTAAGACCATTTTTAATCTCTTACATGCGAAAGAGTGTTTTTTAGGCCTCGTTTTGTCTTTTTCAGTCTCATCGATGTCAAGGACTGCTTTTTTTTTTAGGTTTAAACAATTATTTTCTTGACAAAACAAAAGGGTTTAACTATTTATTTTTATAGTCTTGTTTGATATAATATGTAACGTTTTATCAACTAAGTTAATCTCAAGGAAACAAAGTATGGTTTGATATATTTAGCATATATGGAACATTATTCATCTGACCAATCTCAAAAAAACTTAAAGAACTAACGGGTTAACTGATAAAAGATAAACTTATACTTAATGACATGAGACATGTGTAAAAATAAATTGTTTATATGCACGTTCATACGTTTATTTTGCTTTCACATAAAAATCTTATTATAATTTTAACCTTTGTATTGAGCATGTCATATATACGATATATGTTTAAATAATTTCTGCAAAATGAAGTAAACTCTAGAATGCCAATATTTTTCATTTCTAAACCAAAATGAAGAATTTCAATACTATAATTTGAAGGCTAAGTTTATGGTACACAAATGAGACAAGTCTTGCATCACAAACAAATTTGTTTTTACCGTTGAATTCATAAGTCTCACTATTAGATCATATTAGATCAAATGAGATTAAATAATTCAACGGTGAAAAATAAATTTGTGTAATGCAAGATTAATTTACCTATGCAGATTATACAAAATCTTGTTTAATTTAGATATACAATGGCACACTTTTTTGGTCATAGTACACGTTTTGTATACACTAGAGAAATAAAAATACTCATAGAGTCATAGGATCTTTCCAAAAAAAACCTTGGAGCATGAGGATCTATGTTTAATTTTAGAGAGGATCTATGTTCCTAGTACTAACTGACCTATTTTGCGGTAAATAGTACTCTGACCTTTTTAACTGTGGTGTGGATCGGATCTATCTATCTATGCTTCTATGATGATGACGTGTGCATATCATGTCGTTTGTTACTAGTACTAGGTCATATATATATATATATATATTCTCGTGTGAGTCGAGTCACTCTGTTTGCGGCTCATTGTTTTTTTAGAGAGAGAAATTAGAGAGCTTTCCAGAGAGAGAGAGATTTGGATGGAGATTTCAGAAGGAGAATGGTCGAAGAAACTAAGCATATACAAAGCAGCAAGAAGCATTAAAAAAAGAGATAACAGTTTATACAACGCACTTAGATCTATCTATCAAGATTCTGTTTTCGTTGGTGAAATCTCTCAATTATGGCCTCAACTTCCTCTTCTTGCAAACCTTCGTTGTGGCTTATGGTACTCTTCCAATTTCCATTCCACTTGTTACTTCAAATCCACCGATGGTCACACCAACAACTGCTCTTTTTCCACCGCACGTCTCAATCTCCACGTCGCTCATCTTGCCGGTACTATTCATTATTCAACAACAATCCTATTCTATTATACTTTTATCCTTTGACTCTATAAGGCGTTCTGATATGGATAGTAATGCTTCAAATATGTAGATGACTTACTTTCGTCCTGCCATAATGAATGTAGACAACAGGGCGAAAGTAAGTCATAGACGTATCTAACATATTTATAGTTTCACTAGACATTTGAGAGTGTCTTATAAATTTGGTGGTTTACTCATTCATTTACATGTAAAGGGCAATTTTTTTATACTTTTGTTCGTATTGGTAGCACAGAAAGGTGGTTGTATGATTGTTGATTCTACTAGAAAAGGAAAGCGTTTCCCCGACAGCATGTCCAAAACCATACCCATATGGACTTGTGTTCTTAATCGTGCAATTGCCCAATTTAAAAGAGATTTTCATATTGATGATGCTTCAGCACCACAATTTAGTGTAAGAACATTTTATTTCACAATTCTTATTGGCTAAATTACATCAAAGGTCCTTTAAGTTTTACGTTTGTAATAAATTGGTCTTTTAAGTTATTTTTGTCCCATATCAGTCCTTTAAGTGGACAAACGATTGCAACATTGCCCTTATCTTAAAAAAAGTTTAAAAAACTGATGAATTTATGTCCCATTCCCTTTAGTCCCATATCAGTCCTTTGGAAATGCTTATCTTCCTCTCTAAAATAAATTGTTTACTTAAGAATGATATGGCCAAGAATAATCTGATGCATAATGATATGGCAGGGAAGACTAGCATTTATTTTGCAAACAAGCAAACAGTCATCTACATGAAAACAACTATATAAAGTTAGACATACCTGATATGGAACAAAAGTTCATCAGTTTTTTAATGTTTGTTTAAAAGAAGGGCAGTGTTGAAAACATTTGTCAACTTAAAGACTAATATGAGACAAAAATAACTTAAAACTTAAAGGACCCCTGATGTAATTTAACCATTCTTATTTGTCTGTTTGTATGAAGGGTTAAATATGTTTTTTTTGTAAATATATAAGTACACTTTTGTTTTTAGTTGATGTAACAGTTCTTGTTTTGTAACAATTCTTTTTGTTTTGCTAGTCTTTATAAAATTAGTTCGTGTGAGTTTTTTTAACAAATTGTTCATGGGTGAATTGGTCATTGTAATATGCGTGTACTATATACTATAATTCTTATGTAGCACATATTACACAGATAAATTCCAATGTAAACAAATATTTTATGGACTAAAACAAAAGAACAAGAACCAAATTATAAAAGCAATCTATCTGCGATGACTAAAAACAAAGCAAAGCTTTTATAAGGACTAAATGTAGTATACTTGGAGGACATATTTAAAGCTTGTGTATATGAACCCTTTATAATAATTGTGCTGTTGCCTTCATAAAACAGGAGGACTCTGATTGGGATTGCTCTTTGCACCTACCACTTTGGGTTCCCCTAACAGAAAAGGCTTCAATTGAGGAGCACTTAGAGGAATGGACTGAACAACTGAAAGCAAGCGGAGCTGACATTGCTTCCCTCTCTGCTTCCTTGAAGAAACCGTTACGTCCTCTATGGATTTCTCAGAAAACTGTCATATGGTTAAATGAAGTACCTCACCATGATTCTTGGGATTTCACTCCAATCATACTTGTCTCTGCTTCTTCTTCGTCGAACGGTGTAAGCCAACACAACAAGACTAACTCCGAGTTTAGCTGGAATTATATACCAGGTGCAGGAGATGATGAAGAAAGTTGGTCTAGGGGTTTAACTCCGCCTCTCTTTTGGAATCATGTTTATGATCTTATAAATTCAGGTCCTGATGTGTGTAACCAGAAGGTTGCAGATATTGTTGAAAAGGGTAGGGTACGCCGTGCTTATAGAGGAGAGAGTGCTCCTCAGATTAGAGTTAAATCACTTTCACATGAAGAACCATCACTGGCTTCTGATGTTTCAAATATTGAAGTTGACACTAAGTCTTCTGAAGATTCTGAAATTTCTTGGTTGGGTTCAACTAATTTGGCAGTTGGTGCATCTCAATTTGGTATGCTGACTTAGTTAATGCTTTTTATTAATATTCTGATGTACTATAGTGGTACTATTTTTGAATTCTCTTTGCCACATGTTTGGTTGTTAAAACGCTAACATTTTGTGTACACCTACTTATGTAAGAAAGCGCTCTTCATATATAGATGTGACTATCTTTTTTATTTCTTAAAGTATTAAATTAAGAACATATTTAAAAATACACGCGTGCACACACGCGCATATAGTGATTTACATTGGGCTTATGTTTAGAGAGAAAAAAAAAATTAAGCAGGCTTATAATTATTACTAGAGGCAGAGATAGTATTTCTTTTGAGGAAGCATGCCTAGTCCTATTGACTTAAATTATATTTTTTTGACACCAGAAGATCTATTGAATGTAGACTCTACATTAACATTACATAATTTACATTTATAATAAATTCTATTTATTATACAAATATTATTTTGTTGCTTTCTATCCAATCTACTTGTGATTAGCAACATGATTGAGCAGTAAAAAAATTATTTTACTATGTTTTATGTGGCTGAGCGTTCATGTTTGGTGCAGCTACAGATGCAGCCGATGTTGATTGCATATTGAATTGTGATTGTGAGGACATCACTGTCTGTCTTCCCAGTTCTGAAGCATATCTGCATCTTCCAGTTTTGGTTAGTATGAAGTGGAAACAATGCTTCTTGTTGTTGACTGGTTGTTGTTAGAATTTTCGCACTGATTTTAATTTTTCATGGACAGAGTTCAAAGTTTGATCGCTTTTCCTTATTAAACAATCTTCCTAAAGCTGTGGGCTTTGCCAAGTTCAACCTCAGCCAGGGAAAACGACTTCTGGTTTGTTGTAATGATGGTATACGCTCTGAATACTCTCGGTATTTATTTATTTTTCTACTAATAGTTGACTAGGATTTGTGTAATACCAAATTGCATGAATTCACTACTTGTGTTGTGTAATACCAAATTGCAAGAATACTCTCTGAATACTCTTGGTATACGCTCTTAAAAGTTTACTTTGTCATTGAATTTCACCAATTCAATTGTTAGTTTGTATCATATTAATGGTAAATTGCACAAAGTTCATTTAAATTTAAAATTAGTAGCCGAAATTTATATTTTTTTAAAAACCATATTTGACTCTTTGTTGTGCTTGTCCTTAATCCTTCTAAATCATTCCGCTGGACGACCTATTTAAAAGTGTTATGTGTTGTAAATGACATGTATATTTGTATCTAGAAAACTTATTTGAGTCTTTGATATATTATTTTTCTTTGCTTTTCAGGGGAAGATATTAGTATATGTGTTTGCTTAGCAATTTTGGTGTCACTATTTGATGATAAAGGTACATATTTATATAGCTTTCATATTGTTACAAATATATTAATTCTAAATCCAATTTCTCACATGTGGAATCAATGCATTTCACTATTGATCCATCAACCACCATTTCTACTTAAAAAATATATACCATGGTTATTTACAGGTACTTATGATGATGGGAAATCCTTCAACACAACACATGTCACTAAATGGGATATGAGAAGACGGCTTGTATTTGTCTGTAAGTTTGCGACAAATGCTCGACCATGCAGAGGAAATTTGAGGCAAGTTTTTAACTTTCTTATTGGCGGAAAATTCATTCTTCAACCTCAGGAGGACGGTGGAAGTGATGAATGATTGCTAGAACATGTGTATATCATTAGTCATTCCTTAAATGTCTAACTTATTATTACTAGTTATTACGCTTGATTTTTGTATACCTAAGTTTATGCAAATGTTCTGTCAGATAACATCAACTATGCCTCAACATGGAATTTTGTTGAGGAAGGTCGTGAGATATGTAAAGTAAGAAATTACCAGGTTCATTCAAAATTTAACCAATTAAATTTTGCTCAAAATCGAATTCATAATTATATTCCGATCTCTGGTTTATACATCCATGTCGTCAAGGCACGATAGTCAAATTACTAATTTTATGCTGAACATTGGAAAGGCATGATATTTTTCCAGTTTGAATGAAATGTAAAAGCATTATTCAAGTGGAGAAAATAAAGTTATAACTTCGTTAGAAATGGTTATCCTATACCTCCCAAGTTAGAAAGAAGAAAACTGAGAATATCATATTTCATTCCATTAGTATTAGTTTTTAGAAGTTCAACAAACGAATTGGTAAATTCATTCTATTTGTCCTTGACAAGGTGGGTGTCGATCAACACTTCACTGTAACAAACAAGGCCTAGCTAGTTGTTACTTGTCATGAAGCAACTTCTTTTTGCCAGTCGACTCTATATACAGGAGGTTAGGAGAAACACAATTGTTGAAGTGATAACTGAGAACCATCATGACAATGAATTTGTTCTGTTTATATTGTAAATCAACTCTAGGAGCTTCATTACTTTCTCAAGGTTGAAAACTATTGAAGAGAATCAGTTGTATTCTTAGGAAATTGAAGGAGGCCTTTGCACACGTTTTCTCTTTGATTTCAGATCAACAACTATGATTGAAATGTTATCTTTACTATTTCTACCAATCGCAATTTCAGTGAGGCTATCAGCAACAACTTGCGTTGGAGATATTACCTCTGTTGATGATAAGGATCTGCGGCGCCTTCTTAAAATGCTCCGTGCTACTTCTCCCACCTCCTCATTTGTCATCACATCCCAAAGTCCATCACTTGCCAAAATTAAACATTCATCCTCGTCAGTTCTTGCTGTAAAAGTTACCTCTGGCACTGGAATAATCCATGGTCTCAAGTACCGATCACCTGAAATAACACCATTGATAGGAATTTAAACACAAGATGAGGAGGTGCAAGAAAATTATCTTAGGAAGCAAGTGATTTTAGGTGCGAGAAGCTAGTGATGTTTTATGCAATCAGATAGCTTGTGGGACAAGTAAAGATGATAAGAATCATTGAAAAAAATTAACATCCATTTTTCGCAAAACCTTGCACACACAACTTCAAAATCAATCTTTCATGTCTAGCTTTAGAATCAAAATCGATACAACATTGAGGAACAGACAATATGTATGTTTTCTCGGTTATTATGGATTAATTTACAGATACATTCATACATTTCAAAATTAACATACACACAAATACGCTGTGAATGCTCCTAGTACCTAGGTAACTTGCAAAACCATCAACGAACTCCAAACATGAAAACATTAAGAATTTTCTAGTAAACCTAGGTATTCCCTGTGCGGAGACTATTCAATCGAGGTAAATGAAATTCATTTAAGGATTAAGCCCTTTTATAATCACAAAACCCTTTTGAGAAATTCCCCCACTTAGTTAAAGATTAAGCCATTTGCACTTTGCACGCCCTTACTAAATCATAAGGGCAACACGGTGCTCTAAAGCTCCTGCGGGGGTCCTACCATTTGGTATATTGTACGCAGTCTTACCCTGTTTTTACACAAGAGGTTGTTTCCAAGACTTGAATCCGTGACCTTTCAGTCACATGACAACAACTTTACTAGCTCATAGCATAAGACTATTTTGCATATAATATTAGGTCAAACAACATTACGTAAATTCTTAACCAAAGATTGGATATATGAAGATAAGTCAAGATACCTATGGCCCTGGACATGGCAAGAACACCAAACACCCTAGCTCCATTCCAGTTTATGACTTTTCCTCCTTCTCCTTCAATTCTCAAGAGTTCATCTTCTCTGTCAGGCTGTACAAGCAAGGACAATGGTATCTCAAAATCAACCCACTGAAGAGAAAGATATAATGTTTGAATATATGGTTGAATAATGGAGATGACCTCCTAATAATTTCTTTTTCTTTTTTGGTCGTCCTTTTCTCATGGGTTACAAGTAATTCAGAACTTCAAAAGCAGTATGTGTGAAAAATGTTTTATCTTTTCATATTACTTATATTATTATTGAGAATAGACTCGTCATCTCCCAAATACATATACATGATTTCTAAATTGAAGTCCACAGCCACAATTGCAGCCTCTGCAACCGTGTCACAACTGCGTTGGTGTATCGTATTTTGCTGCAATATTAAGATTGGCAGCATAACCGCAATTTGGAATACCAAAACTAAAGAATGCACAAAAAAAAAAAAAAGATAAATGGGTTATGACTAGACCTTCTGATCCACAGTCAATGGGACTGTTTGAGTCCTGCGGCAAAGAACCACCCTTGAGTCACCACAGTTGGATGTAATAATCTGGCAACCAGATAGAACAACCACAGAGGCAGTAGATCCAACCATTTCTGGGGCAACTTCGTCTGATTCAATTTCACTGTCAGTCCTCTCAAATCCATTAGCAAATACGGCCTCCCACCTTTTCTGCCATTCAGCGCCACCTGCTATTTCTCGCTCCCACTCCTCTGCTATAACATTGTGCATTCGCTTTGCACAAAATTTAGCAACCTAGGATTAAATTAACCACAAAAGTTAGAAGAATACACTCCTCACGATGATGCATTCTGAATTCGGACATTTTATGCTATAAAGGCCATGTTGAACAAATGCATTCGACTAGAATCAAAACTTAATTAGTTATGTACTATCTTTCAGAGCTCACTTTCCCTTCTTCGTCAAGCTTTGATCTATCATAATTCTGAAATAAACAGTTGTGGTAAAGGAATTATTCAAAAAAAAAAAATCTAATGTCCATGAAAAAATACTCAATTTAATATGTAAAATAACAAGTGTCATCATGTGGGTGGAAAAAAAGAAAAATGGACATGTAACATTATAATCTACCATAAGTTCAAATACAGTACTAAAGAACAGTTAAATCTAAAGGGTGTGTTAATCAATGAGAGAATTCAGGTAACCTAGTATTTAAAGCTAGAGAAATGATATTTTACACACAATTTTAACATCAAATTAGACAATGAGCTAGATGGTTAACGCAGTTTAAATATGTGATTGATTGTGTTTAGTTGGTTGTTAATGAATTTAACATGGTGTAGCAATTCGTTAATCACTCACTCAACTCAATTAACCATATTTTTTAAGACAACTAATCACGATATTTTAGGTGTATATTTAAACACAAATGGTGAATGAATTCACATGTGCTTGAACACCCGATCATGGTTAATGATGTTAAAAGTCATGATTAACTGTCTATAGTTGATGGTTACAGTGTTGTGATACCTTGTTGTAATCATTAGCCATCGACTTAACATAATTACTCACATATTTATTTTTTTGACACATAATTACTCAAATATTTAAAATGTGTTTTTTTTAGGAATCATAATTAAAATGTGTTAACTATTTAAATTATTGTCAAATTTAATATCAAATTTGTGTGTGAAAATAATGCAACACTTAAAATCCTCACAACCCCTGCACCCTCTAATTGCCTCAGCCCTCATGTGAGAACATTATGCAATATGTTCTTGGACAGTTTCAGAAATGTAGATAATCAGTGCTCTTAAAAAGATAGGTGTTAGTTAGGAAGTTGAAATTTTCATATTTTTAAATTAAAATAATATAGTAAAATTTCACTTATATTGTAAAAAAGTATTGTATTACAGTAAAAGTTCTTAGCATGTCCATTGAAAACCTACAATCTCACTTAATTAATTTGAAATTTTAAGGGGTGGACTAATACAACTTGATTTTTTTTTGACAAATAATACAACTTGATTTGAAACGAAGGGAATTAAAATATTATATTTCTAACAAAAAAATTTTTTTATTTTTATTTCTGAATTCTGTTTTCTAACTACTGGTATTCAAAATTATGCACACATATTAAGAAATATTTGATCTTTTTATATTTTTTTTTGTGGTGGTCGGGGTTTGAACCCCAGACCTTACATATATTATGCATTGTACATACCAACTGAGTTAAGCTCGCGATCGCGATGACTGATCTTTTTAGATTTGATTGTTGGGTGAAGATTATTACATTTAAAATAAAATATTTCCATTCAATCATCTTCATAAAAAAAAAAAAAATCATCTTCATAATCTCTAAAAAAAAACTTGTGCTTTTTAAAATCTTTAAAAAAATATATTATTGTATATCAAAATCATTTTTTTTATAATCCATAACAAATAGACCATAAATCCAATAAATAAAATGAGAAGTTGAGGGTTCATGGCCTATATTTTTTATAATCGTATGCATAAAAGAGAAATATTTATATAGTTAAAATAAAAAATAAAAATTATTTAGATACAAACTCTTAAATGGATATCATTTCATTATTTAAAAAATGCATATTATTTGATCATTTTCACCTTCATATTTCTCATTTATGTATGTGTACTTAAATGAATTTTATTTAGGCTTACAACCAAACAAATATATCTCTACATAAGAAACAAATCACCACTATTCGTGCAAAATTGAACAGTTTAAATTGTAAATTTCCTTATCATTTTTAATTTTACTATAAATACTCCAAATAGTACAAAAAAGTTTAAATGAAAATGTTTTAAGTTTTAAAAATCAGTTACAAAAATACTTACATATTACATACGAATAGTAAAATTGTCACTTTGAAAATTATAATAATAGATTTTGTCGGATCCTAATCACATCCTTATTAGCTTTTTTTTATTACCAACTTACATTTTGACTAGATACTTGACTTTTTCTTTTTTTTTATGATGACTAAATACTATTGTACAATCATTTTGAACAAAAGAAATAATGAAAAACAAAATATAGCTTTGGAGTAACAAAAGTGAAAATATATAGAAATAAAAGAAATTATATTTGGGTAACTTTTTCTTTAAAATAAATTGTTTTGAATAACTTTTGAAAAATTCACTCTCATATTATTTTTTGAAAGAAATTCACCTTATTGTTCATATTGTGCGTTTTATCTCTTTTTTTTTTCACTTTCTCTATTGTTTGTGTGCCTTAAAAAAGAGAAAAGAATATGGTTATCTCAAAAGTTATTTTTAAAGCCGTTGTATCTCCGTCTCATACTAAGTGACACAATTGATTATGTCTCACATACCAATACATATTTTGTATATTTAATATCTTCAATTATCTATTAGAGAAAATTATGAAAATTTAATATTTTAAAAATATTTATCGAGACAAATTCAACATTTTATATGATATTATTTATCTTTGTATATTAGTAGAAAAATGAGGTCAAAATATGTTAAGTCAATAATGCACATTATCAAATAGATCATCTATTACGAGATGGAGGTAGTATATAAATATGTTTTTTTAATATAATATTGACTACCATTCATAAAAAAGTGTATATCATTGACCGGCGGAATTTTTTGGTACAAAATAAAAAATATATTTAAACCGTTGAAATTGAATAAACTTTCCCTAGAAAGGGCAGACTCAGCACAACAATCATCCCTCAGCCCTGTATAATATGCCAAAAATGGTGAAAAGGTACATAACGAAGAGAGCCTCTACGGTACACTCACAAAATGAGGTGTACCGGTACTCTTCCTTCATAATTTTATAAATAAATGATTCTTTTTTGGGTAATAAATAGCTATTTGTCAATATTTATATTTTATAGAACATCATTTTATAAGAAAAAACATCATTTCATTGTTTATAAAAATTATTGTAATTTTTTTTACATATTATCGTAAAAAATAATC
>Ga0099826_10001245_pt1 | contig 14892 bp, 7 predicted proteins | sample Mtrugardesep15_FD_76830 | JGI IMG/M metagenome (GOLD analysis project Ga0099826, IMG submission 76830) | Root nodule microbial communities of legume samples collected from California, USA - M. trunc garden sep15 | ecosystem: Host-associated > Plants > Roots > Nodule | place: USA: California... | reverse complement strand
GTTATGCATTAGTAACATGTCCTTCATTCTCTTTATCTATGTGTCTTCCTATACAAGTCGCATTGGATATTGGATTTATGGATGTCCCAAATTTGAATCTGTTAATGTACAGAAATTAGTTCCAATTATTATCCAAGATAGCAAAGGGCATGTTTGGATTGGCTTATGAAAAAAACTTATAGCTTATATGAAAATAGTTTGACTTTATTTTATATTTTGTTATAGAAATAGCTTATACATAAGCACTGATATGATAGCCACAGCCACTTATGCTAGAAGAGCTTGATTAAGTTTTTTAGAACATTAGGTCTTATATTCAGACCATACAAAGAGATGTAGCTTTGCAATAAATTTGAATTAAATTCACTTAAAAATATTATTTTGTGGAAACAAATTAATATTTTATTTCAGTTTGAAAAGTAGTTTGTTTTTTTTTTCTTTTCTTTCTTTCTATGAAACAAAAGACGTAAAATGTGCGCATGAATCTGACAATGTATGCTGGCTTGGGCAGGCAAGAGATTTCTGGAGAGAGGCACAGATCCTGTCGAATCTTCACCATCCCAATGTGCTCGCATTTTATGGAATCGTACCGGATGGTGCTGGTGGAACCTTAGCAACTGTAACAGAATATATGGTTAACGGCTCCCTTAGGCATGTCCTTGTCAAGAACTACAGGTAGCCTCATATACTAAATTTTCTGTGAATGTATCATTTGAAAACAATGCACATACTGAATCTGAACTTTTATGCAGATTACTAGATCGTCGTAAAAAGCTTATAATTGCCATGGATGCAGCCTTTGGTATGGAATATTTGCACTCAAAGAATATTGTCCATTTTGATTTAAAGTGTGACAATTTGCTCGTCAATCTAAGGGATCCACAACGACCCATATGCAAGGTTAGAATTTCAAAAGTCAAGTTTCATCTTGTTTCACATGAAAATAATATGAAATAAAAAAACTTGTCGTAGTATTTTATTTTTCTGATTGAAATGAGAATAGAACAGACTTGGTTTTTGATAGAACACTATAGCGTTGTTTGATTCATGTAGCCGACCACACTTACCTCAATGTCACAATGATAAAGAGTTTGCTCTTTGCTAATGTTCATTTTCCATTATCATTAAAGTAAATTGTGGCACAAGGTATTGTTGAATTGTGTTTTATGCTAGTCTTAGAGATATAAACCATTGGACCATTGGATTTTGATGAAACTCTTGCAATCTTATGATCTTTACCTAGAAATTGACTTGTATGTTTTTCATGAGTCATAGTTAATAAAAATGTATGTAATTGTCTTGCTTAATATGAATAATACTTTTTTCATTGTTTTAACTACCAATGTTTGTTGATTATTTTTTTCTTAGGTTGGAGATTTTGGATTATCAAGAATTAAACGTAATACCCTTGTATCCGGTGGTGTGCGAGGAACCCTTCCATGGATGGCACCTGAGCTGTTGAACGGTAATAGCAGCCGGGTTTCAGAAAAGGTAATAAGAACATTTAAATATGAAGTTTAGCAATATAGAGAAATCAATGAATCTTTTGGCGGGCACTTAGTTTGTGGAATGACTTTGACAGGTTGATGTTTTCTCGTTCGGCATCTCCATGTGGGAGTTATTGACAGGAGAGGAACCTTATGCAGATATGCACTGTGGTGCTATTATTGGTAAGAATATGTATCTTTAAGGAAAGCTTAGATTTTTTACCAGACGAGAAAAATATTTTGTGTAACAAATCCTGTAACAATTTAAATCTTAGTGTAAGAGGTTGCATTATTTTCTGTTTTGTTTAGCCTTAGTCTCCTAACTGTGACCGACCGATATCTTTAAGCTATAGAATCAGAATATGGAGGTTCTTGCTTCATTCTTAGGCTATTCCGTGTTTGGTCTCTTTGCATTGTAGTGTCGAACATTTGTTACAAGTCAAGGATTGATCCTGGTCTGAATTTTGAACTGTGTGTCAAATCTGGCGAAAGAAAGTAAAAACAAATTCAAAGTGAAAGTGAAAAATGAAGATAATAAGCATTAGGTTTCATGAAATTCTTTCTAGTCTAAAAATTTAACCTTGCATGTGTAAAGGTAAAAATCAAATAAATATTGCTGGAAGTATTTTCTTACTTGTTTCTCTTTTGTGGACATGTTCATTTAGGGGGCATTGTAAAGAACACTCTTCGACCACCGATTCCAGAAAGATGTGATCCTGAATGGAGGAAACTTATGGAAGAATGTTGGTCACGTGAACCCGAATGTCGGCCAGCATTCACCGAGATAACAGGCAGGTTAAGATCTATGTCTATGACCCTTCAAGGAAAGGGAAATTATCAGGCATGGCAGTTGAGACCTAGTAATGAACTTTGATTGTATATAACGTGGTTAAGAAAGAAGTCAAGACTAGGGTTGGCATGCTTTGAGGGTTACCACAACACTTACCTATTGTTTATTGTGATTTATATTAGTTATTATAAATTCATTTGTTTATTCTTTCTTGTAAAAGCTGAGGTTGAGATCATATATGGTATAGTTGTTTAGATATATCAATTTTGTACTTGGATCCAACATTTTGAAAAAAGATATGTATACTTAGAAAAAGTGTATTTAGTATATATATGTACACAAACAACATTGCTTGTAATATATGTTTGTTTAGCTTAATGTGAGTATCTTTGTTTTAATCATTCCCTTTCCTTTCATGAATTGAGCTTTATGGCAATGAATGATGGTTTTGAATTCTTCGCGAATTTGTGCTTTGTTGACTTAGAGACTTCCTGGTTATGCTAGTTTGTTGACTTTGTTTTGAATATTGTGCTATGGTATTATAGGATTCTCATTTCCAAGTAAGGGAAATGTTAACGAGTGCCTTTGGGACACTCTTTAAGGACGATAAATAGCAAGTATTTATGAAAAAATGTGTAATCAATGCATTGGAAATTGAAACATTTGACTTTTTAAAAAAATAATTGCTTATTTAGAAATGCTTAAAGAGTGCCCCGGGGGCATCGTTAAAAAATTTGGAAGTCCGAGGCGCCATCAAAAGTGACGGCTTTTTCGTGGAAGCTCCTTCTTGATCGTATTCCTACTAGGTTAATTTGGAAGTTAGGAATTGTCTACCGCCGGAGGAAGGAGCTAATTGTATTTGGTGTGTGACGGGGAGGGAATCTTCCATTCACCTTTTCCTTCATTGTGATATGGCAAGGGAAATTTGGTTGAGGTTGAGGTGGACTAATCGGTTTTTTTTATCCTGCCGAATTTCTTTATCCATTGGGAGTGTTGGAGTGCGGGAGGGTTCCATAAGAAGATTCGGAGGGGTTGGAGAATGATTTGGCAAGCAACAATGTGGGTTATTTGGAAAGCTCGCAACGGTCGTTTTTTCAACAATGTGGTAAAAGGAGTGGAGGAGCTAGTGGATGAGATTCAAGTGCTATCTTGGAGGTGGGCTATGGGTAGGATGGATATGCCGGTTTGTATGTTTTATGAATGGGTGTGATGTCCGGAGGAATGTTTGCGGAGGTAAGGGGGGAGGCCAGGTGTTGTTTAGGCTGTTTAGGGGCTGCTGCTGTTGCCGTTTGTTTTGCTGCCCTCTGTTTTGTTCTGGTGCGCTGCAGTGTGTGTTTCCTGCTGGTTTTGTCTGCTGTTCGGCCTGTTAGAGGAGGCTGCAGCAGGTTCTTGTTTTTCTGGTGTATGCAGGTTGGGTTTTTGCTGTGTTCGGCATGCAGGAGCTATAGCGGATCTGCTATGAGACTGAAATTTAGTGTTTTAATTGGATTTCATAGGCATAACATTTCTGTTTGTATGGTTCTTGTTTGCGGTTGGGATAGTGTAGGTGTTTCGGCCTCCGCTTTTGGTGTTTTTGTGGATGTAACGCGAATAGGCGGCATCTTTGTTTTCTTTCTTTCCATCTCTAATCGTCAAGACCCATGTATAGTTAAATTGGCAATGATCAGTTTCTTGCATGTTTTTAGCAAGTAAAGAGTCATTTTAGTCGTTAAAAACATATTGAGCAGCATAACATGACTCGAATGTTACACTGGTATTTGACCCAATGACTATTTATATCGATTCTTCTCGCAAGTTTGTTGTAAAATCATTTGAATATCGACATTTTCTACAAATTTAGAATGCACGCCAGATTCCTACACTTGTTACCAAAACAATATACACGGAATAATTATTTTGACATGTGTAAAATAAAATATTGGGAATCCTCAAAATCCAGGGAATCAAATCCTCTACAGCAATGATATCGGTGCGGCGACTGCAAAGCTGTTGGAATTATATACAAGATCCTAAAGAATTTTTTTTCTCAAAATCCAATTCTTTTAGTAAATTTCCAATAAAATATGACAAGTTCTTGTTCCTGCCACCTTCTCTAAACTCTAACAACAATCAAGCCTTATACCACCAACTGGGATCGACTACATGGAACAAACAGAGCCATAATGTTGTATCATATATCATATTTTCAAAGCTTTAAAATCGAGAAAAATCAAAGTTCAATGACCATCATTCAAGTATGGTGAAAAAGGATGTAAAATTTACAAAATGGAAGCATAGCAGCAGAAGCAATGATAAAATCAAGAATCAGGATCCATCTTGAAAACTACTAGGAATATCTAACCTAAATGGTAAAATTTCACAATCTAGACATAATATATCATTCCAACTTCGATAAGACTGATGTGAGGAATGTTGAGAGCCACAGCTGGACCCCTGCAATTCTTTCGCAGAAACGAGTATCCCATATCGATCACAAGCTTTTTCAAGAATGATGAAGATTTCCTTGCCTTCACATACGAGTGTCCCATTATATACGCAACTCCAGCCTCCTTGGCTTGGATCAAATCTAAAAGCTCTTCTTTAACAGCATGATCTAATCCAGGATTGTTAGGCAGTTGAAACCTTACTCGACGCCTTCTGACTTGCGGGTTTTCATCGTCAAAAGTTAATTGCAAGCGGCGTAGGGTTATAGATCTGCTACTAGGGATGCTTTCGTCGATATCAACATCTTCTTGCTCGGCCGAAATCAAGCTTGGAGTTGATTCGAAGCTTCTGGTACCTATAACTGCCATCCTTCCATCAAATGCAGAAGCTTCGGAACTCGAGAATTGCGGTTCCACTGCCTCCATCTGGATAAACTCCATTATACTTTGTATGAGATGATTCTCAAACTCTCCATCATCCCTTTTAATGTCCTTGTACCCATATCTAACAATGCACCTATACATTCGATATGGTCGTGGACAAGCTCGGCCAATCAGAAAACGTTCTTCAGGTGAGACATATGGTACAGGAACCGATTTTACGCAAACAAAGACCAACACCTTGTGAAATGCAGGAAGGTTTGTTACGAAGTGGGTGAATATCGATGGTATTCCGGTTGCAAGTTCCGAGTAGATGAGACCAATCCCTGGGACACGAACAATTCCGAGACTAGGGCCCAAACCTAGTAACCATTTCAATGAAACTTTGTTGTGTAGATCATATTTGTACTTTCTACGAATACCGTAATGCCACACATACATAACAATCAAGAAGAAGAAGGACAAGACAAGAGGAACCCATCCTCCCTGGTGCACTTTTAGGAACGCCGCTGATAGATACACGCCTTCGACAATCCAAAAGAACAAAAGGAATATTGTAGCAATCGGAATGCTTTTCTGCCAGACAAAGATTATGACTAGTGCCATCAGAAATGTGGTTATGAACATTACCGTCATACAAGCAAGTCCTGCAACCAAATACTCGGAAAACTTATTACGGATTTCAATTGAAAACATGCATAGGCAAAATACAGATTGGAAGAATGAGCATATGCAAGTTTGTGCATTTATCAATGCAAAACTTACATTCAAACTTCCATTTCTATTCATAATCGGTAGCAGACAAAAAATATGGTAAATGTTGGACTCACCAAAATAGCACAAGCAGTACATATAGTTAAACTATACTTCCAGTTTTTTTTAAGAGGGAAAATTTGATGTGGACAGAGAAAGTAGAAATGATTAAAGTGAAACTTTCCCATCAAGAGGGCGTTATATCAGTTACACTTTTCAGCTTATAGGTTGGGGGCTAGTGTTGGCAACGAACCAAACCAACTCGAAAGCAGTTTGAGTCTCGATTCGGTAATTAACCGTTGCACTTGGTTCACGAACCAAATAAGTCAAACTTGAGCTCGTTAAATAAGTGAGTTGAAATTAAGCTATGCAAAGTTCAACTCGTTTGGCTCATGAACCAACTCAATATGCGTGCGCGCGTGTGTGTGTGATCCAAATCATATAATTCATTTTTTAACTAATTGCATATAACTAAGTTTGGGGTAGGGAGTGTTTTTGTTCATGGCTAGGAGCATTCTGCATATACTTTCTGTATTCTACTTCTCATTTTTCATTAATGCAATCTCCCTATAGTTTTGGTTTCAGTTCTAAACATAGACTATTTCAAAACTAAATAGAACTTACCATAAGCATTTCCGATCAAGGTTATGTCCTGAAATCCAATGGTTACAGCAAGTGTCAGGACCATAAGTATCCAGTTAATTTCTGGGATGTAGATCTGTCCAAATATGTGTTTCGAGGTGTGTACGACTTTGACGCGGGGAAAACAACCAAGTGCATGACACTGCTTGATGATAGAGAAAGTAGCAGTGATAGTAGCTTGACTCCCAACAATAGCGGCCATCGTAGCAATAACAAAGACAGGCCAAAATACAGGTCCTGCAACACAAGGCAAAACATTGAAAAAAACTATGGAATCAATATCAAGTGTCAACAAGTCAGAAACTCGGAATTACTAACCAGGTATTGAGTCATAAAAACTATTATGAACGGAGTCGAGGTTTTTAGACAAAAAAGCTGCTTGGCCCATGTATTGCATTACCAAACATGGGTATATAACAAAAGCAAAGGCAAGCTGCGTACAAAAAAATAATAATGTCACGAAATCTCGTGTAAATTTGATGCATAAAATTTAGCCAAGCTACAAGCTCTCACCCTTATTGACGAAGCAGTAAAATGACCAAGATCTGCAAACATAGCTTCGGCTCCTGATGAGACACAAAAATGACATAATCATTAAACTTAGCAACTCATTTTAAATCTCAGCTTCTAGTTGGCCAAAGCTCGCTTAAATTTAAAGTTATAAGGATACATTATTTCTGAAAAGGTCCTGCCATGTGCGGTCCATGTAAGATAACAACTTGTAGGTCAAGAACTAACGTACCGGTAATACAGAGAAGTATCCCTCCAAGAGAAATCCAACCCTGAGTACTAGTCTTGATGAAGAACTTGATGATATAATGTGGGGAGATAGCAAAGACTATTTTTGGATTCCAGTGTATTGTATTATAGATCCCAAGAATAAAAATCGATAGAAGCCAGATGATTACAATTGGTGCAAACATAAATGCGACTCTGTGTGTTCCGCAATGTTGGAGAGCAAATAGGCCAACCAGTATGAGACATGCTAGCAGCACAAGTTCACCTGGAAACAACGTGAAATTTATTAGGTAATATAATATTTATCACTTTATAGGAATTCATGAGAAATGATAAGAATTGAAATATCTTTAGCAAATGAAAATTGGCATACCATCGTTGAATTTTGTTTCCGTAACTTTTAATCCTGATACCGATGCCAAAACTGTAGGGTAAGAAGAAAAGTAACAGTTAATTTCCGTAACTGAGAATTGACTTGTGTATTAATCTACTAAAAACTATTGTATGAAAATTTGAACACGGATGAAGAATTCGTAAATAAGTTTTACTGGCTTAGCTTTTAATTCTTTCACAAAATCAACAGGCGAAGGGTAATATGCTGCATTGAGTACCAAGAATTGCATATAACAAGATACAAAGATGCTTCAAAGTACCGTCGCTCTCAAATTTCAAATATATCAATATAACAATAGGAATACAAACAAACCAGAAGAGTATTTGTACTTATCTACGAAAAGCCATTTATTTTGCGAGAGTATTATATCGTGTCAAAACAAATCTATCTTCAGTTTCCCAAGGACAGCTTCTAAGGGATTGTTTGGATTAGATTATTTGAGTTTAGCTACTAACATCAGCACTTTTGAGACTGTTTAAGAGAGCTTATGGAAACATCTTATGACTTGCCCGTAAGTTGTTTTCAGCTTATTTCTAAAGCTCTCTAGGATAGCGTATGAAAAACAGCTTATATGAAAATAGCTTGACTTTATCTGTTAGTCTTATAGAAATAGTGTTATCCATAAGCACATACATGATAAACACTTATGCATAAGTGTTTCATTAAGCTGCTTATCCAAACAGGGCTTAATTCTTTACTGAAACTTGGTAGTGTGGGAAATTTGCACAAAAGTTGTATTTGCATTGTAACACCAGGATTATACAAAAAATAACATGCTAAAAAGCTCAAACTTTGAAATTTTCAATTACCTGAAATAGCAGGAGAAAGTATACCATCGCCTATGACCATGCAAGCACCAAACAGTACAACAACAAGAAGAACTGTTCTTAACCGTTTGTGCTTCTCCAAAAACGTCTTTAGCGGAGACGAGGCTCCAGTCTGCGATGAAGGACCATATTTGTACGACGACAGCTCCTCATCGGCTGCTTGTTGATTGGGAAGCAAGTTAAATTTGGCATGCCTGCAGAGCAGTGAATAGAGAGCAAATGTTCCACCTGACAACAGTTGCATCATAACCAAAACATTCAGTTCATAACCTTTCAACTACAATAATAAATTTAAAAGGAAAATAGATATCGTTACTCGTTAGAATACCTTCGCCATTATCATCGGCACTCAATAGGATGAATACATATTTAAGCAAAGGTATTAATGTAAGAGTCCAGAAAATCAACGAAAAAACACCAAAGATAGTTTCTTCATCATGGTGGTTCTGCAACTTTCCTTCAAATGTACTTTTATAAACATAGAGAGGTGATGTGCTTAGATCTCCATATACAACACCAAAGCTTTGATATGCTAACAATAAATTCCTAGACAAGTTAATCCATGACAACTGCAGCGAACCATAAAACAAACCAATAAATTTTCATTATTTAACGAATAATAATACTAGGAAAAAACAATCAGTAGACAATACCATAAAAAATTATTCAAAGTAGAAACGGAAAACTGGAAATCCAAAGAAGTCTACACTGAGATGATTTATTTTCGGTAACCATGTCATTGGCGTGAAGTATTCACTGGCTTTGTCGATGACTAAACTCGAATTCGGATTGCCTGCAGTTGGCAATCCCCCTATTCACGCAGTCAGCACGTTAGTGGCCGTTGCGTCGAGATCGGATGGTCCATATTCCAATGCAGATTTTTATTTTATTTTTCAAAATTGAAGTACCTATCTTGAAATATGGACCGTCCGAGCTTGATCCAACGACCCTAGATGTGACAACTTAGTGAGTGCTGGAAATTACTGACTGACGGCAAACCCAATTCAAGGGGACACTCCCTAATGGAGTTTAGTCATCGGCAAAGTCGGAGTTTATGCACAATGACTAATCTCCGACGAGGAATTTGGTTGGCCACCTTTAGTGTGATCTCCCCTTAAATTCAGATTGCTTGCAATCGGCAACCCTTGCATTCACATAGTCAGATATCACTGGTCGTTGTATTGAGATCGGATGGTTCAGATTTCAATGAAGATTTTGACTTTTTTAAAAAACTAAAATACCGAGCTTGAAATCATGACTGTCAAATCTCAGTCCAACGGCCACCGACACACTGACTGCATGAATGTGGAGGATTACCGACTACAAACAATCCAAATTTGACACTGCTTCCAACCACAATTTTTCCATCCACAAAGCTCAAACCCATCAAAAATACACTAAAGAATATTTGCTTAGCTTATCTTGAAAAATAAAAACACTAAAAGAACAATTGAATCAACAGCAACAAAAACATCTATCACTTTCTGGTATAGTACAGTTCAAAACACATGAAATATGCTAAATTTTAGTGCTACAGATATGTCTGTATACTGAATTATTGGAACCCCCCAAATCTCATAGTATAAAATCAAATTTTAAAAAAATTATGAACTATGAAATTCAATGAAAAATGCAAAGATTTGAAGCAAAAATATGCATAATAAAAAAATAATTCATTTTCAAAAAAAAAAAAGTGTTGAAGTGAAGTAAAACATAAACATGAATCAAAAGACAGTCAAATGAAACAACAAAAGACAAAACAAAAAAGAGTTTGAGATAAGAAAAGGTTGTTGTACCTGAGAAGGATTTCGAGAAGATGAAGCTATGGATTCTGGTTCCATATGAATGAATAATTATGTGACTTTGGTGCAGAAATGAAACAGTATATATCACTATATATTATATTTGTAACTGTTACTCTCTTTCTTGTCTTGTCTCTATTACAAGTACACAACACATCTAATCTTAAACTCTCCTTCTAATGTCTTGTCATTTTGTACTTTTTTTACCGTCGTAAAACAATGACTAATTTATGCCAAATTTCTTTTATGGACATAGACGTTAGAAATCGAAGTCTTAACCATTTGCTTAAAGATCGAAGTTGATAATTTATAAATTTGACCAACTCATTATTAGATTTTGTTCTTATGTTATGTCTGAGGTTGACTAATTTTTTTTTTGCCATAAAACATTACGAGATCATTTGTCATAAAATTTTACCGAGAAAGGCCAAATACGTCTAGAATAAGTTGACTTAAGTAGAAGAAAATTAAGAGAAACGGAAAAAGGTAATTTTTTAAGGAAGAAATTGAAAACAAAAAGTAATTAACAAATAACAAAAAGAAATTGAAAACAAAAAGTAATTGAAAACAAAGAGTAGTAGTAGGAAATAGTACTCGGTGTGTATCATTGATATTTACGTCTTGTACACAACACATTTATGATCTATCTAAACATTTACAATCCACTTTTTCTCTCCTAACACTTCACATTATTTTTCTCTCTTATTCAACATTCATTCAACTTTTACCTTTTCCAATAGTTTTTTATTCAACACTATACCCCACCACTTTTTATTTCATATTCTTATTTAATTTTATATTTTTGTTTTTATAATTACATAAAATTACAATTATCGATTATAATTAAATTAAAATAATAAACAATAACCAATTTTTTTTTGTTTTTTGTAAAAACAAAATTTATTTAAATAATTTATTTTTATTGAGATCTATTTCACTAAAAAAAAGTTTAAAACTTCAACGGAAAAAGCTAATAGAAAAATAATTTATTTTTAGTGAAAAACTTGGTTTTTTCTGTGTCCAAATCAAATGAACCAAGTCTCTATTTATAGACAAAAAAAATCATGAATTTTGATAAATTTTTTTAATTAATTTGCAATAAAATAATTGAGTTCAAATGATTAAGAAGAGAAAAAATCAGACAGCCAATCAAATCCGGCCACGTGTTAAAGCTTCACCATTCAACTCTCTCTCTGCAACCTTATGTTCCTCACGCGCCCTTGTCTGCTACCTCACGCGCCTCTGCTGGCCATTAAAGAAGCAACACATCGCGGATACGGGTCCCAGTTTTCAGAATTCAACACTGTTGAATACATTCAACTCCTCTTTCCTCCACATCATTTTCCCCCCAATTTCAACACTCCATTACAAAGGGACCAAATGTTGAACCTTGCTTTCAACACCACCATTCAACACCATTGCACTTGGTCTTAAACTCTTCTTCTCATGTCTTGTTACTTTTTACTATTTTTTATTGTCGTAAAATAATTACTAATTTATACAAAAAAAATTACCGGCATAAATATCCGAAATTGAAGTCAAAGTTGAAAATTTATAAATTTGACCAACTCATTATTAGTTTTTGTTCTTACGTAATGTCTGAGGTTGGCTACTTTTTTTGTCATATAACGTCACGAGATGATTTATCTGAGTTTAACGTTCATAGTCGCTTTCTCAAATTTCAACTGAGAAAGGTCGAATACATCTTGAATAAGTTGACTTAAGTAGAAGAAATTTAAGAAAAACGGAAAAAGGTAATTTATTTAAGGAGGAAACTGAAAAAGTAATCAACAAATAAGAGTAATAGTATTCAGTGTATCATTGATATTATAAAGTTGAATTATTATTAACTTTTTGAAATAATAAAGTTGAATTATTTATGTTCAATTATTATTTTTCATAAAATAATATATGAAAAGTTCTTAAATATTTTTTTAAAGAAACGGAAAAAGGTAATTTTTTTTAAGGTAGGAAACTGAAAAAAGGAATTAATAAATAGAGTACTTGTAGAGAATAGTATTCAATGTATCTTTGATATTTTGAAATAAAATTATTTATGTTTCATTATTATTTCTCATAAAAAAGGGAAAATGTCTTAAATAGGAATTTACTTAATGAAGATAAAATAATAATTAAAACGAAATCTATATTAATTTAAACTTTAATTTTTGATTCATTGTATGTGTAAAATTAAATTATTTCATCAAAAAATACAGTCAATCATGTAGAAGTAATATGATTAAAATTAAACCGTTTTTAATGATTCAACGATTACGTTCGATTAAAAAAATAATTTGAGAATTATGATTAATTGACAATGTGAATTCTATATTAATTTAACAGACCTTAAAATGTGCTCTCATCGAGGGTTGACTTTTTTAAGAAATATATAGATATTTAAGTACTTTAGAAATATAAATAATTAAATACAGGTAAAAGAATTAAACTTTTTTATACAAAAAGTTAAATTTCCTTATAATATAATTTTTACTAAACTAAACTTCAGACTATTGAATAGGGATATTATTTTTTTATTTAAGGAGAGTATATTTCTTATTATTATTAAGTTGGTTGAACTCAAATGAATGAACTTTGTCAATAATAAAATGTTAAAAAATAACTCATTTGTGATTGACCTATTAGTTGACTTGAGATCTTGAAATATGTTTCTGTCAAGGTCTTAAATTCGATTCCTCCTAATAACAATTTTAGACGGCAAATCTATACATAGTTTTGCTATGTTTTTAAACATACTTTGCAAGTGAATGATGATGAGATTGATCTTCTTAGATTAATAAATTTTAAATCGAATACAAAGTTAGAAAACATATTAAAAAAAAGTTTAATTTTTTATCAGACTTTACTTTCGAGTTTAGAATTATTACGACCTTTTCCACGAGAATACTGGGATTACTACCAACAAATATACTCTTGGGAGTGAGAAGCTTCTTTCTCACTCTCTTCAACTGGAGCGCGTTGGTTTCACACGTTAGGTGTGTGAGTTCCGTGTTGCTTTCTTCCACCAGACACTCTTTTGCCTATTTCCTAACCAAAATAATTTTTTTTTTAAGGACCAACCAAAATAATTCTGAATAAGATAATCAAGAGAAATTCATAAAAATCATTATGATAAAATAATATTTTGAGAAATATGTCCAAAAATACTACCTCAAATAATTAAAAAAAACAAAATTATTAGATCTGACATTGTGGTTGAAGTTCGAGCACACGTGTGAAATTTTAATAGTTTTTTTTCAAGAAGCTAAACAAATATATTAAAAACCAACACAAGCTCCTCTAGTATAGTGTATACCAAAGGAAGCTAAAGTATTCAAAAATTACAAAGGAAAATCCACAAGCTACCGCAGTGTAGCCAAGAAAAAAAATTACAACCTGAAAATATAATAAAGGACTTAACTTCCAAACTGAATACTCAAAATCGAATACAACATAATAAGATTTAAGCCACCAAAAACTTGGAGTTTAACTTTTTTCAATAACGATAGAAGTTGTTCGGATTTATTGTGAAAAAGTCTCATATTGTGATTCTTCCAAATAGTAAAAAGAGTTGAAACCCATATAATGTTAAAAGCCAAACGAGACTTGTTGGAGAAACCCCAAAGACCTCCAAACCGAATAAAATGCTGAAATAAGGAACCTTGAAGAGTCGTTGAGATGCCTAACCAACCTGATATCAAAAGCCAAAGTTGGCCATAAAAAGTACAAGAAAAGAACAAATGATCTTGATCCTATACCAATCCGCAAGCGACCCAACAAAAAGAATCATTATAATCCAAGATATTTCTCCTAAACAGATTCATTTTTGTTGCTTATCTATTATGGAACAAACGCCAAATAAAAATATTGATCTTAAGCGGAATTTGCTTAAGCCATAAAACATGATTGCAGTGGTCATCAATTGCCACATCCGATCTAGTCAAGTAATTATAAGTACTTTTGACCATGTACATATAGGAAGAATGAAGCTTTCAAATCCACCTGTCAGTCACACCAACCTGCAAAACAACAAGTGAAAGCTGCTCCGCGACTCCCTTACCAACCCCTCCTCCTATGCAAACAATCTCCTATTCCACTTCCACGCCTCACCATTAACCTCTCAACCCAAAGAAAACATTTCCGCAACAATGACAAATTTATTAAATTTATTAATTGCAAAATCAAACAACCTAGCATATCTAACATCTAAAGATACACCATCCAACCAAGGATCCTTCAAGAATAACGAAGAAGCTCCATCCCCCACCCGTTTAGAAATATTATCCAACAACCATCGATCATCTAACAGACCACCCCCCATCCCAATAAGATTAAAGTTTTGCCACCACACAGAACCCCCCTCCCCCTCCTCACCATATTTCGCACACAACACATTATACCACAAGCTTCCCCTTTCCTCCAACATCCTCCACTCCCATTTACCAAGTAAAGATAAATTAAACTCCTTCAACCTCCTAACCCCCAAACCTCCATTCTCCCTATGTAAATATAAAGTATCTCATTTTACCCAAGACAATTTCCTAACATCATCACACCCCACCCCCAAAAAAAAAGTACAAAAATTAGAGTTAAGGGTAGAAATGATACCCGAGGGAGCTTTGAAGAAGGAAAGAAAATAAACCGGTATGGAGGACATT